>Ga0210059_1002820_pt1 | contig 27461 bp, 24 predicted proteins | sample Ectturendosymbi2_FD_188042 | JGI IMG/M metagenome (GOLD analysis project Ga0210059, IMG submission 188042) | Ecteinascidia turbinata endosymbiont from Florida, USA - Sample 2 (SPAdes) (version 2) | ecosystem: Host-associated > Tunicates > Ascidians > Unclassified | place: Key West, Florida... | reverse complement strand
AACGACGGGGGGCACAAATGCCCTGGCGCCGAATCCCTATGGGTCGCCGAATGATTGTGAAGGCGCCGAAAAGTCCCAATACTGTCACAAGTACTTTCTTCAATACAGTGCATTTGGTTCCGAATGACCTCAGGTTCAAACATTGGGTCGCCAAACTTGCTTCTTGCCCCGGGCGCCATCTCACTTCGTTACGCCCCTGGATACACTACATGGCAGCTTCAGCTTTGGTTACTGGGTTTTGCAAGTTCACTTACACGCATTGTTAAGAAAATAAGGTTGCCGGATGGCCAGTATTTGATCGGCCTGGCCGGTATTTTACTGTTAATTTAGCAAAGGCCGGTATTTTAAAAATCAGTGCTTGAAGCCGGTATTTCGCAAACCGTTGCAGTGACGGCAATATAAAGGACTAACGCAGAACTTGTCAAATTATAATGAGTCTAATAGCAATCTTGTCAGGACAGTTCCTTCAGTGAAATTCATTTAAGGTCAAAACTAGTGAAAATTATTAGGTTAATTCTGGACATAAAGCATGTGATTGGATTTACAGCTGATACCGCATCTGTAAACTATGGAAAGAATTACTCCTTTCACCAAACGTTATATCTGCTGCAACCAAGCATGATCAAGGCTAATTGTCACTGTCACATTGACCATGACGCAGAGAGGCAATTATTGAAGCTCATGTCGTGCCATGTTGAATCGTTTGTTTTGAAAGCATGCAATGCTTTTTCGCATAGCTCAAAAATGTGGCTAATCTTAAGAAATGCTTTGAATTTGTCCAGGAAGAGCATCACCAGATTCTGCGTCACATTCCTAATCGTTGGTTTGCTCTCTTCCAAGCTACTGATCGTCTATTGCTCAGTTGGCAGTCCAAAAATTTGAGAGAAAGCGAAGCACAAAATTTCAGAAGTGAACCTGTAGAAGTATGTAAAAAGTGTTATTGGAGGATTCCATACCACTAATTATGTGCTTGCGAATTACGCCTAGATCTGCCACTATTGACAAAACGGCCGGTATTTGTACAGACCGCCTCTGGCAACCCTACCTCAAAATATATCAGATTATAAAACAATTAAATGTGGTTTTTCAAATTAGGCAACATTCGGATTCTTGATGATGCAGGTTCACTCCAAAGCCGCACTTTGCTTCCTAATATATCTATTCAAGATCAACGATGCTCAAATATAATGTTTTGTTCCAGTGATGTTTCTAAAATATTTTGATTAAAATACAACAGAAAATACAGCAGAACTCTAAATCATCATTGCATCGACACGCAAAGGTGAGACCACAGTGAGTATTCTGTTATTCAAAACAAGCATTTTGAAGCCCTTGCTATGAAATTATTTCTGCCATTTGCAAAAACGTGATGAACATTCTTTAAAACAGAGACCGGGCCTTAAAGCGTTTGACACCACATACTTTAACAATTTCTGAATTAGATTTCTTTTTCATTTAAAAGCAGTTTTTGAAACGAGAATCACAGATTGAAATTTACGATGTGATGTTCGGGTGCTTGGCTGGGACACCTTAAGCAAATGTTTTGCCAGGTTTGTTCCATCTGCTGATTTACAGACTGCTTTTGCTTATATTTCAGGTTCGATCTTGGATAAACTTTCGTTCCCTGGCCAACCAGAAGAATAAAAAAAGGTTTGGCATGGACCTCAAATGTACGCATTTTGACACCTTTCTAAATATGTTTGCAGCTGGTGTTCTGATCAGGGTCACTCCCACATTGTCCCCATCACAATCACAACGAGTCCCTCGCTTGTACAAAAATACGCTGCAAAAAGGCTACTAAAGGAGTTCTTGAGCTTACAAAAATTGATCAAAAATTTCAAGTTTTGTGAAATTGCTCGGCCCTTGTATGTTTGTGAAATTCGCACTCCCGGCTGGGGGTTTGAAGAACAGTGGGGCGGACCTGATGGCTCTGATATTGATAACACGTCTGGCCAACCCCTAAAAACTGTTGTTTTTTGTACGTGGTTACATGAAAAAAGGTTACGAGTAAACAGCGAATCTGATCATGTGGTGCAAGGGTCACTAACACGATACCCACTGGCATAACATCTCCCGCAAGGACTGCGTGGGTCGCCCACAGACCTGTTCTAAAAATAGCGTTAACATGATCAGAGGCTTGACACAGATGAACACCATCAAATAATTAATTGTTAATAATAATGTAAGTATAGGTAACTTGAACAAATTTACCTATACTGACGCTTTATTTCGTAAGGGTCAAACTAGAAGCCCTTCCCATATCAGTGCCCAGTATTTTTTAGGGCGTTTTGAGGGACAGAAACGGTCTCTCAAATTTTTGCAACGGTCTCTGAAAATACAATAGAACTTCTCTGCATAACCACCATCACAATACACTAAAATATTGCTTTGTGACTATCTCGGTATTCAGATGAAATAGTTGCGGTCTCTTAAAATGTCTTAGTGGTCACCAAGGGCAAACCTTGAAAAAACCCTGTCAGTGCCCACGAAGTAGCTCTTAGTTTCAAAAAGGTTGGTGATCCCTGCTGTGTAGGGTGACCGTTGGTTCCGTTTTTTTGACCGTGTCCCAGTTTGTTGCATGACTGTCCCGGAAAACCGGATTAGCTATGCGAACAAGAGACAAAAATGAAGGCAACGAAAGGGAACAAGGAAATGAGGTGTGAAAATTCGTGTTGCCGCTTTGCGGAAAACGTTTAAACGTGTTTAATTCTCACAGAAAATCAAGGAAACTATTTTAACCTAAATCCGCCCGCAGCGAAAAAATAAATTCCCTGTTACCTTTAAACAAGCCTGGACAAGTCTGAGTTGTTACAGAAATTACTTAAATTTCTTTGACTTGCTACAAAAATTAGGTATATTTATTTGCTTTCAGCTGCTGCTGTCTAAAGATGGGTAGGTGATTGCTCCACAAACCTATAAGCCTACAGTTTTTTTTTTTACTTCAAAAAAGACTCGTACTAATACCTGCAACGCCGTTACAAAACGTTCTCTTGTCTCTATTTTTTTTATCAATCTGCCTTGTGCAGACAGCGTATGCTCGTACTGTATGGACTTATTTTCTGTTTCAAAACATTAATATTAAAAAGCGCAACGCTGAAAGTACGTTGCATATTTGTATCATTCAGCTTCATTTAGTTTCATAGAACAAATCCTTAATATCTTTTAATTGGCAAATCGTGTTTTTCTTATTTCATTTGATTGCGTATTGCATGAACAACCCTGAAAGTTTAATCTATTGACAAAACTATGAGCCACTTTTAATAGCAGCTCTTTCGAGTGGATAAAGGAGGACAAATTGTGGGGCTGACTTGTTACAAACAACAAGCAAAACAAACATTCCGTATTTTTTCAAGGTTTTGTTTCAAACCATACACGAGTCACCGCCTCTTTCGCAATATGCCCGTTAACTGCTGTGAATGATCCAGGTAGACAGGTATGGCTTAATGCCTGCGCTAAAACAGTTTGTAACGAACCAAACAAATTACTGCAAGAAACGGATATTTAGCTGTTGTCAAACGACATCATCACTAAATTCAACTTTCGCACAGTAAACCTTTTAAGGAAATACAAGACACATTTATTGCTTTGAAGACAGACTTTTTCTAAGTCTGATTAATTCATGAAGATGAGGGAAACACTGGCTCTCCCAGCACGCGTTCACAGCTTTACAACCCTAGTTTTCTCGGAACGTTTACGCAAACCACCACCGGACCTATGAAGCGTTGTGCAAACAGCCAAACAGTAAGCAAAAGGTTTTGAACAAGTTCCTAAAAGCAGTTTTGCTTTTGTTTCCAGCTGGTTTTCTGGCAGCAATGTTTGCTGCAGGCGATTGGCTATCTTTCTAATAGCCCGGTTGACGCAAGCACCCTTTGTGCGATGATAAACAAGAACAGTTTTGTCAGCGACGGCGCAGCAAGCCGCTGAAGGCCATTGGTGCACAGCCTGTTTTCGCACCAGTAATCTCGCGGGCATACCCGGCAAGACGTACCGCGAACGTACGGTCTCCTGCCGTTTATGTTACCGCCTGGCCCGTAATGACACACCACCAGCTGGCCCACTGCCCACGTTTCGCCGTCACCAGTGTATATGTCCTTGCACGTAGTTATGCCGCAGCCAACAGCGTAAGTATCATCCCACAAGACTTGCGTGTAGTGACCGCACTCGCCGATGCAATCGGTCGTGTTGAAGGTGTAGTTGTACTTTTCGTCATCCCAGTACGTGACGGCAGCGTCGAGCGACTTGGTCGGCGCGACTTCAGGGTGACTGATGTACAAGTTTTCGCCGACGAAGTCGAACTTGCTCGTTTGCCTGTGGTCGGTGTCGCTGTGCGCGTAAATGCATTCGCGCGAGTACGCAAGCGCTCTCTGCGCGAGCTCTTCGTCCCAGCTGAGCTTCAGCATGTTCATGGCTGTCGGGTTGGCCACGCTGCGTGCCTGGTTGTGGCGATCCACCGCGTACTGCTTCTCGTCGTCATTCAGCACCGTCCAGCTGATGATTCCGCCTGCCGCCTTCACCTTCTCGGTCGCCTTCGCCGCTTCGGCCACGTCACTGCCATGCGGCGAGTTGACGACGAACACGAACGACCAAAGAATCGCAGAGAAACTTGCGATCATGTCTCGAACAGGCCTGCATGCGCCAGGAGCGCTTTCGGTTTTGTTTGAGGCAAACGGTGGGAAACAGAATATCTGAAAAAAGGCTACTGTGGTATGAATGCCAGGCAAAACACCCTTTTCCGAATCAACTGCGTTTTACCACTGTCTGAAACTCTTTCTGGCAAGTTATGTTACAACCACATTTGAAATTGATAGAGGTATATTTATCTTTTGCAAAATTTGCAGTACCTTTAGTACTTGTGTAGAAGAGTTTAAAATCTTTAAAGTATAAGCTTTACTTTTTTGAACTACTGTATTTCAGACATTTTACGATAGCACTTTACAGAAGATTGCTGCTAACGCTGGAAATGAGGTCGACAGTATCGATCAACTGTGTGCTCAATAAATATCAAAGTGATAGCAGGAGCGAAATAGTGAACGTTGGGTCAAGAACTACAGTAGACGGTTTATCCTTGTGCGCCACAATTGGCTAACTACATGAAGTCATCAAATGTTCTAGTCTCGTTTCGCGCAGTTTCATGGTTTTAAAGCCAGATTTATCAGACCTTACCGTTTCTCTCTCAACTTTGCTGCCGTCCACGTCTTTCAGCTGATTTCATCTCCTGATGACAGCCTGTGTAGGACGATGTGATCTTGTCTGATAGAACACTTGATTCATTTTTGCCATTTAAGTTCAAGTGGTTGTTATGCTGAAGTGCAGTTAAATCTATGCGTCAAGTAGTGTTCGTAAATGAATGTCTGGAAATGGAACAAATGTTAGGCAGTAGCAGAAGCGTGTTGAAAATTTTCAGCCACTTACGCAACGCAGTCGTTAAACTGCTATTTGCTGCAGTAAAACTTTACAACAATGGCTAATCAAACACGATAAAGACATCAATGGCTAAGCAGCATGATTGCGGCAATCGATGAATGCAGAGAAGCGGAAAAAGACAAGCACACCTGTGCCCACCAGTGGCGTAGCCAGCCCGAAAATTTGGGGGGCCAAAATGTTTGATTTTAGGCGAGTAACTCTATTTTGTTTGGAAAAACGCCTCTCACAGCACACAAAGACTACATTTTTCAAACATTTGGCGGGCCATGGGCCTCTTTGGCCCCCCTGGCTGCGCCTATGGTGCCCAAAATTCAGAATCGTCATGACTGTTTCTAATACGTGCGAGATCCAGCATCAAAATGTGGCTTGTCCTTGTATTTTTCCACTGCTCACTTTATGAAGTTGTTTCGTCCTGACAGTTGAATGAAATACCACGACGCATCTGGGTGTAGATCAGGGGCGTAACGAGGTTAGATGGCACCCGCGGCAAGAAGCAAGTTTGGCGCCCCGTGTTCGAACCTGAGGTGTTTCGGAAGCAAATGTGCTGTATTGAAGATATTACTTGTGACATTATTGGGACTTTTCGGCGCCCCCCGCAGTGGTTCGATGCCCGGGGAATTGTGCCTCCCTCATTACGCCCCTGGTGTAGATCAATAAGCGTCAGCTCAAACAAACACTGTCTTATCCTTATTTGAAATTCAGAACATATGTGAAAATTTGGCAGTTGGACGCCCAAAGCAACATGGTGAGTAATTTGAAGTAGAAAATCATATAAAATTTTCAGCTTTACACTTTTTCTATTCTTGTTTATGCTTCACACCTCCATATCAACCAACGACGGGAAAGGAAAAAATCCTGTAGTTGGTGTACCTAATAGTTTTTCAAATAGACCACTCAACATCTTCATTAATACCTTAAATATCACTGGTTTATGCTTTCTTTTCACTCATGCAGTAGAACTAATTTTTATGCCCATGAACTTCACTAAGCTTCATTAAGCGTGGTATTGTCTATAGAAGTACGCCTGAGAATCAGGCCCGTAGCCAGGTTTTAAGGTTTGGGGAGCAAAATACATTTTAAGTGGGGCAAGATTTTTGTTTTTATCATATGTTTAAAACAAATTTTATTGGGCACAACAAAATGTGGGGGCAATGCGCCCTGGCTACGGTCCTGGGTCGCAGTACAAAAACAATTGAAAACCATTGGTCGATAGGACTAATTTCCAGGGTTCGCACAGACTCAAGCAACGTCAGAGCAGAAAGGAGCGCGAGCGAGAGTAAAACAGTAGTGAAGCAAATTTATGTACGACAATACAACGTTGCATTGTCGTTGATTGCAGCTACAGTGTGTTGAAACTATGCCGAACAGGACCGGGCTTCACAATGGATGGAAATCACGGCAGCGTCTTTTCGGTTAAAAGACATCTTTAAAGATTTCAAGCTTTTTATAACGCGTCGATTTGTTGCTAGAGCATGATTCACATTTTCCTAATCATGGATTTGAAGTTATATTATCAGAATGATATTGTTATAAACTGCAGGTGGAATTCGCTGAAACATGCTACAATACATGATCAAAACGTGTAATCAAGACTAGTTGAAATAGTTTTTCATAGTCGGCGCCAGCTCTTTTTTGGTGGTACGGCCAAGATCAGTAGAAATCGCGGATCCAGGGAACTATTGCTCCCAATGCAAGCGGTTCTTTTGCGACTCTGTGCTCCCTAGAAAAAGATATCTTTTTTAACCATTCATATAAGCGATGTCCAGTAAGCACGTTCTGCCACAGCGCAGTTGCGGAACAAAGTCGAAAATCTAACCTGTACTGAAAACATTAATACAGCCGTGAAGTAAACATTTACTGCAAGACTATCCATTTCCTTGAAACTTCACAAAATGAGAGGGGACATTGCTCTCCACAATTCTATATCTTGAATTCTACAAACCATTGCCTGCAATGCACACTACAGAGTTGTTCTAACTCTTCGCCATTGAGTCAAAAGACAAAATAAAAACGTGCCTACCAGTAAGGTTAAGCAATGTTACGAGCCAACAAAATTCTCAAACCGTTCCAAAAAATCAACCCAACTGTCTCAGTGTGTCCTTTCTACCAGAAATATAATTTTCAGCAATTTTGTCTAAATCAAGTCTGTCAATTCGTTCTTTGTGAAGATGCAAAATCACCGAAGCATTTGGTCGTCGTTAAGTCATGGTTGTACGAAGACGTATAACGACCCCCCTAACTTCTGGTTCCCTCGTCGAAACTTGTGTAGCTTGTTACTGTAGTAATCATCTTATATAAAAAAAAACTACAACCATGCTAATATTTTGAAATGGATTGATTGTTCAACTGGCAAACAAAACAATATAGCGTGCGTATTTTCATCCTCCAAGGCCTGCATGTGATGTACATCTTATCCCCTCTCGTATGCCCTGGTTGTAAGCAAATCAGTATCACGCGCTTTAGTGCTGAAAAAGCACTCTCTAATGTGGCATTCGCGGCAGGTAACACCAAAAGTAGACCCAAAACTTTCCAGACACCGGAAAATACAATAAATTCACTCTCAAAAATTTTATCCCATCGTGAATAGTGAAATTCACGTGAAATAGTGAAAAAATTAGCCAACTCGTTGCAAACATCTACAGTATGATTTCAGAAGTGGGAGAATTAGCTTACTTCGAGTTCAATCTTCGAAAATCGTCTTTTGTAGATTTCCAACCCTGTTTCTAAATCAGGATTCAACATCCATGCATGAACGATGGATACAACTGCACTGGGCGGTGAATTGGTGGAGTACAGCAAAGAGCGGTTTTTTAGGCTTTCCAATTTCTGTCAATAGTTGTGTAGGCACGTTTCTTAAAACTGAAACGCATTGCTGAGTCAGAAAACAGGTTCGGCCACGGCCATACCGGACGAAAAGGTTGCGCCAGCCTTGTTTTTGTGAGATTGCACACAAAACATTTTAGCCCTGAAGTTGGACTTCTTTGGTATGAGAAAGATTATACCGTTCATTTTAGATAGATTAACGTTTCTGGCTGGTTTCGAACTATACTCAATGGCGTAACTGACGAGGGTCAGAGGAGCGAATCGACCCCCTGGCAAGATGAACGAAGAACCGGCCACCATATGGGTCATACAGAAGAATTGCCCTATATCGTCACTTCAATGGAACAGAGAAAACGAGTCGTTACAGACGAACTGATGTTACAGGCGAAGTCGCTATAAGCGAATTGTACGGTTTTTCGGTTATAATATTATTTTGGCTTTCAATGTTTTCTTGCGTTTTCGGAGTTGTATTTTCCGGGTTTTTGTATCGCGACACAGATCCGGTTCACCATCATTTCTCAAGTTCTTTTCTGGGTGTTGGCTAGTGGGCTCCCTGCAGTGGTGGCCAGCGGGTCCCTTTCAACTGAGTTCCCGACCCGGATCAAGCCTTCAGTTACGCCACTCGTTAAACTTTGAATATGATCAAACGCTGCAGCGCATTCTTGCCCGTTGTGACGGAGAGCACTCGGGTGCACTGCCCACCCAACTTTTTTTGCCCCCAACAAACTCTTTGGCACATTTCTATACACAGCATGATTATAGTCATTGCGTCATTGAACTCTATACTCCTGTTGCTTGTCTCTATATCCCTTGGCGCAATATTATCGGTATCCTCACACACAGCGACATGTTGAGTATAGTTTGGATCTCAACTGGTCAACGGTTTTCAGCCATCTGGTTCCCACTAAACCTGAAGCCAGGTTTTATGGTTTGAGAAGGAAAAATACACATTTAGGGGCAAGATTTTAGCTTTTATTATCTGTTTGCAAAAAACAACATTTTCTTGGCACAAAATTGGGGGGGGGCAGAAAACAAATTTGGGGGGTCATTTGCCCCGGATTCTCCCCGTGGCTACGGGTCTGCTGAGAATATGATGATCAAGCATCAGGCAGTCCTTTCACAAGCTGTTATTTAAATGTCTTGTTTTGCTTCTTTTACTGCCCTGGTACAAAATATCCTCGCAGACGCGGTGGTCCCTGTCTTCCGATTCGTGACCTCTCGACAGTGGCGGATTAAGGGGGGTGCTGACGGGGCTACAGCCAGGGGCCCCCACCATTTAGGGGTCCCCAATTTCTAAGTCGGCAAAAAAGAATAGCGTGTGAACAATACACAATACAGTAGACTGTGAAAGATATCATCGCCAATCAGGATTGATGAGTAGGCGTTCTGTGCTCACTCATTGAAAATGCTTCGTTGACATAAAAGTAGTTGATTCTTTGGCATGTGGTCTGGCCGACACTCACTAGCAACTTAGTACTCCAAGGTCAAAAAAGCTAAGGTATTCCACCGGCTTCTCTTATTTCCGTTTCGGATGCGCATGTCGGCCCTGCAGACAGCCCCGAAGGAAGTTGGGAACTTGTTATATGGTGTCAGGTCTCTTAACAATGGTGAAACTAGGTACATTTCAGCTAAGGATAATAATCATGGTGTTATAAGGCAGGACCAGCAGAGGTGGTACTTCAATACCAATTCTGGTACTATTTACTTCCAAAAGGCAAGTTTGACCATTTTAATACATATTACTTTTATGTTAATCGACATTATTTGGTGCTATTCTTGATAACTGACTTAAAACAGAATAAACGCAATGATAAACAGAAAGGTGGCAGATATCAAGATACTTAAAACGTTAACTGATAACAAGAATTAAACCGTACCAAGCACGTCTTAGTTCTGTTTGGATTTCGTTCAACTCTAAGCTTGCTCACCTAAACTCAATGACTCATTCGATTTTAGTACGTCGTAAGATGTGCTTTTAGTTATTTTGTTGAGTGCCATTTTATATTCTAAGTGCAATAGAAAAATAAAAACAATTCAATAGTGTTGTCTTATGAATGAACGGAAAACTATACGTAATAAGTGAAAGTGAGTTTCACAACGGTTATTGATAAGTGACTGCATGCTCTTGTGCTTACTAATAGTTTTACCGCTTTGTCCTTGATTGTGAACAGAAAGAATGAAATACTAAATTATAATCAGTACAAATATTATTTTAGATAGATAGATAGATTTATTTGGCGTTACTGAATTAATTGCACTAGATAAACTTGCTAAAACAGAAGAAAAACGCCGGGGCACCGAAAAAACACACAGGTTATCTAGTCAGGTGCCCCATAAATTACGTGAGATTGATGTTTCCGTGGTGAAGGTTGTGTCGAACGCTAGACGTGCTGTCGCAGTCCGATGTATAGGTTGCGGGACTAATGGCCAAATTGTGAAGAGGTTACTCTTGTCGGGCACAAATGGCCATGACGTTTAATTGTCATGGACCGCAAGGTTCCAGACGAAGAGGAAAAGGAAAACACGACAAAAGAGAAACTCTCTTCGGATTACCATAACCCTTTCTTGATCCACGCACACCCATTATAAAGATAGTTTGATTTGATTGTGATCGCGAGGCAATCTCCATGAAGATTGAGGAGTTCATTTTTGGAGATAATCTTCGTAGGAGAATTGTCTGCTTCTTCTATAGGTGTTGTTGATATACTGTAACAAAAACTGGAGCGCGGCAGCAACGTATTCACGAAGAAATAAGCTACATTAAAACACATAAAAATAGTATACTACAAGTTCATACATTTTGTAGTACAGTAGTATACTACAAATACACGCAAATATACACATACGAGTTTTTAATTACGAACATGGAATGACAGACAGTCGTATTATATTACATATATTATAGTAATTCAGGCTAAGAAGATAGATGTTGACTTTCGGGGTAATTCTTTGGCTACGAACAAGAGGATATGTGGAAAGCATTACTCGTGATTCTTATAACTTTATATAATCGAGTTTTTGTATCGTTTTTTGTAGATGATTGCTGGCAATTCTTTTAGAGAGGAATCTATTTGCTGCCAGATTCTTGGGCCGTTGACCTTGATTGATCTTTTTCCATATTGGAAGCAGACTTTTAATCATAGAAATTTAGAACATATCAAACTGGGCTCTTATGAGATGTAAGGTTAGGTTAAATTTTGGTTAGGTTAGCTTTATGGTTAAGTTAATCTATTTTGGTCTGGAATCTGACATGGAAAGCTGATTTTTCTGAAAATGGATTTCAAAGAAAATTTTAGGTAGCCTAAAAATGTCATTTGGATATATGTGGAACCCCGTTATTTACCAAAAAATGTCATTTGGATATATGATGTGGAAAACCTATGCAGTGGAACCCCGCTGGCACGACCACCCACTGGACGGCACTGAATTGGTCGTGTTAGCCGCGCCGTGGTGGTCGCATTAGTGGATTTATCACATTTGCATTCCTAAAGTTTCGTTTCATGTATTAGCTTCCCAAACGTTCACATCGCAGTTCGCATTTACCTGTCCATGGCAGTATCAAACTGCAGTGGGGAGGGATCTTTTTCAAAACTAAAAAGGATAAAATATGTGGTTCGAAGTTGCATGGATCAACAGCGGCTCAGTTTTCTCTTCTCCTGATGAGCATTGAAAATGATATTGCAGAGACACTAACAGTTGCGTGCAGAGAGAAGGGCAAACGGGGCGACGTCCTTAAGCATCCAAGGCAGAGGTTGATCAAAAGAATGAAACTACAAAAAGTAAAAGGTTGTAACTGGACATTTTTCCTATTGTAAAGCTGCCAACACATTATGGTGCATGGGTTTAATTTTTCGGAACTTGTTTCTTTGCCAGCACTAGTTTTTACGTATTCAAATGCCAGTAGTTTTCACATTCTTCAATACCAGGGACTAATACTCTAGGTGTGCGGCACACACCCAAGCAAACTGACAGTGACGTGACTTGTCCCAGATCGTGCGATCAAGGAAAAATCACATAACAGGCTTGAAAGATATATATGGACGTTTAATTGATTTCAGTGAAAAATTTCAAAATTGTCCTATTTCAACTTGCTTGATTTATCTGACTTTTTGATGCATCTCTAGTTACCAGTTTCGTTTTTTGATGTGGCAATCCTGGGTGTGCGCTAATGGAGCCGCACACCTGTGCTTGCAATGTGTGCATCATTTCGACCTTCGCCATTAATTGGCAGTTCAGGAGTATTGATCATAACGGCTCACACAAGCCCGTATCTGTTCTGTCCCCCCAGTAGTTGCACATATATGCTAACAGTCACATGATAAAAATGAACATTTTCTTGCGTGCTTTATGCGCATTCTAAAGTCTTGTGTAGTTTATAGCAAGTTTCAAACTGTCATCTCTGGGTGTCCGCCATCCCAGCCGCATACCTCCTTTGCTCAACTGCTATTCGAGCAGACATTCGCGCAGAGTTACAGCTTTACAGATGTGAACTGCACTGACGTAGCATTAGGTTCTACTCCCATCTTTTGACGCGTTGCCGATGTTTTTGCAGTAACAGCATAAACTACTCCGTAGTAGCGTTGAGTGGCGTGTTTTGCTCCGGTATCCAAACTTGAAGCGCTGATAATTTATGCTCATTATGGTGACACACTATACAACAACGAGTAAGGAGAGTGCGTGTAGAATAATATGCAGATTGCGTCAAAAAACTTCGCTAAAACGTTGGTTTGCAAACGTAAACGCGACATCATATTATGACGTTGCAAACAGCGTGTCAATACTAGAATTTGGTAGAGTGCATACAATCAAGCAGTCACCCCACACATAACCAGACCTCTGCACGCCACTGGTCGCTAACCTTCAGTGATTTGATCAGCCACTTTGCTTTTGAAAACGCTCGCAAAAAATCCATGTAACGTAACCAAACACAACTCTAAGATGAAAGCTTACTACTGTATTTCATTTATACATGATATTGTTTGCTAAATCCATGAGTTTCGTTCAAATTGTGATTGATACTAGTTAATGATTCGTTTTTTGCTCAAGCTTCATTTTTTCATTAATACAAGTAATTCAATTCGTTCATTCAGTTTTTCATATGTATATAGAAAGGGGCCCCTATCTAACTTTCAGCCAGCGGCCACATACAACCTTAATCGCCCCTGCGTCTCGAGATACACGAAGAATAATTTTATGAGATTTCAAGCTGAACTTTACCGACAGTAGTTATTTTTGCAGCATCGACTCTATTCCTTAAGTAGTGTGGTCGCTTTGAATTCCTCGTTTGAATCCCTATTTCCGATCAGTCCACTTCTTAGTACTTTGTAGTTGCACATCATTTCCTTTGTGCTGCTTCGTGATTGTTTTGTTTTCTTTGTTCGTGTTCTGTCCCATTTGTGTCATTTTGTATTATTTTTCCCCCCTTGATTGATTGATTAGACAAGAGGCATCATCCAGGCTTGGGCCTGCCGCCAGGGGGCATTGAATAAATTTGTCGCATTGCACGCGATCCAGCTAAAACAAGATGTCATTGACGAGATTCAAAACAAAAACCAAGGGCATCGGCGATGAGACGAATGCGCCAAAGTTCATATCAGTGGCGTTGTGACCAAACTAGATGCAAGAATGACGACATCTGCAGCGCGGCTGACCTGCTCGTCCTCAGCCTCGACGAGACGAGTTCGTTCGCGACGTCGTGTTGCGATCTGAGGCAGTGCTTTTGAATCAGCAGGATTAAATCGTGAGCTGCAGCCAGATAACGTTGCTTCACTTGAATTTAAGAAAACGCGCAATTTAAATCGTCCGTTTACAGCAGTGGTTCCAACCACTGGGTGGTTCCAGTGGGTGCCGCGGCACCCTAGGGTGCCATTTACAATTCCCAGGGGTGCCGCGAGTTAATACGCTTTTCAATATATCATTAAAAAATACATTTTCAAATTGTCATCAAACCCTAAAACAAACTGCTATGGGTTAGCAAGTGAGTGCCGCGTATTATATTTTTCCTCTGTAGAATGCCGCGAACCTGAAAAGGTTGGGATGTTCTCCATTGCTGCAAGTTCATCAAGTTACCATACGATCATTTAAACTATGGTTTGAAGTTTATATTTAAATATTGTAAAATCTATGCGTAAGAGACAAACTATTCTCTTTTGAAGCATGTAGTTAGTCTGCCTTGACCAAATTAAAACTTTTATAAGGTGTTTTTTTCGCATTATCAACTTCCAAAAAAATTTGATGGTAATAATTGCCTCCCGGAGAAATAACAGAGCAATTGGTAAAACGTTTGAAATATAATGCTTTTCATTTTTAGGAAAAGTGATCAAACTGTTGTTTTAGGCCACTGCTTTTAATATTTGTTCACAGAAAAAATCAATCAGCAATTTAGCTCGAAAGGTAGCTGAAGTGAAAGAAGCAAAAAATTGCTATAGTTAACTCCTGTAAAACCTGAACGCAGTTCCTCATGCTTTCCTTGGATAATTTGTGATGAAGTTAATGCTTTCAACTGGATGTCAATTTCAAAAGTAAAAGAGCAAATAAAATTAAAATAGGTCACTATTATTTTGTTTTGCGACTTGAGAAACACTCCAACACTGCCATGGGCGTAGCCAGAGGGGGCCAGGAGGCCATGGCCTCTCCCAAATGTTCAGCATATATAGTCATTTCGTGCTTTGAGCGGCGGTATCCCAAACAAAGTAGTGTTATTCGCTTAAAATCAAACATTTTGGCCCCTGCCCAATTTTTTGGCCCCCTAAAAAATTTGGGCTGGTTACGCCACTGAATACAACCAAGTTTTTAAAACCGAATGGTTGAGCAAACTTTTAGGATTGATTTCATACGCTGCGGATTTGCTGAAACGTTTGCGAGCTCGACATCAAATTATGACACGGCATGAAAGAAATGGTCAGGAACGAAATATCAACAAATTCCCTATTTTTAATCAACGTGATTCCTCTACTTCTGGGAAAAAAACATTTGTGGACCAATTTCATGGAACACATTGTCGTTTGTTGGCACCCAAGATGGGCTGGTGTAATGCTGAAAGTTTACCTAAAGTTTACACTGAATTAAAAAACAAAAATCGATTTGCTTCTTTCAAGGAGGGAATTGAATTGGTTGAAGAAATTGAAGTTTGATCAAAATTTGAGAAACCATATATTGCAGTTGCATTCATGGCCTGAAGTTAAACGTAGAGCAGTGGGTTGTAGGAATGCACATAAATAAGTGACTAACGGCATCCATGGCCACAGCATGCAACTGCTGTTGTGCCCATGGAAGAATGTCCTGTTTTTGACTGAAATTCGATTACCGTCGTGCTTGACACCGTCAGTGCTAGAAAGGTGAGAACAACGTAACTAGTATTGATTCAAGCAAAAATTGATTTTGCAAGTTGTTTTTGCTTGTTCCAAAATGGTTTATTAGCCATCCATACCCGTAAAAGTGCTTTAGTTGTGTGCAATAAGCCGATTCTATTTTTAATTACCATGAAATGCTTTTTAGAAGTCGCCGCCAGATTTAGTGATTTATTTTTGTCGTTTTTTCGCTTTAAAATGTGTACCTAAAGCTCGTTTTGGACTATCGTTAAGGTTATCTCAGATATATTTCAAAGAAACGTTACGATGATACGAGCTCGTTATCCTAATGATGCTGGCGTAGCGTTGTACGTGAACGACAGATGAACATTTACTTTTCTGTGGTTCCGCGCGCCTGCTGACGATGACCGTGTTTGTTGAGAAGAATCTCCGATGACCGCTGACCTGCGTTGGCAACATCAGCTTTTGGATTGGCTTTTCAGTGGTTGCAGTTTTAGCAACAAAAGAGTGAAGTTGCTGGCGGGGAAGCTATGTTTCCTGCTGCTAACTCTGCAATAAACTGTCACACGCGAGTGGTTTGTCGACGAAACTTCGTCGTGCGTTGTGAATTTACAATTCCTTTGTACTAAGATCTTTAACGTGGTTTTGGACGTTTTTCAGTTGAAGGAAACGCTATAAAAAAAAATTCTGATAACGAGTTAGTGCGAGTGAATTTAACCTTAGAGAAGTTGTTCTCATGATCTGTGGTCATCAAGTTAACTAGTTAAAGTTTCTGATAATTATTTCCTGGTATTTTCCGCCCATATATTGAAGTTTTTAATGGAGACAACAAGAACATAGGAAGTGGTAAAGTCAGCACATTTATGTTGGAATCATTTTCAATACATGGCATTATCGATGTTTTATGTTGAAACAAGTGTCATAATTTTTATGTTGCGTAATGCAACATTTTCTAAACATCGTTAAAGCGTCCTTATGTTTCTTGTATGCTTCGCGAACTAACGTTATTTCCAAGCACTGAACTTTAAATTTTTTCTCGAGGCAACAACTGTGAATTAATATTTTCTGAAATAAAGTAATAGCTTAAGAGGCGCACTGTCAGAAGAACCAGTTCAGAAAGGTTTACTGTCAATTTGATTGGATTTTGAGAATGGGATGCACAAAGGAGCCTGTAAAACTTCATTAAATTTCGGACGAATAGGTGTGTTTCAAGTGACATTGAGGGAAAAGCCTCACTTATGAGCATTATTCGAACTTCTGTGGGTCGTGTGTAATTGTCTTGGAATAAAATGTAAAGCATATAACTCTGTTCTCCTGGTTAAATCTGCCTAAAAATCAATTTTGTCCAGAAATTTTTAACTCCCGTATTGTTTTATATAAAACCAGATCCTTTGGATTTTAGAAAAGCAACTACTTTTATCAGCTTGTTTTCCGCTACAATTTCATTGTTTTTCACAGATTTCAACTGTTTTGCTTTCAGTTTTTAGAAAAGTATTGATGATTCTGAACTTTATTTTTGCAGCATTGACGATGCTCCAAAGGGCTATTTGTGGTCGTTTTAGTATTGTAGGAAAAAATATGTTCAGATTTTGTAAAATATGGTGAGGTATATTCAGGTCGAGGTGTTGATATCATCATATGCTTAAAGTATTATCATGTCGAAGATGACATTGGTAAATTCGTTTTTATTGGCAGTACCCCAAACTCACAGTTTATGACCTTATAAGAGCATTATTGTATGGTTAATGAAATGTTATAAACTTTTTAAATGGTCATCTCTGACAAGTTTGGCAAAGGAGGCGGAGGTGCAAGGGGTTCCAGCGCACCCCCAACGTTTTGATTTGTTGAAAATCTAGATAAAATCCATAAAATTCCGGGCAAAAATGGCGCATAACGTTGTTTCATTTGAAAAATGGCACTCAACGTTTGCAGAAAAACACATTAAGGCCTTTTTTCAGAGGTCATACAACAAAACGTCTTCATCACCTTTGTGGGAAAAAATGTGCAGGCTAGGCATACGTCGCACAAAAACTTTTCAGGCAAGTTTGGGGAAATTTGGGCAAAAATCCTTTGCATCCCCGAACGTTTGCCTGTTCCTACGCTTAAGTGTCACACACAAGCAGGCCGATATCACTACTTGCACACGCAGGTAGTGCGCAGCATGTATCTGTGAATCAACATAGAAAAGTGTTGACCACCGACATTAAACTTTAACATGACGTGAGAAATAACAATATTTCACGATTTGAGGCATCAATAAGTGTTTGATGCATGGCAGTCTTTGTCACAACGATAGGGATACTTTTGATACAGGTTTTGAAATGCAGCTTACGCTGACGAAACGCAACCTCAGCTTGCATGTTTTGATAGACATTGATTGAAAGAGCTGTGATCCACACTGTGTTCGCCGGAACGATGCACAACAGTGTTCAAAGCTTCGTACGGCGCCCCCGCGTGATTAGTTAGGACCAGGATTTTGAATTTTGGACTCTTTGCTTTCGTTGTAAATCACGACTTTGTCTGTCTCAGCAAAATGTCAAAAAAACCCGTGGTTTGTTTTGCTTCGGACAGCAAGCCTCCTGGTGTCGCATGGAAATTAATGAGCTCGTGTTTCATTGGTTGGTGGCGTTTTAAGCCGCACCCCATGTATGTTGCCTTTAACCTATCCCTTGCCTTTGTCGAGACGAGGTTCAGGCAATCTTTTACTTCTCTTAAGAACGTAATTACTTAAGTTGTAATAGACAATATCCGTGGCTGCCTCAAGACTGAAAGCTTTGGAATGCTCTGGTGGTAATGCTGGTGAGCAAGGTGGTACATTTTTACCCAGATACAGCCTCATTTCATCTATCTACAGCTAACAAAATTTATCCATTCCCATATAGCATGCAAAAATTTTTTCGCCACGCCACTCTCTACCCAACGTCTTTTAGACAATTTTTGGCTGCTTCTGCTTGAAAATTTTATAACCCTGCTCAAGTAACCTCAACACACAAACACTTTTGTTGTCCTTGCGCAAAATGGGCAGATTGTGTTTATTCGCTTAAACTGGTCTTACTGACAGGTTTAGACGCGCGCGCGTGTTTTTTACAACTTAGCAAGTCTTCTAAAGCTCATCCAATCAGAAAAAAACAACGTGTTGATTTTGAAAAATTTTTATATGATGAAGAACAAAGACAATTTTCCAAACAAAAATGTGGGAAGTGCTCTCAACAAATGAATGAAAAAGTAAAGAAAAATCCAAAAATTCCCCCAGTAGACGTCATTGGTGGTCGGTTTAAGGTTTAAACAGAACCTCATTTCAAGCTTGTGGTTCTATCTGCAATAAAAGTAAATTTGGTTGAGATATGAAATTTTTCTATTTTCATTGCAATTTTCAGCCACACTAATTAACCTTGCCCAAAATGGGCAAATGCTTTACGACAACTGTTGGGCAATCAGATTGATCGCGGCAGTGCTATGGACTTTCATGTCTCACATACGGCCAGTCCCGTTTCTACAGGGGGGATTGGCTGTGCTAAGCCCCCCCAAACAATGCTCCAAGCACCCTCAAATTGAAATATGAAAACAATAAATTAGTGGAGTTTTGCCAATTTTTGCAATGTCAAGGCATCAAAGGGAAACAAAAAACTCACACTAACCATAACGCCGGGTGATTTTCACTTTGGGACCACGTGGCCACCACTCCTTCCTGGGTGGAAATCACCGATGGTTAGTATTCCAGGGATTTGCGTAATCTTTGCAGAAAACTTGAAAGTGATCAATGCAAACAAGTGCTCCCCATGTTTGGCAGTTGGCACGTGAACCTCGTTTTGTTCTGTTTTGATGGTGGACAGATTCGGCAGAGTCGTCTCGTCTCAAAGTTCATGTCCTCAATAAAATGCTTTGGCCTTTTACCACAAGTGCACGCACAACAAGGAGCAAGCCTTTTTTGGCTAAGCCAAACTTCTAGAAGCTTCAATTAGGAAAAGAGAAGCACAAGGTTCATCACGTCCTCAATCAAATGCTCTGACCTTTCACCACAAGTGCACACGGTGCAGGCCCTTTCTTGCTCCAATTTTTTTCTTCTGACGAAGGCCTCATACATTCTCCTGCCTGTTTCTCAATGAAAACCACGAGTTGAGCAGGAGCCTTCCGCACCAAATTGATTTGCGTCGTCAGGGCTTGCACTCGTGTGATCTACTCCCGTGTTGGCTTCGGTCAAAGGTTGCTGGCGTGGCTTAGTAATGAACCTACATGCTCCAACTCCTTTTGCCCAATTTGGTCAAGGTTAACTTAAGAGGGATTTTTGTGTAGGAATTTTGTTACACCTCAGGTCAATTTGGTCGAATTTTTGTTCCCCATCAAAAACTACAAAAATTGTGCAGATTTCGATAGGACTGCCCGAAAGAGCGTCTAAGAAAATGCGGCTACTGAAAGAACCAGCTTTCTAAGTGAACGTTAACTACTTTTTAATTTAAGTGGAAGAACCGTTTGCCCAAATTGGGCAGAGATTACCTGAGCAGGGTTTAAAGCAATCACTAACACGATCTTGTGTTTGTGGTTTTCAACATAAAACATTCGTTTGCTCCTCAGTCAGAATACTTACATTGTATGTAATAGGAAAATCCCGGACGGACCCAAACCCAAATTCAAACACGGCGATAAAATTCGGTAAACGGAGATATTTTTTATTCATTCTGCTCCAACCTTCTCGCATAGGTAGGGTTTCTGGTAGGTTGAGTTCGATTCCCGGTAAGATCATACCGAAGACTTGAAAAACGGCAGTTGCGGTCTGACCACCCTTGTACACGGCATTGATGGGGTGGGTGCGAGGAAATAGTTTACGCGCGGATCTACCAGTGACTCGCCACAAGTGCGTATTATTCACTGCAAAAATATCTGCGTGACCAACGGCGCAAGCAAGCGGAAATTCGCGCGGCAGACCAATTGTGAGCTTCCGAAACTGAATTGATAACACTCTTTTCATTCATTTTCATGGCTGTTTTTCTTCAAAGGAGGGTCGTGGGGACAGCAGCACCAGGTGGAGTCGAAATAACTCACGGTCAACAGCAATCTCAGATAGTTCTCGCGGCTCCACTGACGGGATCAAGCCAGGTCGGAAATGCAGTCACGATACTTGCTCCTGGGTCGACCTCTGGGCCGCTTTCTCGTGCGTCCAGCCAGCAGGATTTGCCTCGCCAATATTTCCTGTGACAATCTACTCTAGACACATGGCGGAACCAACTCAGCTGAGGCTTTTCGATTCGGACAAGTGGCTCGACATTCAGGACTTCGCGAATTTCACAGCTGCGTTTATCGCAAAGTAAACTTTTCACAAAAATTCCATGTCTACCGCTTGCACCTGGAACAGTATTTGCTGCAGTTGTCTGCATCACCTTGAACTACTGAGGCAAGCACAAGAGAAAGATGATAATTGGGGGCATTAAACTAAGAGGAAAGCAACCAGCAACAGCAAAGACTTTCTCGAGGAGATCACTTCACTGATGCAAGGTTGCGCTACTCATATACGTATAAGTGAACTTCGATTCGATCATTCGCTTGTGGTGACTATCACAGTGACTTCTTACTTATGGTCGCCATCCACCCGCGACAATTTTATTACATGTAGCGCCATCTCCAGTCCTCCACATATTCTTTTAGTCATTTCCAAAGATTCATGACCATAGGTGACAGCTATGCAATGTTCGCTGCCCAAGATTCATGACCACAAACTGACAGATTTGCGGTGTTTGATATCTCCCATTTTGTCAACACAGAGCGATAAATTTCATGCAGAAACTGCGTTTGTTTTACCAATCCGTGTATCAATCTTCTCATTTGGCATTCCGTCACTCGTCCAAAGTTCTTGAACTTTTCCAACGATGATACAGTGTTTGCAAAGGTCGTTCATTCACCCTTGTGCGCCAGGGCCTCCCATTTTATTCGGTAGGATCTCTCGGTGCTACATGTTTGTGTAGACCAGACGTCCCCAAACTTTTTTGTCAGAGAGCCACATAAGCTACTACACAACATTTCGTGGACCAGACATCTTACGTGATATGATTCCTTCGGGATATGTTGCAGTTTACCAAATCAACTAATGCTTCGTGAATATATTCATTTTGCATTATTGACAAAATGTGTTTGCGCCCGGATGAAATGGCACCGCGGGCAGGATTTGTCCCACGGGTGGTCATAGTTTGGAGATCCCTGGTGGAGACCATTGCAGCTTTTCCAGAAAGAAGTTGTAAATCACTAAGTGGTGATCGGTCAACTGTTCTGCATCCCTTTTGCCGCGAACGTGCAACACTGAATGGAACAAGTCAGCTTAAACTATGCAGAAGTCAATGAATGGTCGATGACCGAAGAATCCCTGTGCCAGTTGTACTTCTAAGCAGCTCTTTGTTGGGAGAATGCGTTTATGATGCACAGTGTGTTATTACAGCACAGTTGCAGCAGGAGCCTCCCGGTGTCATAAGTGTCAGCATCACCATGGCGACCGATCACACCCCCAATACTCCGGCATCGTTCTCCCAACATGTGCATTGAAGTCTCCAAAAACATCGTGGATTCATTAGTTTTAACTCTTAACTGGGCATCACTAATTTCTCCCGTGAATTCCGCGTACAGTGTAATTGAGTTTGGGGCGAATATCTGTATCAAACACAAGGAGCGGCACAACAGCTTTAACCCTCAACATGCACACCCTTCCTCCTAGTGCAGAGGTTCCCAACCGTTTTGTGACCATGTACCCTTTCGGCATTTCCACAGACGAACATGTACCCCTAAAATTTCTCAGGACAAAATATTTTATCATGACTAATCATAGACAATATTAACAATAAACATGATTTTTGAAAATAAGATTCACTGAGATATATGTATAAAAATTTGGAAATAGATAATGCATTAATATATTATTACCTTCTATTACTAACCTTAAATGTACCCCTTCGGATAGGCTAATGTACCCATAGGGGTACTTGTACCCCAGGTTGGGAACGTCTGTCCTAGTGGGACCCATTCATCAACACAATTTTTTAGTTGAGAGCTTATGAGCATACCCACTCCAGTCTGGGCAGACTTATTTGTCTTCTCACTGGAGTAAAACAATTTCTACCATCGTCCAGCTCAACAGCGTTAGAACCACGACACTTTGTCGACGAGCTGTCAATAACATCCAGGGAATATCGTTTGCCTTCCTCCAACAGTTCATGCTCTTTCCTTGTGACCGAAGTGATGTTTCAGTTTCCAGTTACTAGCTTATTGTGAGAATTGCCGTTTATACGTGGCGTTCAAGTTTCCCAGAGCAAACGCACTCTGTGCTGTCCACATTCGCCTCCCCTGATGCGTAGCTGGCCCAAGGTGGGGCCTCCATTTGTCGATAGCTGGTTGGGAGACTGCCGATAATATTTTTGGAAGTAACCGGTTAGAAGCAACAGGCAGAGTCAAACTTACGAAAAAGTTGTTGATTTGATGGAATGTAAGTTATCCATGTCAAACACTAATTTCACACAACATCAAAATCGCAGTAATAATCTGGTCGGCCATGCTGTTATTCATAACGCTCTTACACGTGTCGAAATGCGATCCCACACGATGTGGTCAGTGGATTGCAATTGATCAAAATAGATTTTGACTCTCACCAAGACCAAAAAATTAACGGTTCTGTGTTTATGAATGCACAAGTACAGCAACCCTGTTGCATGCGTAGAGTGTAATTTCACTTTTGTAGTTTGCAGTATCATTATTCCCTTCATTTTCAGTAATAAATTAAGTTAAATGGCACGAACCATTTTTAACGACAAAGTATTTTCTAGAATCGCAATATTTGACATAGTTCTTCAAAATATTTTCTGTAACTTCTTTTAAACTTCAACAAGAAGCTTGTTTTTTGAGAGGGAACATGCATGCGCAACTTGTCTGCGCGATTTCGGGTCTTATTTCAACCGCAGGCTGCGTTGTGTCCACATTTTGGAACATCTGGGCTCTTAGCAGTACCGACAGTGATATTGTTCTCGGGCCCATATGGGCCTGGAAAGGCTTGTGGGGATACCGCAGTCAAATAGAAGATGGACAATATAATTGCTATGAACAAGGACCTTTGCTGCTGCAAGATCGTAAGTACTGTTTAAGGTCTGTAAAAAATATTCATGATTCCAATCTTTGCTGCAAGTTAGAAGGGATATGACGGTACCATTACTAGGCTGCTGACAACTCCTGCAATATTTTTACTCTTTATATTTTGGACCGTCAGTGAATGAATCACAAAATTTGTCATTGGCCTCAAATCATTTGAAGCTTGTTTAGGGTGTTTGTTTGCTGTTAACGTTCAAACCTGTTCGCGGTTATTTTACCCGTACATGTGCGGCCGAATGGGCTTGCCTTTTCATTCGAAAGTTTACGCAACTACTGCTGACTCACATGCAGTATGCATACCGCTGCGGGAAGTGTTGCGTAAAAAATCAATTCTGATAAATTTTCACTTCCACGTAAAGGCAACTAACCTCTGTACCATAAAGCCATCCAAGCCGATCGTCGCTCCAGATGCAAGAACCCTTCATTTCAGTTCTCATGGGCTTGAGATTTCCTATGAAACTTTTTACGGTGCAATTACATTTTTATTTCAAAACTACAATATTTCTATTAATTTTTTCTCTCAGAACGTTTCGCGAACCCGCAGACTTTTTAAAATCTAGTCTCGTAACTTGTGGCTTGTCTAAACTTGAAAATATCCCTTTTCGGCCTATAATATATGTTTTTCGAAACGAAACTATTTATAAAAAAACGAAGAACTACCTAATGTTAAACACTGTAAGGAATATATGAGGAATACGGATAGTTTGCTCTCACAAAAATTTACATTCTGCGTCAACGTGCTTGGAACCCGAACATCCTTCGTTATGTACATGAACATTGTAGAATTTCATGAACATGATCAAATTTCATGGTAGGAAAGCCACCTGCTGTAGCCACACGAGACATCATTTTTGCAGGACATGTTTTGTTGATAGCTTTGTTTGAATATTGAAAATTTGCCTGCTACAGCCACCGTCAACGCGCTCCGAGCAATGCTGTGCATTGCAGTATGCCTTTCGCTTTCTTCTTTCTTCATGATGTTGTTTGGAATGGAATGCTCCAAGTTTCTGGACGACAACCTAGCGGTCAAGCAAAAGATCATGCGAGTTTGTGGCCTATTTTTTTATTTCAGGTCTGCTGATTGTTGCCAATTTTTCTTTTGCTAAAACGCAATCGAAAATATTTTCAGTGATTTCAATAATATTCCAGTGGTAAAGGATTCGCCCTTCAATCTCAACGTTTTTGAACCGATCCACGACTACCTGGTAATTCGCCGTAATGTTGTTTAGGCGAATTTTAATCTTCAGACTGTCGCCCATTGTCGTTTCCCAAAGATACACTAGTTGTTGAAAAGGTATCGGTTATTGCATGTCACTTGCAGAGAGAAGCCTGCAGCAGTCAGATGTACAGTTTCGAAGATTAACTTATTGTATAAACAGCTGAAAAAGACGTGAGAAAACCGATTTGCAGTAGTGTAGGGTAGTGGCAGTAAATTAGAATAAACATACTTATAAAATGCTTGTTTTTACAAGCTTGGAGCTTCTGCGTCATGATGCTTAGTGAGTAGTTCTCTTTGATTCAGATATCGTTCTATGCAAGCCTACCGAAAAAAGATTTTGGCTTAGCTGCAAAGTCTTAAGAAAAACTTGGGTTTCAAAATTGAATTGCTAGTTTACTAAGCTTTGGTAGCAAACAACACATATAAAGAGACTGTGATTTTTCCTTCGTCCGGTACTTCGAGTATTCTACTTCTAAATTTCTGCAATCCAAAGAAATGGGTATGATGTTATTTTAAATAATCATTACGGCAACAAATCGTGGTAATATATCAAGGCAAACCTCCGTCAGCAGAGGTAAGTAAATATTACTTGAACGTGTCCAAAAACGCAGCGATGTACACTTTATTCATTCAATAGAGAGGTTGAAAGATTGATCAACCGGGTTTTCGCTTTCCTGCTCCTTGCCCACAAGAGGGCCCCGGTTATGCAAACCACACAGGCTTCGGCGTACAGTCTGTTGTTTCAATACTGTCATTTAACAAGATTTCTACCGTTACAGGCATACTCGTAGAGAACCCGTTGCATAGCTCTAAATGATGTGTTTTTTTGACTCGGTGGAAAGAAAACGTCTCTGACAGCTGCTGTGTTCAGCAAAGAAGTCATCAATGTGACCTTTAAATCACAATTCCTGTTAAACACGAAATAAAGTTTCCGCTGCTGTTTTAGGAAAAGTGTTTTGAAGATGTTTACACCGGAAGCGAAAACATACAATTGAACAAACGGGACCAGTCAATCTATTCCTAAAAATATGCGGTTGTTCCAAGTACTTGAATTGTTTAGGAAAGACAAATATTTCGAAATTGATTTCTCATAGGATTAATATGGCATTTTTAAGATATCAAGGACGTGAAAATAGTAAGACAATTGACTTCACTGTTTATCAAGTGTGACAATATTTCTAATGCAGCGCAGGCTCATGATGCGCGCAGTACAGTCTGCAATGCTCTTATTTCACTGAACTTAGTTCGCTATGTCATAGTGAAAATAATGACTATAATTGATAAGTGGCCATTACAAACTAAAATTTCGCTCCAATCAATTTTGACAACTTGGTTTGCATAATAAATTCGCATTTCAGTTTGAAAATCATGAACCCTCAGGTTGAAACGGTGAGAAAACTAACTGAAGCGTGACAGAAAAGAACTGAAGCGTGACAGAAAAGAACTGAAGCGTGACAGAAAAGAACTGAAGCGTGACAAAATAGATAGCGGATCCGTGTAGAATTTAAATTGGCAATGTTATTCGATCTTTGCTCGTAGAAACAGTGATTAATTTTTTCAGCTGATAACGTTTTCTTGCTTGATTTCCACCATTATATCTGAACTTTTTTGAATAAGGTACGTTGTTTTACAGCCCTCCTGGTCTTGGCAAGCGCTGCCTGGTACACTACAAAGATCGTCAACGATTTCTTTTCACCGATGGCTCAAGACAACTTGTTTCTCTTCGAGATTGGCCCGACTTTGTTTCTGGCTTACATCGTTTCTTTCCTGTCCTTAGTGTCATCGGTTCTGTGCTTCTGCTTGCCTGGACCTCCACCAAACTATCATGATGATTACAGTAAACCGAAGTTCTCATTTGCTCCATCCGGCGGAGATAGTTACACAAAAAGAAAAGCAGAAAAGGGTGTTGCGATAGAATACATATGATGACTTGAACACTACAGTTTACGCTGTCGCCAAGGTTTCATATGTGGTGCAGTGTTGCTGACCGCTGTAATCAAACATTTGACCGTTGACTTCATTTTATAAGTTGCACGGATCTTGTAGCCACCAAAGATTCACCAAGGGTAGCGTTTCTTCAAACAATCATCTAATAGGGTATTGTCAATGCAAAGCTGAGATGCTTTCCCACATGTGAGTAACTAACCCTTCTGTAAGCCAGACGTGCTTCTGGATACGAGAGTTGAGCGTGAGACGCTGGTATAATGTGATGATTTCTCCAAGAGCATCATGATAAGGCAGTGGTTCCCAACCGGGGAGGAATTCCTCCCCAGGGAGGAATTTCATGAGTTCAGGGGAGGAATTTCCACTTCATAATTAAACTACCTGTTCATTGTAAGTGTTGAACTTCTTTTTAAAGTGGACATTGGCTCTTTCAATTTGTTATGTCACTTTATATTTGTAAATTATTCAGTGGACTATCACACGTTTTTGTTGACAAACTTTAGTGCCATTATTTGACAACAAATGAAAGCTCTAGGTTTTCTGTAGTCTTTCGAGGAATCAGCCGATTGGGATTTGCTTTCATCTTTTTGCGATGATTTAAACTTGCGCGTATCTGTATTCAA
>Ga0210059_1002819_pt1 | contig 27476 bp, 20 predicted proteins | sample Ectturendosymbi2_FD_188042 | JGI IMG/M metagenome (GOLD analysis project Ga0210059, IMG submission 188042) | Ecteinascidia turbinata endosymbiont from Florida, USA - Sample 2 (SPAdes) (version 2) | ecosystem: Host-associated > Tunicates > Ascidians > Unclassified | place: Key West, Florida... | reverse complement strand
AGGTAAGCAAATTATTTTGTAAGAAGCTCCGAGCGGTCTCGGCTTTGAATTAGCCTTTCCAAGCAATTGATTTCCTAGCAGGGCCGCAGCCAGCTAATTTTTTCGGTGGTGGGGTCAAAGTGATGGTAACTGTTGTACCTAACAACTAAAAATGTATTTGACAAATTTCGGAGAGGGGAAATAGCCCGGTTACGCCCCTGGTTGCGGGCCTGTTTTCTAGTAAAACATTATGCGAACTTAACTGCGTCACGCTTGCGGAGGGTGGAGACTTGCTGCTGAAATGTAGGTGTGTATGAATCATCGCTAAGGAGAAACAGCATGGTTGGCGGATTACTCGAACGGTCACGGCAAACCTAGAACGTTTGACTATCAGTATCTTAAAAATAGTGATTTTGACCTAGTTATTCATGTATTGCCACTACGTGCAGTTTTCACCCAACCGCCTGTAGGTTATCATGGTTGAATAATTAATCATTTGAAAGAGTTTTTCTTGTTTGTGCGTCTAACCGTGTGGATCAATTGCTTCTGGACGTACGTTCTCGCATACGGGGTACCTACGTCCAACCCGCGGGCTGCATGATGCGGTTTTGTCTTTCGTGTACAAATATTAATGACAACCTGTCCTAATTTGGTAAGGTAGATTTCCACGTGTCCACTCAGGTGCGAAACTGATTTCTACTTATTTCTTCATTCGCACGAGACTGGATTCGGTTTTTGTGGTTCCACTGTCATTTTGAATTCGCATATGACATCACAGTTGTGATTTATATCATTACAGTGGGGATTCCAACGCTTTCAGTAGCTTGGTCATATGACTTAACTCGTTGTCGATCGTTGCTTTTTTGTTTCCACGCGTTTTCTTGCTTGACATTGACAATGTATGCGGCATTTCATACGAAGTGGTTTCCTGATTCGCAGAAATCCCCGCTCGGATCGAATACGACCGGAACTTTCTGTTGTCATGTCGAGATTCTCCTTGCGCAAAACGAGTGCCAATGCTGCCAGAGATTGCCGGGGTCACTGTGCCTAAACAGAAAGAAAATAAGGAGATTCCGCTCAGTCTGAAAGTGAAACTTGAAAGAAAGGGTAAGAAGATACTTTCTTGCTTTGCTTCAGAGCCATTTGTGAAAATGAATAATTTATATATATCCATTTCGGTAGTCAAACAATTTTCTTAAAAGAATTTTCACACCTGATTTCAATGTTCCTAAATTTTGTGAAATCTTTTCGCTTCACGTTCAACAGGCCTACATTTTTTATCCCCAAGTTGAAACTCGGTTTATTGTCATTGGGTGTTTTTTTCAGGCGTCATTCTCGGCGACAACACAGACGGGCGGTCGACAGAAACGTCTCAAATCGCTTCCACGCACTTACCCCCGTCAAAGACGTCATCGTTGGACACTTGCAAACGTCAAAGCACAGAACTGCTGAAGACGCATACGTTGCAGTCCTGCATGCTTCACGTTATTTGACACCGTGCGATGTGATGCTTGCTTACCATTGCAACCCTTCGCGAATACGGAGTCTTGATAAGGATGTAACTCCAGGCAGTTGTGACGCAGTAGCGGCGTCAGCTCGGTGGAAAATTCTCAAAGAAAAAACAGCGTCGTGTTGACGGCGAGGTTTGACGTGACAGGAGTCTGAGTCCTTCCCGCTTATGCATATGTGATGGTTGCTCACGTTGCAAAGTGTTAGCATACGTTGCTACTTAGTTGCGACGTTTTTATTTTTCGCGTTTGGAACGCGCTTTCGCTTTTCCTATTTATTTGTGTGCTCCGCTCTGCAGTTTTATTACTTTTTTTTACAATTACAACACACGGTCGCCTCCGTTGGGAGGTCTGACACCCAGTAACCTGTCGCGCCACCGCCGACGCAAGGTCGATCTTCAGAACACGTGAGCAAACAGTGGTTAGGAACATGAAGGGCAAGGTTGAAACTACGCTGTTACGTGGAACTTGTTAATCAATTACTACAACGTTCGTCATGCCTCTCACCGCAGAACACATTTGCTTCAGAGCCTTCCTAGCTGTTCTGGACTTCTGAGCTACCCACCCTTTCAAGTCGTTGGCCTGTTAAGCGTTGCCGACTGCTGAAGCCACATGTGATTGTGGAGTATTCCAGGCGTACCCGTATTGCAAATTGTATCGCAATCCAGGGTGATGCTGCTAACGCTTTAAAGTTAGGGCAACGGTGCGAGAGTGTACAGATGCTGTTGGGGGTCCCTTTGAAAGCAGAATTCCTTGCAGTTGCTTTTGGGACCCTACACATTGCGGTTGCTGTTGGGGGCCATTTGAAAGTAGAGTACTTACTTATGATCTGCTTTGGAGTATATGAGTGGATAATAAGTTTTTCACCAAAAAAATGAGAATGTACGTGCAAAACGTATCGAGGAAGTGGCGCTCGCCTCCTTAAACCCACCACTGAATTTCTTGCAACTGACTAATTTAGCATCAGCAGCGTCTGGGTGTAATGTCGCTTTCGGAAAAAAACGTTGGCCTGTTTACGATTCCCACACGTCAATGCTGGAAATTTTCCGTAAAAATAATTAATCAACTAAAGCTACCAAATGCGAATGCAACATACGAAGTCTCTTGACAAACTACGTAAATTGGGGTTTTGGAAACATCGCTCAGCTCTGTTCGTAAAAAACGAGTCGCAAAAGTTTAATTCTACGCCATGGCCCATTTCGACATCAAAATCCGCAGCTTCTGAGCAACATAAAATTGTACTGATTTCAGGTGGTGGCTGGTTACAGAAATCTATAGTTTTTTTGTTGCTGAAAACCGCACATTTAATGCAACTGTACATTAACTGCAACAAAACTAATGTGTAACTTGGAGCAGGCATAAAAATCCAGATTAATAAAATCATACGCAAGACCTAGTGAAATTGTAAATGAATGCAAGAAGTATAAACAATTAACAGGTTCAACACAGTGAGTTTTCCAATGTTTAGTGAGGTTTTTAGGCGTAGATACAGAATGTTTAACACTTCAACGCTAAATAATCTTACAACATATCTCTACCAAAATTCCTGCTTTAGAGGAAATAAGCTTGCAAGAAATGGAAACGTTCTAAACGAGTTAGGTTAAAATCAGTTACTCACTTTACAGTGCACTTGTTATCGGATTGACGCGTGAGCGATTCGTCGCCCTTGGCTTACCTTCGTGAACGCACTTGCGAACTCGATATTGGTGCGATTTTACACTGCAAGGACTCAAAGATTTGCTTCGTGGGTAGGCCTATGGTATTGCGAAAGCTGGGCAATAGGTGAAAATGAAAAGGTGAAGCATGATTCCACTACACAAAGGCTCTTTTTGTAGGTGTTGTTGGAATCACCGAGATGTGATTTTATTTAATGTAGTACGAAAAATAACAGCCAGCAGAGAACTGCTGGGCGATCAGGTCATGAAAACCGCGTCGCATCGTAATTGCACTCTTCAAGTGACTTTGATAAGAATTTGAACAGCTTCTACAGGGCAGGAAATGGGAGTTAGTTTTTACATTGCAAAGCCACTTTGTTGATCTCACTCACGATCATCAACCAGTCTGTTCTCTTCAGTATAATAAAAACCAGTGTCAAATACGAGGATTCACAGCACTTTGTAAGTAGAAATCTACGAACAGTGGGTAGGCTACTGCAATTCACCGAATTGCAACTGTAACCTGTTCCACAAACTTTTATGCCACTTTTTATGCTACTCCATGTGTTCCATTATTATGAACTGAGGAAATCATAGCCACATAACTGGGATACAAAGTTCAAAGTGTAGCCTACACTGAAGTCATCCACTTCCAACATTAGGCTACATATTTTGCAGAGGTTGAATCACTCTACTATACCAAGGTGTAACGAAAACCTATTAAAACAGTATTGGGGTAATAGTCCTTCAGCCCAATATCTGATGTCCGAATAATCTTCCAGTTTGCTCAACCAATTCAATTTTGCTGATGATTGTTTCCCTAACTAGGTGTAGTTATCTTTCAGGCAAAACTATTAAAAAAATTAATTCGTCATTTTTGCTACATATCAGCTTGAATAGGCTAATCTGTTCCACGGTAGTGGTTTTAGCATCAAACAAGTACAGAAAAGGTTGCACAAGACTTAATGCAAACCACCCAAACTCTTTTCCGCTCGATTCCTTTATTATCAGATTCCCAACCTACCTCTGCTAGTTGTAGGATTCGCTGAATCGGGCATGGTTGAAAATATGCGCGCTCAAGCAGCTCGGTGAGACACTCACGGTCGTGCTTGAGTGATTTTTGGATTCCCAATCCAACGCGAACTCGATAACAGCGCAGTGTAAAGAGGGTAAATGGCGTCAACTAAAAATGCAAATTATACTCGAAAAGAGCAGATGATCAGAGTCAAATCACAATCGTTTTCAGTGATATTTGGACTCCTAAAAACTATGTGCTGTCACCATTCCTCTTCATAATCTCTATGAATGGAATAGACAATTTAAGGTAAGAGCCGGGTCGACGGGGGTGTTACTGTTGGAAGCTGCAGAATTTGCCGTTTGTTTTTTTCTGACGAGTAGGTGCTGCTTGCATCTTCCTAGCAGGGCCTTCAACATGCACTTGATCGTTTTTCTGCCGCGCGCGACCAAGCGATACCTTTTCCTTGGTTTATTTATGCATTTTGTGACTCAAATCACGAGGTAACACAAATTTAGCAAAAGAAAAAACATCACCAAAGCGAAGAAATTAATTTCTTGTTAATGAAATTACAAAACATCAGAAATTCCAGGTTTAGCAAATTGATGATTGTGTTCTAACTTGTTTGAATCACAAAGGGTTGGCGAAGGACCATAAGGGTCACGTTCTCAGCCAGTCCAAACGGAAGGAAAACCGGCATTAAAGAGTAAGAGGTTTCATGTTTTTACACAAAGCCATATTACTAAGCGCTGAGAAAAGTGGCAATTCGCTGTTGGAAGCAGAGAAGTTCAAGCACCTTTAAGGGTTTATTCACGAGTGACGGAAGATAGAACAGTGAGACTGATACACTGATTGGCAAAGTAAACGCAGTTCTGCGTGCTGAGCTTTATTGCTCTGTATGGTAAAAAAGCGGTAGCTTTCTAACACCGCAAAGCTCTGTGTTCACATCTGACTTTGTTCCGAACCTCGCCTAAGGTCAGGAATCTTGAGCATTTATAGAAAGAGTGCTATCTCAAAATGAAGGAGCAGAGATGAATTTTTTGCGGAGAGTACATGGCACGACATTTCACGACAAAAGTGTACAGCTGTGAGATTCGTAAATCCTTAAATGTAGAGCCATTTCTCCAATTAAAGTGATCTCGGCAACGTTGGTTCGGTCATTTGTCCAGAATGCCCGAGGAAAGATAGGTGAGGCAGCTTGCCAGGGAGGTCCTGCTAGCTACAGCCACGGGAAAACGGCTCAGAGGTCGTCCAAAGCAGTGGCGTAGCCAGAGCAAGCTTTTTTATGGAACCAAAATGCTTGATTTTAGGCAAATAACCGTATTTTGTTTGCGATACCGCCTCTAAAAGCCCATAATAACTAGATATTTTGAAATTTGTTTGCGGGGCATGGCCCCTTGGCCCCTCCTGGCTACGCCTATGGTTCAAAGACCAGATTAGCTTACGTATTTTCATCTTCCGCATTGCTTGGTGCGAAGCGAGCAAATCTATCTCAGATTGCTTGAAACCGGGAGGCAATTAGATTCCTCCTCCCGCAATCCTCCCTACAGAAAAACGAGTATGAAAATGAAAAAAAGAAAGTAATGCGAGAACAACTGAAATATTAATATAGCCAGGACTCACATTGTACGGACTGTGAAGCAAAATCTGTTGATAAAGTCCAACATCGTCTTTATCAAACAAGTAATATCTGAGCTTAAAGGGAATGTCATTAGAGTGCGGTTTTATCCCCAAACGTAGAAAATATCAATCTTGTGATTGTTTCGTTTTGGTTCGATGGATGTGTAGCTCGTCACAAACGCTATTCCACTCAAAACAATAACTCTAGACGTTCGTTTTTTGACATATATTATATATTTATTTGAACTAACAAAGAGACACTTACGCTTAAAATGGATTAAATTGAATCATGTTTTTATTTCTAATTTCATTCAAATTTCCGTGGTACTGAATAATTTAATGAATTATACTTAACGTTTTCAATATGTTAGAACTTCAAGAAAAATGTTATCTGTGTTAGCCAGGGGCGGAGCTAGACATTTTCATTTGGGGGGACCACTGGAGGGGCCAGTTTTGCAACAAGGGGAGCTGTCAATGGTCTATGTAGGACTTCAATGCAGTGACATGACGTCACGCGGAAAATTTTTGGGGGGCCACTGGGGGGGCCAGGCAAAATTTTGGCGGGGCAGTGGCTCCCCTGGCACCTCCCTAGCTCCGCCCCTGGTGTTAGCCTGCATATTATTGGACAACAAGGTTAAACTAATACTCTCTCGGATAACGTTTATTTCTTGGCAATTGAGACGTATACTGTAGAGGAAGGGGCGGCAACCTACGGCTCGCGGGCTGGATCCGCCCCGCCAAGAAAAATCATCCGGTCAGCAGCACCTTTACAAATTGTAGTACAATAACTGTATGGCCCATACAGTGGTATTAGGCTATAGTTTATGAATCTGCCCTCCTTGCAGCTTCTTGTATTGCATACTAAGAGGGACTTCTTTTGAGAATGAATGAATGGATTTATTTGCCAGCAGACACGAGGTCCATAGTACAAACACATACTCTGCAAAATGCAGGTTGATAAAAACAAACAAAACAGAAAGTTTTACAGCGACATTAGAGGCTGAATCATCGAGTTACAGACACTTCTTAACAGAACATTTTGCAACGGCGTTGGAGGCAGAACCACAGGGTTACAGACGAGAAACCGCGCTGTGCTACAATTGTACCGCATTTCATATTTGGGGTTTTGACTACGAACTGTGAAAATCAGGAGTATAATCTTATTAAAATTCCAGAAATTCCCAAGTTTTAACAACATCATAAACAGAAAAAGAACGGAATAAAGGTTGCCGACCCCTGCTGCAGAGCGTGCTTGCGATCATGGGCGTCGGATGGATTTTTTCCAGGGGGGCCACTAGGGCATTTTCTGAATTTTTCCAGGTGGAGAAAAAATGATAAAATTTGATTTTCTCCCTCGAAACTAAGAAAACAACCTTTTTTCTGAAAATTTTTAAATCCAGGGGGGGCAATGCTCCCTGCCCCCCTCCGACGCCGATGCTTGCAATGCAGAACAGCGGTTTTCAGTTGAAATCCACGCAAAAAAGGTTCGCACCATCATTAAAAACTGCAAAATGTTATTGTGAATTAAAGCCGGATTTTGCATTTCTAAATTTTGCATGTGTTCGTTGCGTAATACACGCGGCAATAGCTTCATTGCTTTGCCATTCGTGACAAAACGATCTACGTCAGGGCCTGACCGCTTTTCTATCGAAGTAATGGCGGTTCGATCCATGACCACTGCGTGAATGCCGTGTAGCTCTCCGTGGTCAAGAGCGTTCACCTCAACCACTAGCCAAGAAGCAAAACTCGGGCATCGGTTGTCGGAAGTAAAAAAAAAATAAAAACTAAAAATCCACTTGCCTTTGATTCACTTTTACACCAATATTTTTAAGGGTATTTGTTGGTAAATCACGCAAAATCCTATTTTGTTTTTCGCTCTGATGTTTATGCAAGTATTCAATTCTACCATGTACAATAAAAATGAAAATTTGAACGAAATCCGATCCATTTTTAATTTAAGGGCAAAAAGATGTTTCTGCAACAGTTTTTGCTGTCTGAGAACCTTGTTTATTTCTTTTCTGAGTGGTAAAGCTCACATGACAAAGTTTCTCAGGCAGAGACGCAACTACTGCATGGAACCTCTCAGTGCTCATGTTTGAAAGGCTCCCTGAAGCTAAGCAATTGAGGAAATCTATACCAATTTTTCTTGTGCAACCAGTCAATAAACCCCCTGAAAGCAGCTGTTAACTTGTATGGGATCATGCTAGCGACACTGGAAAAACTTACCCACAGCTTTTATAATTTATAATGTAACAAGTATCTCTATTTCCAAAAACCTGGTACAAAAATAAAATGAGTTGTAGATTTCATCTGTACTACAGCGGGTTGACCCATCACGCAACGTGCAGTAGCTTTCAGGGTGGAAAAGTTCTGAACGTTTCTGAAAGTGTGCAAACTTTACCAGGTATTAAAAATTCTGCAAACCTTGGAAGCAGACGTTTCTTAAGTTCACGTAGTTTCTGAGTTCATTTTCCCGTAATATAAGGCGTATACTGGAACTGTATAGAAAGACGCTGGTGGTGCGATGGCCGTCGGCGAGACAGGCTTGAAGCTGGATGGTCTTACTAAAAGGCTGCAAAATGAAGTACTCTAGAGCTACAACGGATCACACAACTCACTGTTTTTGTTTCTTTTAAAAAAGCGACTTCAACAAGTTGTATGGCGTTGATGAAAGCGTTAGTCTCGCAAAGCGGAAGTGTCAAGCAGACCATGCTTGGTGATGCAAACACCTTCCTTTTCGTGCGCTTGTTCGACGCCGCCTATTCAGCAAGGCGAGCCGAGCGAAACCCACAGTCGCTTGGACGGCTGTTAAATATGAGAAAGTGTCTGGCTGGAGCGGAGGATCACACAGCCAAAATATCAGCCGCGAGGACCAGTTTGCTTTTAGCTGAGAATGTTGCGTGATTATTTACGGATGATAACATGTCTGATTGCTTTGGAAGAGGTAAGTCGAGTTTTTGTTTTTTTCTCGGCGCACCATACTTACACCGTGGCAGTCGGGCAGAAAACTAAAAATATTTTCAGCGCATCCCATCAACTTTGACAAAATCTAGATACAGTCCAAGTACTTGAGTGTTACTAACTATCAGGAAACCATGACCCTTTTCAGATGCTAAAACATGTCAAAAATGTTTGCCTACAGTTTTCGTTTTCTTTCGTTTCAGTCTATCAAGAGCAAAATAAAATGCTGGTCTCCTTGCCAGCTTAATGTTTCAGCACTTCCGGCTGCTGCTAGACATTTTACGCTTGTAATTCGTGACTGATACGTTCTTGTCACTCCAATCAAGTTGCTATAGGTTTGCCCTCTCAAGCTTGTTGAACGTTTCTTTTCAAGCTGTGAAATCAAAGAAACATATCGCAAAAACGTCGTCAATCAATACCGAATAAATACATGCAAGTTTCCAATGAAAATGTAATTGTTAGTTTGAGATGACTCTCCAGTATTTTAGTGGTTTAAAATCAATGTCAGTTAACAATATCGATGTATCAATACAAGTATTTCGTTATATATCGATGTATCAATACAAGTATAATCAGTATATCGATGTATCAATACAAGTATTTCGTTATATATCGATGTATCAATACAAGTATAATCAGTATATCGATGTATCAATACAAGTATTTCGTTATATATCGATGTATCAATACAAGTATAATCAGTATATCGATGTATCAATACAAGTATTACAATATCGATGTATCAATACAAGTATTTCGTTACCATGCTTATGGAAAGTCTTTTCCCAACCTATTTGTCTTAGATTGTAAGGTATTTTGTGTTTACAGAAATTGGTGGTAGGCTAAACGATTTTTCCACATGGTAACACTTCGTTTTGTCGCCTGGACTTGTGTCAGTTATGGAGATGAAACACAGCAGCCGGTGAAACTAGGTCATCTGATTAAAAGTACAAGCGTCTAGGCCACGTTAATAGCCGCATCAAACTGGTTCTAATAAATATCCCTTTTCAACCCAATTTAAATTATTTAAAAATCATTCTCGCAAAAAGTGTCTACAGTTTACGTGAGAGACACTCAGTAATAACACAAGCAGATGAAAAAGTTTGCTTAAACTTCAGTATGCAACAGAATATCGCACAAATTAGTCCACCCGAAACGAAAAGAAATGGTTTGATTCTTACCCTGTCTCATTTACGTCTCCGCATTATTGACAAACTTGTATTTGGAAAACGCTTATTACCCCATTTTACAAAATTTTCTCAAGGTAACTATTAGACAAAACGCTACTTGCAATACGAATATTTAAAATCCTTTTTCAAGCTTGTACGGTTTCTTTGGTTCATTGGATTTTATTTCATTAATAAAATACTACGTTATCATTATCAGTTGTAGCTCAATGTTTTCATGTTTCATTGCGAGCTGCATAAAATGTTAGCCAAAGACTGACGTTAAGTGCGTTTATGTTGTCCAGCAAGCAAACATGTTAGCTGCTGCTGCAGTATGGTAATAGAGTGAAGACATAGTTGATCACATTTTGGCTAAATTGTAGTCTTTCGCTGCAATGATCACATGCTGGTAACGATTCGAGTAGCATGTTGGGAAACAAGGGCGTAAGCAAGGGGGGGTGTTAAATCCCCCCTTGACCTTGATATTTTACTAGAACTTTATTACCTGCACAAAGGAGATTAATTGGTTTCGCATACTTTTTGCTTGTCAATTTGTCGACTTCATGGAAATACCACGGAATAAATTTGCATGTAAATTTCAAGGAACATTGTAAATACACCAAAAAGTAATAATTAGGTTTTGGTGGGAATCTGGGTTATCGTCTGCGTCCAGGAACCATCTCATCACTTTTTAGAGACCTTTCGTCCACTACGTATGTTTGAGATTGTGTTCCGCGATGGTTCACTTTATCCGAAACAGTTGTTTTAGTTTTGTCTGCTAAGGCTGATCAGCGCAAGCGCTGACCACACTGGCTACATTACCAATTTCTGTAGTAAGTATGATGGAACTATTGCATGAACTCAAAAACAGCACTTTTAGAAGCACAGGGAAAAAGGGAAACGAAAAGTTTACTGGACGTGTATACATAACGAAAAATGAAAGTTTTCTTGCGTACTTTATGAGCATTCTCAATTCTTGTGTAGTGTAGCAAGATTCGATCTTGTAAGCCGGGGTGTGCGTTACACAATCCAGCTGCACACTTTCTGTGCTCGACTGCTCGTATTCCACAAGACATCAAGGCAGTCTCATTTTGCAGTTGTAAATTGCTCTGACGTAGTGACGAGTGTGTTTTACTTCCCTGTTTTAGCGCGCAGACGAGTGTGTTTTACTTCCCTGTTTTTTGCAGTTAGAAACTGCTGTGTCGTAGCGTTGAGTTCGTTTTCCTCTGATATCCTAACTTGGAGCGCTGATAGTATATATTCAGTGCAGTGACAAATAGAATAAGGGGAGTGCGTATACGTGTAGAAGAAAATGTATATTATGTCAACAAACTTCGTCAAAACGTTGGTTTGTAAATATGAATACGACGTCAAATTGTGACGTCACAAACGGCGCACGCCAAATAGAAATGACTGCCATATGCCACTGAATGAAAACCCTCCCCATGAGAATTTTCTGCGCACACCACTGTTGGGAAACACTACTCCCGAAACATTGCAAAGATTTCAAATAACACTTAAAAGTTTCGGTGGTTTTATTTGAAGTTGAAAAAGAGAGTGACAGCAAAGAGTTCGCCTGAAAACAAGCATTTTTTAGCAGTTTAGTACAGTAGTTGAAGAATGAGGTTATCTTATATCGTAACACCAGCTGAAACTGCATTCACATTTTAACTTTAAAATGTCGTTCTGGTAGTTTAAAGAAAAACCTATAACCCAAATCGACAAATTTTCAACTTTTACGTTTTTCCTACAGGTACGAGCTGGCAGAGGCCCAAAAGAAATCACTCTCTCCGAGCAACAAATGAACGAAATTGTTTTTATCCATAACAAGCTGCGGGAGTCAGTATTGTCATCTAACATAAGAAAAATGGTGAGCCCGTTTCGGCTGGATTTTGGTGCTATAGTGTTGTTCTGATGACCTTAAGAATAGTTACAAAGCTTCAAAGCGTTTTCCCTGATGAAGTAGTTTTACTCTTTCACAATCACACATTCCCAGAAAGATTTTCAAAGTAAATTCAAGGTGTTTGTCTTGCTTATACTTCGTGAAAAAAAACTTATTTTAAGCAAGACTACAGAAAAATGGGAGTGCCTTATTACTCTGTAAATCAGGAACGGAAATCGCAACCTACCAAAATACTTTTTGTGGTTGACGCATGCGGTGCGATAGCTTAAAAATTCTGTTAATATCCCAGCTTGGGCACAAGATCTGCTTTACATTTTCGTGGCAGTTTTTTTCAGTGAAACAGGTCTCTGAAATTAAGGCTTGCAGAAGAGTATTTACAACACTGCGTTGATATTAACTGATCTTCAAGTAATATTTGGTGCAATGTCGATTCGGAAAGGCAGTCGCATCATAGTCATTTTAGTCTTATTCCGTTTCACGGTGACGATTGCTAAATGAAAACAAACACAAATCTTTTTCAACTTTGCAAAATTGCCAAACGTGAAGAATCTGTTTGATCGACAGGGTAATGAATTTTTATACACATTGTTCTTTCTGCCTCTGAATGACAGCTGAAAACTTCGCACGTTTTTTCATCGTTTCTGGATTGTGATGTTCAAGCCTTAGGTCAGGATGTAAGTTGCTACGGTAGCTTTCCTTCTATTTCCGATTTCTGCGGTGATTTGCATGAAAGACGTAGCACCTAAATAAAACCTTGTTGCCGTTTATGTAAGCTGCAGAGCTAATTCTGTCTTGCGTCCTGTAGGGTAAAACGAGAAAAGTTAGATGGCTGATGCTGTATTGATAGAAACTCAGTGACATTTTATTATGGTGTTGATTCCAGAGCTGGGACCAAGAGCTTGCCCGCATTTCACGAAATTACGGCCAGAAATGCCAATTTTCACACAACACGCAAGCCAATCATTCCAAGTTTGAAAACAGGTAAGTTGACCAAGAAGGACACAAGATACTTTCCGTAAATTTTGCCAACAAAGCAGAAATGCAAACTTGCCGACATGAAAACGAGAAAGCGAAAATGAACGAGCACTGCTAATCTTTGATTCCTTGCTTGACTGACTTTGGTCTGAAGAGAATTACAGCTTATGATTATTGCGGGGCCTTCAGTCAGGACAGCTGTTCGTCACAACATTTTTTCGAAAGAAAAATGGCAGTAAATAGGCAATTAATAGTGTTTTAAGTTTATTAACGTTTTAACACCCAAATCATTTAGTATTGCATACCTAACCGTTTACATTGTCTTGAATTGCTCTATTTTTAACAGAAAAATTGGAAAAGAAGTTTCAGGTAATACTGTAAAAATAAGTACGTTTACGGTTTTACAAAAAAATATTTTTCAAAATGCATTGCAGTGTCGGCGAAAACATTTACGTTTCCCAAAGGCCTGTTAAAGACTTCGAAACGACGCATGCGATACAGATGTGGTTTGATGAAAAAAAGGACTTTGATTACACAACTCGAAAGTGTCAGCCTAAAAAGAAGTGCGGACATTATACTCAGGTGAAATGATTGATTTGGCATGCAATTACTGAATCGTCATGCGGACTATTCACAAACTCACTTTTATTACTGTACTTCCTGGCTATATCGGGTATGAAATCTTTCCAGGGTTTTAACACCACATTTATAACAAGACCATACAAACAAGTGCAACAGGTTTGTAAATCGGCTGCAGCAAAAAAAGGAGAAAAAAACTAAACAAACGAAAAGCATTTGAATGTTGACTGTAGAAAAATTAAATATTTTCATTCCAAGTGCAGCAGAAAAAGGAAAACAAAACATTTGCGGTCACAGTGGCGTAGCCAGCTCAAAATATCGGGGTGGGCCAAAAATTTTGTGGGGTCCCAAATGTTTGACTTCAGGCAAGCAACGACATTTTGTTTGGGATACCGCTTCTCAAAGTACAAAATGACGAGATATATTAACATTTTGGGGAACATGGCCCCTTGTAGCCCCCTTAGCAACGGCTATGCTGCTATAGATAGCAGGAATAAAATTAATCGGAATAATATCTATGTCGACTGCATCAAAAAATTGCTTGTTTGTCCAAAAATTTTGTTTGCTAAAATGAATTTTAATGCGGAAGTTGATGTTACCACGTCCAACAACACATGTTGTTGGGATTATTGATATTTGAAACCAAAAATGAACGAAAAATCTTTCACCTTGAATTTCAATGTCATTATCGAAATCAGTGAATTTAAAGTGGCTTTCTTCGATTTTAGTTTTAATTCAGAAAAAAACTAAAAATCTAGAAGGTTTCAGCAGATATTCTTTTACTTTTCCCAACGAAGGTGAAACCACTGGATTACGGCAAATACCTAGAAAACGAAATTTGTTTCAGGATAGTAGCTACCTTTGTGAAATATCTCAATGATTATTTTTGGTAATCAAGGAAAAAAATTACTGAAGTGCAAAATGATGATGCACTTGAAACTTTCTTCTGCATAGCAATAACCTCACTACTTCATAATACCATACGCATATAAAACCTTTAAGAAACACAATTGAAAGTTTCAGAGTTACAACTGGGGTTGCCAGATCACTTGAAAGTTTTTCATGAACATTTTGTCGTCTTGTGATTATTGAAATTTTACTTCATGTCTACTTTGAATACGTTTTAGATATAGTGGTGTTGCACATTTTGTTTTCAAACAAACATTGCTGAACAACAATGTGTAATCATTGATTACCTGTTCAATTACATTGTTTAATCTTTCGGTGGGATTTTGGTGCTATAGTAATCTTTCGGCTGGATCTTGGTGCTATACGAAAAACAATGATAAGCACCAACAAAGAGTTGGTGCCTCATTCCATAGAATTGCATTCAGTGAAGCTGAACGTGGCGAAGCATGCAGTTGACTCCACCCGACGTTCTGAAGCACCACCTGCATTGCCACGTGCGCGGAAGCAAATCAGTTAATTTTGGCCACATTCGCGACGCGGCCTGGACTGCAGAACATTTGCTGCCGAATTCTCGTGTGAATCAGTCCGATGCTGTAACAGTCACAGTAGCTCTCGAGAAACTTTTGTTTCTTTCGTTATCATAAATCTTTGCCAATGCCTCATTTTTTAAGTAACATTCAGGAAGATTGGAAATATGTCGGAAATTGAAACAGTTAAATAAAGCTAACTATTAATGAACTTACAGCAAAATGTTCTATGTTGCTGTTGAAAGCAAGCTCTTAACCTCGTGAAAATCAATAGCAATAATGCATGGTGCTGTGGTATGTCGTATTTGATAAACTCGTAGCACGCTAATGATTAGAATGGAACGCATTAAGGAAAAAACAAGTGATTCTTTAAACATGTAGCTAACCAATTAAATATATCATTTTAGGTGAAAACAAATCTTTTTGTTTAAAAAATTAAACGACCTATTAGTCTTCTCTGAGAATGTGAGTTCAATATCAAACAAACCATGTCACTCCCACTGGAGTGCAAAATTTCCCCGTTGTTTTCTGTACAAGAAGAGGTGCAGCAAGAATAATTTTATTTCAAATTCGTAGTCTTTTTCCGCATTGCGTAGTGTGCAGTATAGATTGATAAAGAAACCCTACGGGTTGGTGTTTGACAGGTTGTTTGGGCGAAAACGTACAAAGTGGGGTGCTCGTTGACCATGTGTGACTACGTGAGCGACTTCAATCGACCAGAGGCTCACCTCTTCATCTGCAACTACTCTCCAGCGTAAGTTCCCAGTATAGCGTAGAACTCTTTCTTACGTATTCCACGCGTGTGTCAAGGACCGGCTAATGCCAATGGACTGCAATTGACTTTGAGGTCAAACATTTTCGGCTTAAAGTATATTAATAGTGCAACAATACATGAGACCCGAAGTGTTGTTGACCTTTTCATGTCTGGTCAGTGTCCCAACGGCAGCGTCGGCCGAACAGTTAATTGAATCTGGCCAGGAAGTATTCTGCCACGGCGTTTTTGATACGCCGGGTGGGTCTCGCCTCCATTTGGTTTCGTTCCAGCTGAATTGCCAGAGGTGGCGATTCCGCCAACACAGGCCTACGGAAACCGTGGAAGTCAGTACGTGACAGGCCGCATATTCCACTGAGCGGCTGTAATTTATTTTCAGGTTTTACAATTACACAGCAGCGCGACGTTTTCTATCAGTTGCGATAAAAGACGCTGACAATTCTGTTCGTGCGAAACAGTTTTACTTCCAACTTTTCAATACAACGCTCATCGATTCGGCGTTGGCACTTCCCTGAAGAATATTTGCTCAATGTGCAGCAACGTTCACGAGATAGTTACAAAACATTTTGTCTTTGAAAAAACTTCCGCTGATGAAGTATCGAAAACGTCAGAAAATCGCTGCATCGGTCGCGAATTTTCCGCCGATCTTTGTAATTGCTCACAAGCAATAATGTTCATTGAAGCAAGACCAAAATCTAAGCAGGGAAAATAAATGGGGGCTTTTAAAAACTTGTCAAGACGTGGTGGATGTAGATCCGAAAATTCTTTATTTTGCGCTCCAGAAGTATGTAATTTATAACTATTTCATAGCGATGTGTCTGTAACGAAATCGCAAAGAAAGACTGCAGATAAGATATCAACTTTTACGACTTGCTTCTCTAGAATATGATTCATATATCTCTGAGAGCATGTTTTCTGACGCAGGGTCACATCATGTAATAAATTATATTATTGGAGTGTGTCAAAATTTTATTCCGAAAAGTAACGCGTGATGTAAACGAATCTGAGCAGCGTAGACTTCGAGATGTTGTTTTGAACGCTATGAACTTGCACGAACTGCAGCGAAAGCTTTGTGACATCAAGACACTGTGTTTGACGAATGATCTATGTCTATGACGTAAAACGTTACGTGCGAACTCAGGTGCGTCGCAAGTTTGCTGAACTGAAAAGCACTTGCTGTGTAAGTTGCGCTCTTCTAGTATCGTTCGTTTCGTATAAGGGACCCCTGCAGTTAGTCTGCCTTCGAATCCCCGTACATTTCCTTCTGGCGTAAATTCGATTTTAAACTGCGGAGTGATCAAAGCATAAAGCTTTGACCACTGGTAGCATTTCGCGAGGCCACTGGCCTTGGGCTGTTGCAATTGCGATATAAAGTTCATTACGAAGTAGTATGAAAAAACAATATAATAGGCCGGTTACATTGGTGAATATTACCACAAAGCAAACGTAAGCATTCAACAATCCACAAAGTGTGCAACCGCAGCCAAGGTGTATGTGATGACATGTTAAAACATTCCGCTTTTCAAAAAACGCTCAACGCCAAAGTTTTCCGCCGTTCAGTTCTGTTGGTCACGTCTGAAATGAACCATTGACAGCGTGCAGATACCAAAAGGTTCTTAAAGCAGGTTTTGCTTACAGGGGAAACGTGTACAGCTACACTAGCGGTGGTGCACGACATATGATGATACCGTTTTTGATCGGTCCAGCTTGCAGCAAATGTGAAACAGCAACAGACAAATGCGATCACAAACTTTGCGGTGAGCTGACAGTTTTCTTTAAATTTTCAAAATTCAACTGATTTGTAGTACGGAAAGGTGAACTTTTGGTTAGAGAATAAATTTGCAAGCTCGAAATAACAAGCATCTAATTCTATTTTTCTGTGCGTGACAATGTGATAATTCTTGTCTTTTTTGTCAGTTGATTTTTTTCGGAAGTCTGCATTCTATTTTGAACTAAACGTGCGTGTCGCAATTTCTCTGAACAGACCATGTGCATTCAAACTTGCACCAAAAGACTGGAAAACCTGTAAAACTAACACACATTTCCTATTGATTAAAACTATTTATTGAATATCAATTTTAGCCAACCCATCGAGAGACTTCCCTGCAGGATATACACCTATTCTGAACCAAGATGAGGAAACGCACAGACATGAATCCAACCGTAAGTTGATATTTTTCTTGAAATAAGAAAACTTTAACTTGTTATTTTGCGTCGTAATATGAAATGTGTGATCACCGAAATTTGGAGAAATGTGTAAGAAACTGTGAAAACATGAACTTGGGCGGCGACTAGCTCAGTGGTAGAGTGGTCGCCTCTCAACGACTAGCTCAGTGGCAGAGTGGTGGCCTGCCAGTTGGAAAGTTGGGTGTTCGATCCACGGCCACTGAGTGACTCGGCGCAGCGCTCCCGACAAAAAGCATTAATCAGGCTTCGGTCTGGCCCCAATTGTCGATAAAAATATCGGTCGCATTGCATGCGATTAACAAAAAAACTTAGCAGTTTTTCAAAGAGTATTCACGCACTGTCAGTTTTATTTGCAGACCATGGATTAGTTACTGCTGTGGTCGTGCTGTCACTGGTAGTGGTGGCTCTGCTGGCTTACATCATCTACCGTGAACGTGTTCGTTTGAATCTTGTTGTTCAGATGTGGAAAACAAAAAGTTCCCCGATTCAACATAAAACTTTCAGGTGAAGTACTGCATATTGCACGAGATAAACCGCTCTGAGAAAGCTTAAGTGATGAAACTAAAGTACTCACTTGAAGGTTTTGCCACAGATCTTTCGGAGACACTTCGCTGTTGTTTGTCGAAGTCAAAAGCCAGAATATTCACAGTGCATATGCAATCTTCAAGTGGAACAAAGCGCAAAGTTCAAAATTATAGTTTGCTGGATTGTTTCTTAAAGTTAGCCACAGTGGACCCAACCAAGTGATGGAATGACCTGCAAAGCGCGTACTTAGTATTTTAGTTTAGCGCCATTCTTGTGTAGGTGTCAGGCAATTGTATAGGGTTCTGTGACTCTATACTCAAGGGTCTTGATTTATTTGGTGGGGTTATACAGCCTTTAGTCGCTTTCACCCATCATTTATGTCTTATTCTTCGAGTAGGCAAGGTTGCGACTAATTAAGTTTTGGGTCCGTTATGACAATTTTCGCTGATGACGTTTCGGATCCTGCTGTTGAAGTTTGACAAAATTTAGGTCATGTGGCCTTAATCCTATCAATGCTATAAACAATTTTGAATAAAATTTGAGCCCTAAAACACATGAGGCATCTTCCAGTTAGCTCAAATTACTGCTATAGCTGATGAAGAACCCCCGATTGGTATGAGAGAAGATATAGGAGGACCTTAGCTTAAGACGCTTGGTCTTCAAAATGTGTCTCATTCATCCCATTATACTGTTGTAATGGTGTGAGCTATAAAATCAACCCACTAAACATTAGCTAGCTGTTGGAACAACTAAGGTAAGTATGCATGTCTTTCACATCATCTGCAACCTGCAACAGTGCTTTGGCATTGAAAAATTGTAAATTTGCGTTATGCAAATAAATCAACTCGTGCGTCTGCCAGTTTTTCAAATGCCTGATTATCTCAGGTTCAACGCGAAACTTTGAACAAACATTTATGAGGTTTCTTCAACACTTTCCAATTTAGTTGCAAACATTTTTAATTCACTATACAACAGATTCCATTTGCTGTGATACTTTACTGCACATAGTAACATAGTGTGTCACATTGGTTTTCAGCAACCAAAACACACCTTGTGTGTCTCGGAGTACGACTCCTCGCCATTCTCTGGTTACGCTACATGGAATTGGCCCACCTCAACCAGTCGGCTCAAGCAGTGGATCAATTTCTAAGGCGAGTGGCGCAAAATTATGCGTTTATACTTTTTTACTTCATGTGAATAACCTCTGGCTTTGTGTATCAGCAACAAATCAGAATGGGTTCGTAAAGGCGTGTGGTTTACCAAACAAACTTTTTCAAATGCGTTCTACCTAGTCCTAGACGAAAGAGTTTCCAATTCATGATATTCAAATTTGCAAAATCTCACACACTCGGGAAGTTTTATCTACCGATATTACTATGATCATTGGTGTGTTTAAGGGGAGGCGAGCGAGGCACTTGCCTCGCCCCCCCTTGAGGTGGTACGCGCGTACAGTTTCCTTATTTTTGGTGAAAATCTTATTATCCACTCATATAATGTACTACAAAGCAGATCACAAGTAAGTAGGCTACTCTGCTTTCAGGAGGGTCCCCAGCAACAATTGTAATGTGTAAGTATCTTGCTTTCAAAGAGACCCCCAACAGTAATTGTCATGTGTAAGTAGTCTACGTTGCTTTCAAAGGGGTCCCAACAACCATTGCAATGTGTAAGTACCTTGCTTTCAAAGGACCAACATCAACTGTAATGTGCAAGTATTACGCTTTCAAAGGGGCCCCAAAGAGCAATTGTAATGTGTAAATAGCCTACGTTGCTTTCAAAGGTGCCACCAACAGCAACTGCAATGTAAATTACCTTGATTTCAAAGAGCCCCCCAACTGCAATTCTAATGCGTAAGTACCTTGCTGTCAAAGGGGCCCCCAACAGCAACTTTAATGTGTGAGTAGCCTACCTTGCTTTCAAAGGGGCCCCCAACAGCAATTGTAATGTGTAAGTACCTTCCTTTCAAAGGAACCCCTAACAGCAACTGTAATGTGTAAGTGCTATACTTTCAAAAGAACGAAAAAGAAAGGAAAGATAAAGGCTGATGAAAAATGTAAAGGTCCCTGGACAGATTTGTTGTTATAGCGGGTACTGGTGAGCCTACAGAGGAGAGTGCAGCTTCCAGCACCCAAGTTGTTAATAGTACCTATGTTTGTCTAGTGCATAACAGATGTGCCATACACAAAAACTCAAGTTCTGTAAAGATGAAGTTGATAAATACATGCTTGAAGACAGTGGTTCCCAACCTTTTTCATCTCGCGACCCCATTTGAAAATATGACATAAGCTCGCGACCCCATTTGAAAATATGACATAGTCGCTCAGCCCCAGCCATTAATTGCAACATTAAGGTGTTCAAATAACAACCGACAAGATGAAAAGCACATCATTTTACATGGTAGCCTACATCCACTGTATTTACATTCATATGCACAACTAACAGAACCCATGCTAATCAGTAGGACGACTGTGCTTGCAGCCGTGCAACTAGTCTTGAAATTCGTGGAGATGTATTGGTGACAGCTAAGCTCATGTCATTCTAAATGTCCGGTCTATTCTTTGACTTCTGTTTCACTGTAATGTGAACAGGTGTTGAACATCCAGCCTCACAGACAGGGGTAGATATTAGAATTTAGGGGCCCGAGGCAAACTCTTAGAAAAGTGCCCTAAAACAGTTGTTGAGGAGCCCCCTTTGGCACGTTTGCAAATAAATGTTGCTTTATTTTAAAAACATAATGACTTGCTTCAGATCTTATTAAAATGTGGCTTTAGAGTGGTTTATAAGTTTTTTTAACAGGAACGTGCAAAAGCTTGTTTTTTGCTGAGACCTTTCGGTCGTCTTTCTTGCAATAGTATTAAAACTTATTGAAACAGTATTCACAGTATTTACTAACCTGATATTTTGGAAATTATGACCGAATTAGCTTAATTTGTTTGGTCGTTTCAAACTAAATTCGGTCGATGACTGGAAAAAGTCAGGCAAAAACCAAGTGCGAAACTCTCAAATGGTACCCGCGAAATCTCTGAAAAAACTCGAGGCGACTATTTTTCGTTCACCTCCTCTTATATCCGCTCCTATGCTCACAGTGGTAGGTTGAAACAAATGGAAGCAGACAACAAAAAGGGAGCATAGTTGGTTTGGTATGGTTGCTGCATAGCGGACCAGAACTGCGTCCGGGATTTTTTAGAGAACAAGTCACGGGGTTAGGAATTATTTCGTAGTTGCAAATAGGCTCAATCGTGAATAACATAACCATTTCATTTAAAAAGTGAATACAACATTGTTGCGGCGAGTTTCCATTGCAGGAAATGCGAGAGCATAATTATTTTCTTTAGGATGAAATGATTTGTTTGAACCGCAATTTACACTATGTTAGAAAGTTACCTTGAACTTTTATGCAAATCACTATCACTTGTTAGGCTTACTGGTAATATCCCGCCATCTGTCAACTATAAGGCTGCTTTTTGCTAGAATCATGACCTTGAACCGTAACTTATACAAAATCATGAATGTGAAAGGTTATGGAATTATAATAATAAAAATATCGGTTGAGCTTAGTTGGAAAGTATTCACAACAGGACAAATGTTTACGAGGCTGACATACTTTCAGCATCACTGGCCAGCGCTTAATTTTTCTAGCGCTGCCGTGTTTCTACAGTAGAGTCCTGCCCGGGTTAAAATTTTTTGTCTGCTTCCTCCCCGCATTCGCAAAATTTAAACCCGCCCCGCTGGAGTTGGAGAAATCTTGCCCACTCCCGCCTCGCACACTTCTAACCCGCACCCGCCCCGCAGACCATCCCAACCCGTTTTTCTGTGGCAATCCCGCGCCTGTCGGAAAAAACTACTAAAAACTCATCACCCCTGAACACATGTGTAACAAGCAGCAAAATCAAGCTGATCATTCCTTTCATTGGCAACCAAACCCAAATTTTTCCACACCTCTGATCTACCGCAGATTTGAGGTGATAAAAAACACGTTTCAGTCGAGTTGTGACCTGGTGTGCCTTAATCGCTGTCTTATCCATTTAGAAGGGCAGCTAGACTGAATTATTCCTCACCAAGTAGGACGGTAGCATTAGAAAATGGAAATGGTGAAATGTTGCCTTGCCTAGTGCCTACCACATGACAAGAGCGTGCGCTAATGTTTCGCAACAATGCGTTGTTACATCAAAATGTAATAATTGCTCTGGACTTACTGGCCTAAGAGCAATGCTGGCAAACAACTTTAGTACATCCACGTGTTTTGCGATTTTTGAGCTGAGTAAGTTCATGTGCTTTGGCTCCACATTCGGTTGCCCGCACAAAGAATATTCACCCTGTTCCGTATCTTCGCATCAGTAAACCACGGGAAGAAACAAATTCGAAAAGATTCAAAACATAATGAAAATACATGTGGACCGAGATGCTAGCTGATAACAACGTAGCCAACTTTTCATTTAGAAACCTCCCCGTTTGGATATTTCTCCACCAAAACCGTCATCATCGCCGTACAAGCCTGGACGTCCTCCTCCACCCCCGTTCACGGCAAACTGAGGCAATCGCAAAATCCTTCAACTTCTTGCACTTTTTGTTCTTTCCTTGTAGTTTTACTGTTCTGCCGCATATTTTTTCTTGTTTGTTACTTGTTTCTATGTGCAGTCACGCAAGTCGCACAACTAAGCACTAAAATTTACTCACAGATAATTCTAAAACATTTGGTGTTTACCTGATCCTCGTCACATTGTAGCCAGATGCAAAGATCTTTTGCAATTTTAATTCGATAGAGTTATTGTTCTATTGTATGTTACTTGCCTGTTCACCGTAACCAACGTTTATACGATTAAAGCGAGACAAACGCATTGTTGAATTTTATGTGTCTACTGCGATTGTACAGTTTTTATTTAAAACTTTTCTGAAGTTCCTTATACTTGCATTGATTTGTTGAAATCGTTGCACGACAAAGATTCGATGTTATTCAGCTTCAAAAAGTTCTGATATCTTTTCAAAAAGATTTCTGTATTTGGAAAAAATGTGAAGCTGCCAAAAGCTTTGCAACTTTTCCAAATTTAGCATTTCTTGTTTGCATGACAACTAACCTGCAACGTCGAGCAGTGGCAAAATTATCGCGTGGCTTTATTGTGGCTTATACCGCACCTAAAAATGACTACTTTTCAGCGAAAGTTTTCATAGTACAGTGTTCTGCAGACGCTGTCAAAATTGCTCTTGCATCAATTTTTGCCGTGACCTACATTTTATCCGAAAAATGTGTCTGATTTGGTGAAGTTGACCGATACAAAGGAAATCCTCTGTTCTCTTGAATTTAGATTCTGCTTCCTTTAGGCAAAACTGTGCTTTATACGCTTGTGGTTCATAAGTTATGGCTTAAAAACAACACATTAATAAATTTATTCCCGAATGAGTCCCTGCGGATTTAGCTTATTATAATCGACTTTGGGCCATAACTTGCCAAACACAAACGCTAGAAAGCTAATCAAGTGATCTAAAGAAACAGAGTTTTGCCTAGGTTTTTCAAAAGTAAAAAAACAAAAAAATTCCCCCTGCGGTTGGGGCCCAGGGTTCGACTGCCCCATCCAAAAAAACTAAACCTGACCCAATTGTGATGTCACTCACAAAAACGTTCAAATCTAAATATTTTCAATGTTTTAAAATCGAAACTACAAGACTTTCCGCATCTTTGGTTAGAAGGGTTGAACAGCTCTCTAGCTCAATTGCCTGGCAAGTTTTGGTTGAACAAAATTTTTGGGCAAAATCTCAACACTAAACAGATTTAGCTGAAGGAGATTTATATTGAAGACGTTTGCTAACGTAACATCCACCGTAAACGACTGTAGGTGGCAGCACGGAGTAACCGAAACTTTGTCCCTGTACCTAGGATATCTGTCAACTTGCTTTATGTTGTTTGCACTTTATCTACCCAAACGTTTTGCACCTAAAATACTACAGCTAAAAAAACTACAACGTTTCAAAGTGCCGGAAGAAATTTTCGCTTTTCGATATATTGTGATTTCGTTTTCATTTATGACAAAAAATCCAAATAATGTTAAATAAGAATCCAGAGCTTATTATTACTGATCATACCAAATACATCGTCAGGCAAAGCAGCTTCATGGATGTCAAAACAAGTGCGATTTGAAATACGTTTGTTTTCAATTTTCACCTGTACAATTTGCACGTGAACCCTAGCCAACAACAGAAGAAGTGTTGCGGAACCGGAGTCGTAGTTGCAACGAGTCGGAGGTTTTTGGGTGGAGTCGGATTCCTAAGATCGCCAAGAGCAAGAGTCGGATTTTTTATCCGACTCTTACTCTGGAAGTCCATGTGAATCGTTTTATACATTGCACTCCTAAGTTAGGATTCCTAACTCGAGCCTGTTGAAATGGTACAGTTTCTTTTGAAATTTTTATGTAAACTAAGAATTCTTGCTATGTGCCAAAATTTCCATTGATTGCTAGTTGCTACAAAATTGTTAACAGCCAAACTTCATTCATGTTATGATAAGGAGTGGGAGTAGGAAATTTTGGAAAGACCGGAGTCGAACGCGTTACCTCCGACTCTGCAACCCTGAACAGAAGTCAGAAAAAAGTTCCCAGCTCTTTTTCATCAGCGAACCTTGAACTTTAGCACACATTCGTGCTCACCTACTTGATACTTCAGTTCCAAATTGTGATTTGTTCTTCCACAACGTCCTCAGTTGTATGAATTGTATAAAACTGGCAATCGTCGAGAATTTGTTATTCCACTGAAAACTATTGCCTGAAACCAGTATAGCTTATTTTGGTCTGAAAGGTGTCGGCTGGACTTGCGAAAATAAAATGTCGTTTTAAATGACACATGGTATTGTATTATGTTGTGCAGTAGAGTGGATCAGCAAGTACTACCCTCCTTATCAAAGAATTCTCTCTTACTCCCCCAACTCTTGAATACCTGCGTTTCCCAGACACTCTGATGCAAATTTCAGGGTCATTTAAAATAACCCTTGTTTCTGTAGCGTTTTTAGTGTGGCGTTGCGGAACCGAATAAAGCGTGTCATCGGTCGATTACGATTCCACAGAGATACCCACCAGTTGGGGGTCAAGCTAATTGTAGCAGGAGCACAGGCCAGTCTCCTAACTACGCGACCTCACGTCTTGAAATTGCCAAGCCAAAAAAAGAAAAAATAAGAGGCTGTCACCACTTTGTCCGCTAATTACTCTCCCATTGCTCAACACTGCTTCCACCAGGGTAGGTGCTAGGAATTGCTGGTCCCAATTAGAAAACTAATGGCAGGACCCCCACTCTATACACAAGTAAAAGTTCATATATGTTTTATTTTGTCTATTATTTTCATCTTTAACCAAAAATTAATGCTTGACATACTAATTTATTGAAAGTTTATGAAAGCTTTATTTAGTTATTTATTAAAAATGCCAAGTATAACGGTTACAGCCATAATGCTTATACACAGGTATTTTAGAAAAAGACTTTTTAGGCATTTTTATTTGCAAAGTCTCTTAATATACAGTATTTTCAAAGCCAATGATGTTAACGATGTTATTGTCTGTATAGATAGCATTGCCAAATTGTTTAGTCTTACTTTTGCAATTGTTGATCGTAGTTATGTTTTAATTAGTTTTGAAAAGCTTCTTTCACCTGATGCAACTGTGGCAGGCATTGTTAAATTCTCAAAGCAGGTGTCTCAAACTAAAATTGCTCCGAGGTCCAATAAGAGATTATTTGACAATTAAATCACTGCATGATGTTTGCTATTGTCTTTTTTGGCCACAAGTAAGCATTTTGCTTTGGTACTGTCTTTTGACGCGTTTCGATCATCTTCGATTTGGATTTGATTTCAAACTGAAATTTTTGAACCGGATTTTGTTTTGGAGAATATAGATCCGTTCATCTATGCTACAAGGTTGCGGCTTTGGAGTCGCAAGAAGCCTGAGATTTTGGGTGAAGTTGGGTTTCTAAGAACACTAATGGCCGTCGTAGGAGTCGGATTTTTTATCAGATTCCGACTCCAGAAGTCCAATTGAATCATTTTTGCATCGCACTTTTAAGTTTGGCACCTAATCCGTATCTGTTAAAATAGTACAACTTTTTTGAAACTTTTGTTGAAACAGAATATTTGCTGTGCACTGCTATATCCATTAACTGCCAACTGCTACAAAATTGTTGACAATCAAACTCCATTCACGTTATGTTGAGTGGGGTTGGGGAACCTGTGGCCCGCGGCCCAAATGCGGCTAGCGTGAACATTTGATATGGCCCCCATCAGAATTGTCGTTACCTAATTTAGAGTACACGATCGCGTCAAAACGAAGCTCCATGCAAGTAGGTACTTAGACAGCAAGACATAAGCCTCTATCCCTTAAGATAGCATATCATAAGAAGCCTCTTTCCCTCGTAGTAAGATAAAGGTAGAATTTTAGGATAAAATCAATTGTTATTTGCGGCCCGCCAGCGATAATCCAGAATATGTGCGGCACGTGATAGTAAATAGGTTCCTCATCGTTGTGTTAAGGATTCAGAATCGGTGTAGGAGAAGGAAAATTTGGGAGCTAAGGGTCGGAGTTGGACATTTTAACTCCGACTCCGCAACTCTACTCTTCTAACATCTAACAGGGTAGAAACAATACAACGTACGTTGTGAGTTGTGACTTAGAATACCTCTCTTAGATTGCAAAAAGTTTCAAACCGTAACTCTGCCACTGCTGGCGCGAGACCCAATTTGGTGAAATCGATCACATAGGCTTAAAACCGGCCCTGGCTTCCACTGCCTGCCAGTTTCCAATAGCATGCATGACGTCTGGGTCATCACCATATTCATACTTCCTGGGGACGGTGGTTGGCAGGTCAGAGGTGTAGATGTTGAAGAGAAGTGGTACCATGACAGATCCTTGTGGGATCTTTTTTGTCGTTTCCGTTTGTCGTTACCATTTGTAAGGGCGAAGCTGTGATTACTAACCAGCTCCATGATCATGAGGACTATGTACCTATCACGTAGCAATCGTAGTAGAATGCGGTGAGGCTGCCATGCCATACAGCAGGCCTGCACAACATGCAGCTCGCGGGCCACATGCGACCCGCGAGAGCTTTCTCAATTGTAGAAAATGTTGTAAAAGTCCGACTTCAGTTAATTAACAATTGCGGCAAGCTTCTGAGGAATCTGCCTACTTACATGCTTTTGCGATGATTAGAACTTGCCCGTATCTATTT
>Ga0210059_1002818_pt1 | contig 27477 bp, 15 predicted proteins | sample Ectturendosymbi2_FD_188042 | JGI IMG/M metagenome (GOLD analysis project Ga0210059, IMG submission 188042) | Ecteinascidia turbinata endosymbiont from Florida, USA - Sample 2 (SPAdes) (version 2) | ecosystem: Host-associated > Tunicates > Ascidians > Unclassified | place: Key West, Florida... | reverse complement strand
TCTATCGCTGATGTGTCAAGGGCTGCTTGTGAATTAATTTTCAATGCTTGTTTTGGTTTTGAAGATGCTGTGGTTGAGAATCTCTTCTTTGTTTTATGGGCGCACTGATTGTGATATGAATGTAAAATTTTGAATGTTAGATTAGTACTGTAGTTAAATATTGCAATGAATGCAATGGTTAGAGTGAAAAGAAAACTGTAAGACCTGGAATGTATCATGTAGTACTTGTTTCAATTTGTGCATTTTGGTGAAAGTAAAAGAAAACATTAAATGCTTTTTAGAAAATATCTAATTAGCTTTTTTATGTTACTTCATACATTTGATTTGCTGCTAGGCTACTTGTAAATTGTGATGTCAGTAGACTTGAGCTTGTTAAAACTATGATGCAAATAATGCATATTACCTTAATTTTTATGTGCAAGTACCAGTAGCGTGCTTTTCAAGTTTGGTTTTGACTTTTTCAAACATTTTGTATCTCTGTTTTTTTTTATTATTTTCTGTTTTTTGTAAGGTAAATTCTGGGGTTTTTCTTCATAACAGAGTGGCAACACTGATTCTAAGAGGATTAAACCACAACTGAAACGTGAAGTTAATAATGAAACGTTCTTTACATCACTGAGATCATATTATCAAATTGATGATTATATATAATTTATATATCCTGCTATACGCAGCATATATACTATTTTTAGTTAAAGACAGGGCTACTACACAAAAATTTAACATACATAAATGTTTACATTAGTAAAGTAGGTATGCCGCCATCATATCCCTTAATTTTTCCGTTTGATCCCCTGAAATGCATTGGCGTGCGGTGGCCATTTTGGTAGGGTATTCAGCAGGCTCGCACCAGCCCTAAACTGTGAAGGTTCACCAGCCGTGGTGGTTCTCGCCTACCGCAAGCCATTCGAACACTTGAACAGATTGGCAGTTGATCATAATAGTTGAACCACGCGCAGCACGTACCCTAGAATGTCGACAGCATCGGGCACGAACAAGTGTTGATTACATTCATTTCTCGTGACAAAATCTTTCCAGTTGAACTCACTTGTTATAAGAAATAAATAGGATTTTTGACACAGAATAATCAAATTAATCAACTGGCTTACTTGTTAGGAAGCATCTGTTTTCCGACTGCTACCGGTGTCGTTAGGCTACTTTGCACGTGAGCCTAGGCTCACCACCACTTAAGTCCGTAATATTAAGCTTCGTCACTTCGTGCATTCTCATTTTTTAAATCGTCCAAACTCAAACTGTTTCTTGCAGTAGTCATCACGCAGACAAAGAAACCACACCAACTACTAGCCAAAGTAGGCTATTTCAACCTGAAGCAAAACCCAACTGTACAAATGCACTTCAAGGAATCCAGCCTGCTCCACAGCTTGCTGCCGCTGTGCAGATTGAGCGGAAATTCTAGCAAAACAACGTATGACATAACCAGGTTGTTCACCAGGCACGGTGAACAACCTGGCTGTTTTAAAGCACTTGACTCCACTGGCGTTTCTTTTCCTTGTTTATTTATTTAAATTCGAGTGTTACTGAACAACCTGCAGTCATGCTTGAGCAGACAAGCAAAAATCGTTCGTCCGTGTTAAAAAAACATATCCGCTGGCTGAGACAACCGTACAAATAAAGGCAGTTCTTGTCATTAATCGCTAATGAATGCCCTAAAACCGAGTTTTTAAATTTTTTTCTTCATTTTCAGGTGTTCACTGAACACCTTGAACACCCTGAATATCCGCCACTGCTGAAATGAGTAAACTATTAAAATGTCATGCGGTGAGCTTACCGGAGATTTAACCAATAGGGAGGGAAGTTTGACGAAACATGTGGGGTTCGTATATGCTCATGCAAAGAAAGCAAATAATAGAAAAATTAATGATGAGAAAGGTGGCGACAAGTAGAAAAAGCAAGAATCATAATCGACAATCAAAAACAAGACACATTTCAGTTTGTTAGTGTATGATTGCGATTTTGAAGGTGCTTTGTTAATTCTTGTATCTTTAAATAAGCACGAAACATGAACTTTCATTTTGGTCCTGACGAAGAAGGTGATTGTGATGGTAAGTTCGTGAAAAGATATCGTAAAATCGAGAATGGATTTATATTTCCAGAAAAAGAGGATATTGCGTCAGTTTCCAGAAATCATATGATTCGGCGATTGCCAGGACCCCAGCCAACTGCTCAAACAAAGCGCCTTTGCTCAGTTTTGAAATTGAATGCTGAGTTGTCATAGGCTATCGTTTGAAAACTCAGTTGTTACGTTTTTCTGCCACAATGTCATGACTCATGAGCAAAATTGTGTATAATATTCACGAAAATACGTTTCACGAAATATGGGTTTTTATACCCAAGCATTACATCCTTTTTGTATCTGTCTCATGTGTCCCAAGTGCTGTCTTGTCGGTCCCAGGGGTTGGGGACCGATGAGACAAATATCGAAAATTTTTTTGGGCTGATATCTACATCAACGTTTTCGAAATTTTAAACGGAAATGGTAGCAAAACGTAGCTTTTGGCATAGTTTCCAACACTGAAAAAACAAGTCAAAAATCTGCAATAACTTCCATTTTATCATGCAATCAATATTTTTGTCTCATCAGTCCCACACTTCTTTTAGGCCTAGAAAAGCGTAACAGCAACAAATGGAACCTTGAAAATTTCATAGCATGAAACAGACCTGAAACATGAAAAGTTCACAGTATCAACACACATCATTTACAGCTACATTTTTGTTACTATAGCTGAACAACGCTTACCAGCGCCAACAATTTGATGTTCACAAAAGTTAGGGGTAGCTAGAATGGTGAGTTACCACTGCATGTTCCCGATTAGGCCTATACATATACAATATATCCATTATACATATAAATTATATTATATGTATAATACATATATATATATAATTATATACATAAACTATACAATAAATCCAAGTCTACCCAAATTTGAATGAGGTTGTTTCAATTGATCCAAATTTGATTTGGGCTGTTGCAATTTACCCAATTGTTTGTAATATACGCAAATCTGAATGAATCTCTTGAACTTTACCCAAATCTTTCCAATAGTACCCAACTTCGAATGAAACTATTTCTATTACGCAAATTGTATTGAGGCTGTTGTAATTACTCAAAATGTTTCTAATTGTGTCCAAATTTAAATGAAGTGCTTGTATATTACCAAACTGGAATGAAACTGTTTTAAGTTACCCAAACTTTAATGGAGCTATTTGCCGTTTGTTGAAAGTTGATTTAGTGTGTTGGCCCAAATTTTTACAATTTATGGAAATATTTCTAATTTCACGCAAACTTGAATGAAGTTCTAATTTGCTCAAATGTGATTGAGGTTGTTGAAATTTACCCAAATGGTTCTAATTTTATCTAAATTTCATTAAGGCTCTTATAGTTCACTTAAGGATGTTTCTGATTGCATTCGAATTTCAATGCCACTTTTCTATATAGCCCAACTTTGAATATGGCTGATTGAAGTTACCCACAATTGAATGAAGCTGTTACAAATTGCCAAATTTGATTTGGCTAGACTTGCCATAATTTCTTAAGGCAATTTTCCACATTTCCCTAATTTTGCCCGAAAAACGTTAATACGACTAATTTTCTCCATAAAAATCGTCTGTAACTCTTGGTGTTCGTACAGTGTAATTTCGTCTACCAAGTTGCCACAGACTGGAAATTTGGTTCTTAATAATCCAACTGAAAAAATTACGCAAGGCCAAATAAATCTATCTGTGCAAGAACATAGAAACCAGCTGGCTCAGTGCTCTTAAGAACCTGCCTCAAAGTTCTGAAGTTCGGCGTTCCATTCACATTCCAGCCGTTTATATCAGGCAAAGAACATCACACGTGGCTGAGGTAGACCTAAAGCTGTTTCTTTCTCTGAAGACATCTGGCCTATGTGATATATGTGGCATGCACATACCACATTATTTGTATTATGACTGTTTGGTGAGTCTCAAGATTTTCTGTGCAACTGCATATATATTTATATGGTTATTTATAGTCACTTTGAAGCAGGGCCATCGCCAGCGGGGGGCAGTGGTGCCCGGCGGCCCCATCTGAAATCGGTGCCCCCCCATTTCATGTTTGGCCCCCCGATTGCTGCATACATCCAATACTGTAATTTAAAAATGTGCCCCTCCGTGCTGCTAAATTCTGGCGACGGGCCTGCTTTGAATAAGGCCGAATTATGGGTTTAGAAATGAATAGCAATAAGTTGGTCTTAAATAAATAAGAAAGTTTGTTGGCTCTTAGCCACGTGTCAGTTTTACATAGTTCAAGATTATAGTTGTCTGGAGAACACCAAGAAACAAGAGTTGGACATATGAAGGTTGATATCATCCGCAAATAAAAGTGGTATGAAAAGAGTAAGCGAGAGTGATATCATTGATAAGGAAAAGTAATTGCGCGAGGACACTACCTTGAAGGACCCCACAAGATATCTTGTGTTATGAGGATTTATAAACTCCTACTTTGGTACATTTGCATTCTACAGTACTGTAGCCTATTATGCAAATACTTTGAGAACAATTTATGCGAAACACCTCATACAAGAGAAAAAGTTCGTCAAGAAAAATTTCGTAGTCACAACAGTTAAAAGCACAGAAATAAGAGACAGGGAATTAATTTGTTGTCAAGTTGTTCAGTAGTTCATCATAAATGGTTGTAATGGCTAATTCAGTTGAGTGGTTCTCACTGAAAGCATATTGGATCTTATCAAATTAGATTGTCTTCTGTCAAAAAGGAGTAGACTCTGTGATAAACAGTGGAAAATCCTGCTAAACTTGGCAGCAAATCAGCTAAAATGGCAGCACTGCGTAGCAGTAGCCTCGATTGGTAGCGCATGGATTCCTATACTGTATGAGGTCACAACCATAACGTCACTTTCATGAAACCGATGGATTGTTTTCTCTTCACAACTAACGCCTCAAAGCTTGTCTCCGGTTCTGTCTTAGGAGCTTTCGGAAGCATGGTACATTGATTGGTTAAATGTTTGATCATGGTACATTGACTGGTTAATTAAAAAAAGTTGTTGAGAAGCTCACGTAGAAGTAACGCAATCTCGAGAAATAACTTTTCGTGTGCACCAAGTGAACACCATAATGTTTCTAAAAATTTCGGGGTGGGGGCAATTGCCCGGTTTGCCCGTTCCTGGTTGCGGCATGGGAATGCTGTCGTATCCCCAACGCTAGAAAATATTTGGGGAAAATTTTTGAACATTTGGGCAAATTATACAGCTACATTCACATTTAAGTGAGGCCGTGTCTACATTTCCATAGTTCATGTTCATGGGTAAGAAAGATGTATCACCCAAGATACTTTTGGGCAACAAGAAGAATTACCCCTAATACTCTGAAGTTACCTTAAGTGGGTTTCTTGCAAATGGGGTAAAAACGTTTTGTATTTAGGAAAGTACCATGCAATACTTCACATGTATTGGGCAAAGATAAAGTTGCCCTATATTTTGGGGTACTTTTCCAAGTAAATTACCCCAAGTATTACAAAAATAACTCACATTTTTAAAGTGCATCAATGGCAAAAGCTTTGTAGAGACTATTTTTTCATTCATTGTTGCCTCTAATGGCAAAATAGACACTGCCTGATGATAAAATAGTGACTTCCATTAATTTAACTAGAATCATTTGAGAATTCCAACAGTCTTCATCAAATTGGGGCCAATTAAAAAAACGCCATTCAGGTTTTGGGTAAAATTAGAAACATTTGGGTAGCCTAAATCAGGAGCATATGGGTGTGGTCGAACAGCTTCAATTATATCTGGGCAAATGAGAAAAGCTTAATACAAATTTGGGTGATATTAAAAACATTTACATCAACTGGAAACATTTGGGTGAAGTCCATCAGCCAAATCTAGACCTACCATACGTCCCGGAATTTCACTTCAGTGAAATTTTCAAAATGAACTCCAGCCTGATGACGCATTGTTATGAAATAATTCCGCTCCATGGCCATTAGTAAAATTGGGGCTTATTGTTGCGTCAATAAGACAAAATTTTTTCCCTTTTAATCTAAGTACAATACTATATGTGTTCTCATAAAAGCTTAAAACAAACAAATAAGGTATAAAATTTGCCAAGCTCAGGCCTTCGGCCTGAGCCTAAGTCACCTCAATTTAGAGCAGGAATTCTGAACCTAGGGTGCTGAAATCAATTTCAGGGGGTGGTGGGAAGGCCATGTACGTGGCGGTAAAAGGAATATGTTTGTCTTTACTTTATCTTTATAGTGACCATGTGTTAACCAATGGTAGGGGGTGCTGGACTGCTTAGGCGTGAACAAAAGGGGTGTTGAGGTAGAAAAAGGTTCAGAAACGCTGATTTAGAAGGTCATGAGATAGCGGAACCCTTTTTTAGAAGTCACCCAAAAAAGGGACCAAGAAACTCTTCCTGGGTCGCACTATGTTGTTATAGTGTAACGGTATTCAACTTCATTAAATTCCGGCTACATGACATTAAATTTGCTTGTGATAAGACAATTTTGAAGTCCACTGCCCGATGGACAAGATTTACTTCTTTTGCAAAGGTGTTTTAACACATTTTCATCACTGCACACTGCTTGAACTGTTTTATTTTTTGTGGACAGTTTTTTTTAGAATCCGTTGCACGCGGTCAACCTGTCTCAATAGACGCGATTGTCTGCATTGTTTTAACAGTTGCTTACGATAGCACGAAAATGCGTTTCTCTGCCGAAACCCCTAAAGTTACGGAAATTGATGCGATAGAACCAAGGGTCTTAAACTCAAGTTGCCCCGAGGGCCGTATTATGACGCTGACGCAACAATGGCGGTACCGGATCCGTACGAGAGAAACAGGTTTTACATCTTATTTCCTGCGAAAGGTATCATGAGTTATAAGCAAATCGTTTCTAGCCGTCTCTTACGTTCGTTTAAAAGGAACTTGTTCACTCGCTAGGCGAGCGCTTTTAAACACCGGTGAACAAACTAAATAACGTAAATGTTAATTATTTCAAAATTCCCCGAAAGAATCGCGGGCCGCACAAAATGCCCTCGCGGGCCATATGCGGCCCGAGTGTTTGAGACCCCTGCGGTAGACACTCAATGATGATTCCCAAAATCAAAAGCACATTAGATGTTTTCACAGCATGTCTGTTTTATTTAGAAATGTCCAACTGTCAAAAAAGCGCCATTTATTTAAAAGCCAGCCAATTGTCTAAGCGTCAGAACGGCCTGGTAGGCGAAGTGTGCATGGACAATATTCTATTCAGGTGAAATATAAAAAAAGTCAAGAGGAAAACAAGCCAAAAATAGCAACACGCAAGGCTTGTACGGATACTCTACAATACGCATCTTGTTGCGCCGCTGACTCTGCCAACAAGTGACAAAACCCGCAACCAACAAGGTTCCAGAGTAGATCGAATCAAAGCAGAACTTCTTCACAAACTGCGACGCACCCAGAACGTGCGGTGTGCTCCCATTGCGTTGCAGACAAGATGACAGCAAGGGGAGTCCGAAGTATCGGAGCCGGATCAGTAGTCCGCGTGGACATCAGGGCTGGAAAAGGTCGCTTGGCGCTGGAGCTGAAATAAGTAACTGCCGACGGGTAAAAATATTTCATTGTCTACAATGAGGTACGTTATGTACACAGCACTGTTGCGATCGACGAACTGTCCAGCGGACTGGAATCCCGGATCGTGTGAACCCGTTGTTATGTCTCGACAAAACGCTGTGTCGGTTCGCTTATCGGGTTTGGCTCAGGGTTGAGGCTCGACGAAACTGCATGTCTGGGTCACTGTTCCATTTGCTCCTGTTCACCGGCAGCTTTGGTGGACGATCCGCTGCCTTCTCTTGAACCGGTTCCTTCCACAGAACCGTTAACTTTCGTTGACTTCAGGTCAGCTTTTTCTGAACAAAAAGTTGACTGAGAAAAGCAGTCACAGGTAAGAATTTTACAGTTGAAAAGTTTGAAATTAACGCGCCATGACAATTAATTGGTAACAATAGTAAACATCAGGGAAACACGGCTTCCTTTCAAAAAGGTGAGGCAGCGACATTCTCTCGCGTTCTTCCTGGCTACGCGCAACAGGAACAAATCATTTTGGCAAAGGGATGGGAGCTGCATGAGGCGCGAAACGCATGCAAAATTTATACTGAACAGATGTTCGCCTGCCAACCACAACAATGCATATTACCAGCGTCAGATTTCTGAGCATCCGATTCAGTTTTAGCTGAGGTGTTTTCTGCGTCAATTGCTTTCCTTTCGCCTTTTCCTTCAGCAGCCTGAAAATATATGGCAACATTGTCTTCACTGACACAGTAGAATGGTTTCTACACGACAACTTAACGCAATTATTTGATCAGAATCACTGTAGTGCGGGCGGAACCACAAAGCAAAAACAAAGTATGTTATAACACATGTATTCAACTTATAGGCACGGCAGATACAGATGTGATGGATATCACGGATGTATGAGCAGGTGTGCTTACGAACACAGAATGTTTCGTCTAAAACTTGCTACGAAGCAGTATCTTTTGCAGCTGTACTAAGTTTGGCATCAACTACTAAATGCGCATTGTTTGGGTTGCGATAAAGCCTTCGTCAGGTGTTGGCACTTCAGGGGCAAACAATATAGCCGGGATCCCACATTCATAAATGCAAAGCTGAGCGAAACAAATTCTTCGTAGTCTTTTTCCAAAACGTCTTCAAATATTTAGCGAATGACTAAAAGAAGGTGATTTTGTATCTCCGACAATTTAGGCTAAGATTTATGAAAAAAGCAAAACATCTTCAGGCTATTTTTTTCGCTGAAACATTTCGGTGAATTTTTGCTGAAACATTTTGGTCATTTGTCTCACATTTGTATTAAAACTCGCCATAACAGTGTTTTTTTGGCCAATATTTTCAAACATTCTGACTGAAATGACCTAATTTTTTTCAGTCATTTCAGGAACGTTTCGGTATATGACCGAAAAAAACAGTCTTCAGGAGAAATTATGAGTTTAGTGCGGTCATGATGCATATAGGACCGAAATATTGTCTACCCCAGGGATTCAACCTTTTTTCTCCCGTTTACCTATTACCAGCTTCCTAACAAAAAATTTCCCCCTGTTTTTTGTTTACTCACTAGCACTGTGGAAAAATGTACAACAGCATCATTAAATTTACCCCCACGGGGTAAATTTACCCCGGTTGAGAACTCCTGGTCTACCCTGTCCCTGTCGCTTAACTGCGCAACAGTAGCCTTTCCTTTTCAGCTGTAGTGATTGCTGCATGTCTGCTTATGCTGTAGACCCAATACATGCCTTCTATGCAAATGCAGTCGCAGCAACGCATTTTGTGGTATCCCCTGCTTCCAAAAATGTTGACCGTAAAACGTACTGGCGTGATCGGTTTGTCCAGCGGTATGAGTTGGGCATTTAGTGACGTGAAATGTACAGAAACGATCAATAAAGTTGAGAATCGGGATCGGGACCAAGGACTGCATTCGAGCTTAAAGCAGAGGAGCCGTTCGGAAATTTTGTGACAGTTTCCCGATCAACCATTTTTAAGTGGAGGCCCCACTTTGCGCCCGCTACGCATCTGGGGAGGCGAATGGGGACAGCGCAGGTGCTGTGGGAGACTTAAAACCACGCGTAAACGGCAGCCCTTGGCATAAGCTAGTGGAAACCGGAGCATCACTTCACTCCCAGGGAAAGAGCGTGAACTGGGAGGGACCAACTGCAACAACCTGGGGACCAGCCTGCTTAAGCTTCTCTGAAACAAAACCCTCAATACACAAATCGCACGTGTGACAGAAAAAGCATTCCATAACCACGTAAAGAATCCAAAAATGAAGTAGACATTTCATCATGCAAACAAGCACATCATGCAAACAAGTTTACAAACGCAAATATGCTGGCAATCATAAATGCCCGCTGATGTGAAAACAGTTGTGAAAAAAGCAGCAAAGCAAATTCTAACGTGTACACTATAACATGAAGATTTGGTGCAATCCTTGAACCTCGTTACTTTTTTGGATCACGCAATGCAGTCAGTTATAGCACGTAAATAGGCAACACCAATATTCAAATCCTATAACAAATGTACAACATTATCTCGGCCATCTATACCAACTCCGACTACAGTATATTCATTCATTGCATTTATCCCTACCGGCATAAAATGTTTGCGCTAATAAAAAAGCAGTATTTCTTCTGACAGCGCGACAGGTTACAGCCCGTCAAATTAGTAAAAGAACACATCTGGTGCATCAGCACATCGGGTCACATCTTATCATGTTGCTTACATGCATTAATCAAAGGAGCACCACAAGAACTTTCAATGAAGTCCATCCTGTCGCAACAACAATCTACGTTGATCTTACGCAAACTACGCAACACTGCGTTAAAAAACTTTATGACAACGTTAATGCAAACAGAGGGAACGTAAAAACTGGAATAAATCTTACAGAAACATCCATTTTTTCATCTTCCTTAAAACGTACATTGTTCGCATCGTGGTTCGAAACAGAGTCTTGTTTGCTTGATTTATCCATTTCGTCTTGAACTGTAAATTAAATACGTTTAACAGGGACGCGTAGGAAACCTCTTTGCAAAAGCATTGCATCGTTTGACATGACACGGTTTTAATTTACCGTTCTAGGCATATTGTTAAAGTTTTCAAACGCTCACAACCGTTCCATCTTCATAATTGTTTTATATAAAAAAAAAAACAAAAAAACGCGGATCCACAAATCTTATACTTTCCAAGAACAAGTTCACAAATCAAGAATCAGACTCACCTAAAGCTTTGTCCCCTGATCCGTCTTCCACTTTTCTCTTCTTCTTTCGATGAGACTCGACGTTTTTTCTTCCACCTTCGCCTTCATCCTCAGAATCAGAGTACTCATCGTCGCGCTGGATACGCTTGTCTGACGCCCGAACTGAACAGCAGGCAAAAGATTTGTTGAGCAATGAAGGTGTCATACGTCCTATTCGTCGAAAAAAATCCGGAAATCCTCTCGAAAGCCATACGACTATTGGCTGCAGCATTTTGAAAGACCAAGGAACTGTTTACTGCTATGAAAAATTATTTGTCGCTTGCTGCGAAAAACTTGTCTTTCATGCAATAATACGCACGAAAATGGTCTGCTGTCAGCTTTGCGCTCCACACAGCAACCGCGAACCGAGCGATGTAAGGCGAACTGAAAACAAACCGCATTGTTTCCGCATGAGATTTGGTTACGCGTCGATGCACATGTTTCTCTGTCGTGCTTATCGTTTGATTCTCACGACCGTCAAGACGCGCATAATTAACGTTGCGAAACGCGATCAAAACGCTGTATAATATCGTCGCGCAAGCCACGAGAATTCAGAATGGGTTTTGGAATCGAAGAGTCTGGTAACGAGTGAGTTGCATGGCAGAAACGCTGCGGTATTAACGAAGCCATGTACAACTTAAACTAGTTCATGGCAATCGTGCACTTGTGTCCCAAGTTCCTTGTAAGGCGCGCAACTGCGCAATACCCCTAGACTAGACCATTTGCGCAGTGAAATCTCATTCTCCCGCAATTGCAACATACAAAATTTGAAAGCTAAAACGTCATTATCATTTTCTGGGCAGAAGCAGAACGCTGATGAGCATATCGCATAGCTCTTTTAGAAGCTGTTTGAATTACATGTCTACTTTGTCCGTATTTTGATAAAATTCACGAAGTGGGTAATTCATTGGTAACTCTGCTCAGCCTTAAAATATTCATGGTCACCAAAACAGAAATTTGTTCAATGTAAACTTTTCTTAGAAACACTGCTTGCGTCATCCGCGATCCACTCGGACGTAGTCTGTGACGTGGTTAATGGTACGAGGAATGGAGTATTACGAACGGTGACGTGCTTCACAATGTTTTTCACAAACGGTAACACTGCTCATTGTTATCTGTATATACTTTGACCGTGTACCGGTGCATGTTTATTGCAGGGAGATTCTTCTTGTGCCGATTGCATGACATGTATCCTAGGACTTAAACGTTTCATTTCCAAGAAAATAAATTCTTAAGCCTGTGGTTAAAGTTTGAACCATGCTGAACAACAAGACGTAATGCTGCCCCGTGTGTTGCCGTTGTGGTTAGCCGCGTGTCTTCCACTGGGTTATAACCGCGCCACTCAACTGACTGCGTTCCGTTTCAGATGCAAACGCTTCCTATAACAATCAAAGACAGACATTGATGGGAACATTTCGCTGCAGTCGCAAAGTGATGAAACGTTTTGGACATGATCAATTTCTACACTGCTAATTCGTATTTTGTATATCTGGCAAAACCCAATCAGCAGTTGACTGCAGGCGGCAGGGTTTCCAAACGTAAACAGCCTCTTAAAACTCACTTTGCAACTGGCTAGAAAATAATAATTGAAAGCGATACAATAATACAAAACAAACGCTGCACCTGCTGTTGTTCTACAGGTCTTAAAATTTGTAACGCTGGCAGATTCCGTCTGCAACACACTTAGTGTTGACAGACAATTGTGTTAATAACACAAGACCCTAAGACATGACTGGAGTGCATCTGCATCACAAGGTTTGCATTTCAATCGTGCATAAAATCTATAAGCTCTTTATGCAACACACCATAATAAAACACGTTCAAAGAGTGGACTTTCAACGACGCATGCAACTCACATCCGGAAATATCCGTTCGTGTATTAAATTATGAAACGCAAGATTTTCTGATACATAACAGAGGCACTTGCTTTTCTTGCAGTAGTACAGACAGCAACTGATAACGAACAAAATATCGGGGCGAAGTTTGTGTCAATTGAAAAGGCAACCAGCTGAATTAAACCGCACTTCGGAAACTCTTTCCTGACTTTTCGCAAATTCGACTGTCATAGAAACGAACCGCTCGCTGAGATTGTGTTCTACTTGGTCTCTTGTCATCCTGTAGTTTAGACATTAATTCCCGCTAGTGCGATAGAAGCTGACTTGAGTCCCAACATTCGAAAATTAGTGGGCAGATATCTCTTATCGGACTACTCAAGCTCTCGAGTACATAGTAATCGAAAACCAGAATGGGGCGAAGGCATAGTTTCAGCGATAATACAGTTCATAGCTTAATCAGGAAAATTATAACCAGCAGGTTATTCCGCACAGGCATTCCAGATATCACAATTCACAAGCAACAATAGTTTTATTAAATCGAGCCAGAGTGCATTTGACTACAGGACATTTAAGTTTTACGTACAACTCCTGAGATTTTAAAAATAAGGAAACAAAACATGAACAGTGGCTGACATCTGTCAACACATAAAAACATCTTGACCCAATAACCACGAGATGAACAAAAGGCTTCCACTCGCATGGACTGCTGAAGTTTTTGAAACTTAGCACAAAATTCTACGAAGTGACTGAATGACTTTCTAAAACGACGAGTTCGTATTTTTAATCCGCAATTGTTGTGAACTGCAACGTCGTCAACGCAGAATCACGACCCGTCGATTGTGTTTGCAAGCTACCAGGCAGAAGGGCATGGGAACCCTGAAGACACTGGCCTGTTAGCATACATTTTGCTGGCATGAACATTATTGATTGTGTGTACAGTATTTCTAAGCTTGACTACTGTCGGGTTTGATGCACGCAGTAGAGCTGGCCGAAAAGCAGACATGTTTTAAGCGACGACAGACTTAAAAATATCGTCTTGTGCGGAGACGGAACAGAGGTTTATTTTCCAGGAAACATGCATTTGTTTTGTATTTACAAGGGGGGGACCTATTTACTATCAGAGGACGCAAATAATTTTGTTTAAATTTTGTTTTATGATTGAAAAATGCAACAAAAACCATATGCTTTACGTTTAGGAAATAAAGGATAGGAAACTTGAGGAGCAAGAGAAACACTTCATGAATTATTGCAAAGTACCTGCTTTTATGGGACATTCGCTTTGATGCGATGCTGTGTTATGCATTAAGCAAACGAAAATTATGATGCAAACGAAAAAAAACACATTAAATGGTCACGCAGGCTGCAGGTTTCCCATTCCTGATTAGAGGTTTGCGGAGCAAAACGTTTCTGGAATGAGTGCGAATGCAAACAAAAAAATGACTTCTATCCACCTCTGGTACCCTGGTATGCTGACTTCTCTGGCAGTGGTGATACCGACATTTTTTAACGGAGGTTTCTCCCGTCTGCACCCACATTTTGTGGTTTTGGTTGCAACCAAATCATTTATCTTTAATATTTGGAAAGGACGATGCAAAGTCAAAAGCGTTTCGAGAAGATAAAGAAACTTCCATTGCCCGCATCCAGTGATAGCACGCGCTTTTGTTCAACAGCCACTGATGCCTTGCAATTTGCCAGGCAACCATTGTCGTGATATCAGAAAGTCGTGAAAGACTAGCCTTGTCATTTCAACTGCTAGTACCACAGCCCGAAGTATGCGTGAAAGTGCAAGTCTTTATGTCTCGATCTACTGCAAATCCATCGGACGCTGGCACTACTGCAAACAAACCAACAGGGATACCGCGGCATCGAAGAATTTATAAAACTGAGCAAAGGAAGTGGCAATCACGGATATAATTAGTTACTCAGCCATGGAATATGAAACCCTTTCCAGTTCTGCAGCACTTATACACACAGCGGTAGTGATGATAATTTTTCAGATGCAACACTGAACAGTTGAAGCAACTTTGCGAACATTTGTCATTTAAGTTGACAGATCAGAGGAAAAGTTCCCAGCGTTCCAAACGAAATGGAAAAATGCTGAAATAACCGCCGTTTTTAATGAATACATGTCTTATTGCAGACAAAACGTAACCTTAACCGGTAGAATTAAAAAAGAAGATCAAATCAACATCGGACACGCACGTCCGTAATCTTGAGATCCGATCACAAAACGATCTCACCGCGAATAGGCCTTTCATGGGTTCGGAAAATTTGCTTGCAGGTGCTTTCCAGCCACTATAGCACTTCCTTTCCGAACAACGGAAAAATGGCGAAAAGAACACACCGCACTGAGCTCACGTTACGTCACGTGCCACCATAATCGCGTAGCCTCACGGTTGTTTTCATTCTGGTCGCTTTGGAAACAAGTGTTATTCTAGATTAGTGGTTCTTAAACTGGGTTCGATCAAACCCCTGGGGTTCGACGAGGGTCATCTGATTTCAGTAACCCATTTTCACTTTCTGTTCTATTGGGCAAAAATGGGGTTCGACAAAAGCTTGCAAAACTACGCAAGGGTTCGGCGTATTTGTAAAGTTTAAGAACCGCTGTTCTAGATATTCAACACTAGACAAAATGGCATTCTGACAGAAAATCAAAAACAGTTGCGCAGCGTGCTTTAAAACCCGTACGAACAGCTATTCTTAACAGGTAAAGACAGTGCAAAATATACAAACTGTAGGTCGCACAGTAAGTCACAATCAGACGGCAAACCTCAAGCAGAACGTTTCGTCAAGAAAGCAAACGTTGGTTCGGAAGTTTGCGAAAAATAATGTAAAGAAAGATTTCATCACATGCAAACAATAGTAGGTGTCGAATGGAGATCCTTGGCTTTTATGAAACGCGATCTTCGTTGGTAGAAAAACGTGCGAGATTTTATAACGAGGTAGGGACAGTTCGAAATCTGAGCTGTAGAAAATGACAGGAACAGGGGAACACGTTGCACACAGTGAACAAGAAGCTTCCTTCCTTGTTCACTGCCGCTGTTGTTACGTGCAACAGCAATAAAATGATCACTTGCAGCACACCCAAATTGATTGCGTTAAGCCCTTGTCTGGAACGAATTTTACGAACGGTTGTCGTAACAAGCTGTATATAATAGCTCATATTAAGGCAAAACGAAACAAAATCAGGCTTTGCACAAAAGTAAATTGAAGAAAAACACCAAAATATCGACTTGACAAATGAGAACAACAGTGAGTAACACAATAACGCACTTGGAGCGTAGTTTACAACAATTCTACGTGACTTGACGGAATGAGCAATGGAATCAGGATAATCAAACATTGTTCCGTAAAAATAGGCAGGATTGTCAACATAGCAAGTATCATTTTGTCGCCTCTTTTACTGTCTCTTTTCCTTCGGCACACATTGCCCAGTTCACCGGCACATCCTGCAGGGTATAGAGTGGTGTACCACGCATTCTGCATTGAGAAGTTCGGAAAAAAATTACATTGGACACTTTTACCACAAGAAGTTCTGAATCAGACAGTAAAAATAGGGAGCATTAGAGGCAACAATGGAAGACCCTAAACCAGTTTGCCTAACTAGTAACTGTGTTTGGCAAAAGCATTGGTAAATTTGAAACTTTGCGTAAAAATTTGCACCTAAACAACCACCACAACTTTATTGCCATCCGTCGTCTACACAAACTAACGTTATAACAAAGGCAACCAAAAGTCAGTAACATCAAAAATTTTCTGCCGTTTCTTAAGTTTATGAAACGTCCACAAACCAAATTTCACGCTCATACCATGAGGGAATCCCAAGCTATTAGGTAAAAAAAAAATCAAAATTTATCGTTAGGTCAAAATTTTCTTGCAGCACAGTTTTTTTCTCTTTATTCATATTTTATTGAAACTGCAACAACAGAGAGCGGTATGTTGTTTCAAGTTTTGTTGTAATTCTGTAATAATAGTGGGCTTGTTGCGATTGCTGACATAATGTTGTTTTGCCCACTACTGGACGATTGACTATTACGTAGGATAGGCGAGAAACGTGGTCTTACAATACTTGTTTTGGTAAACGCTCAATCCATTATGCATACAGTGTTTCAGCTTTGTGATGTTCTCAGGTTTGACTCTGCTGTAGTTATTAATGTACTTATCAATATATCATCCCCAAAGTTAAACAACCAAATTTTTTAAAACTTTGGAGCAGAGTGCATGAATATGCTTCTGGATTAACCTCAACACCCAAAGCTGAATTATTTTGCAGTTGCAAACGCAAAAAATTTGTAGTTCAAAATAAAGTCAAAATTTTAAGTTTTTAGACCAAAAAATTGTCTGCCCTAGTTATTACGAACAAGTACTAATGCAGACCTGAAAACACCCTGCTTTCAACGACTAGCCTGGCTGTTGTCAGCATTGCTCGCGTAGCAAACAGATGGTTGTCAGCATTGCTCGCGTAGCAAACAGATGGTTGTCAGGGCACAGTGAACAACACGCTTGACAGCTGCAGTAGAATGGATTGGAGCTAAATCTGTTCCGATCAGGGCCGGTCCTAGCAGGTGCGAAGTCCAATGCAAGACCTAGGCGCGGGGCCCCTGTGGATCAATGGCGTTGTGACGTCATCTTGCTCAGTCAACCGTGCTGCGACCTTTTTGATTAAAATGTTTTAGCAAAATCACTATTTTAACAGGTTTTTTTAAAGGCGTTTTAGGGACCCGAAATTGCAGATCGGGTCCCTAGAATCAGCGAAAATCATCATCGGGTCCCTAGAATCAGAGAAATCGGGTCCCTACAGGTCCATTCCGGGTATCTAACATTTTCCTTTAAAAAAACTGATATTAATATCAAAATTGACGGCAAATTTTGAGGTCATACGTATATATTAGCATTTTCTTTTTTTTGGAGGGGCGCAGCTCATGTGCTCCCTAGCTACGTCCATGGTTATGACGAATATCACGCTGCTGTGGTGGACATTAGACAGTGTACTGCTACTAGTCGTGATCAAGCTGAAAGCTGTGAAGGAAGCTCTGCAATGGAGTTTGGGACACCGCCTCTCAAAGCATAAATTACGAGTTATGCTGAAAGTTTTGGGGGGCATGAACCACTGGCCCCCCCAAGGCTACGCCTATGCACAATGCAATTACTTCACTCGTGTAGAACGGCACTTTCGTTCGAAGAACATCTGACTTGGAGAAAACTGTTAACATTAGCTGGATTACCTTTCTCACTTACGGTGACCACAAGCGCCAGACTTCACAAGAGAGCAACCCATACATCCGCCCAAAGTTCCCGAAAAGCCCAATTTTATAGTTATGCAAACTGTTTTCTATGAATCAGAAAGGTAGTGTACAAAGATTTTAAAACTACCGTGTCACAGATGTAGAAACAATTATCAAATGCAATATATATGGTTGATTGATGAAATAGAAGCATATAGCCGCCCAGTATAATGATAAACAGGACTGAGTGTGCTGGATGACATTCACAATTTTTGCTTTCCCTAGTTAAGCTGCAGGGCAAGTGGGCAACCTAAAATGTCCTTTACGTTTATGAACCTGAACTTCGAAGCAGTGGTATCTTACCTATTTACGCTCGTAAACACGCAAAACAGAAAACAACGAAAGTTTGGTGGACCGGCAAATGTTAAAAATACTTGCACGACCGGCAAATAACGCGGAACAATTTTGTGACAAAGAAAAGCAGGCAAATTTTAGTGCGCACACTTCAAAAAATTTTCGCTGGTTTGCATGAGTTTTGGCTTCAACGGGTTCAATCTCTCATTTTTTTCGTTTGTTTCAATGTCGTGGAGTTGATTTTATTTTCACAAAATGTTTAAACATGTAATCTATGTTAAAATCTGCCGTAAAACATAAATGCAGGCCTTTGTCAAAATGTAGATGACCCACAACCAACAAAGCGCGTTCAGCGTTCCAAAACAGAAGGATCTTTCGAGAATTGAACAATGTTGCGTTGGCTGAACTGCCATCAGATTTAATATGGCAGACACTGGTCTTGACCTGTTCATTGGGAGTTGAATTACTACACACCTTGTTTGCAATAGCTGAAGGTCTACTGAAGTCTTAAGTGGCACGAGTAACATCCAATATCCATCCACAAAGTGGAGAACATGGTGGAATGCAGATATAACGTCGTAGTATGAGAATTGAGCAAGTTTGATAACGTTCAATTTAGAGGAAATTCATCGTTCGTTCAAACGAAGTGATTGTTTGTTAACAATAACACCTACAAGCCGTTTTTACTGATTTCGCGAGCGCAAGGAGTATCTGGCGAAAATGAAACCACCTGCCCAAGCACCATGGCGCGGGCCCAATGCAGCCGCGTCGGCTTAAGGCTGGCCCTGGTTCCGATTTACCAGTTTTTGTTGTGTTAAATGACAATTTTTCACGACCAGCGCCCAATAACGCGGCGTAGTACGGCGTGCTGAGAAGGATAAAGAAAATGTTAGCGCTACGACTGACGTCAATCAAACAAACCAAGACATCCCCGTTGCTACCTCAAGAATGCTGAAAAAGGAGTTTGATCAAATGAGGCTTTCTACTTGTTGCTAGCGTGATACGGCTTCCTAATTGCCATTTCTACCTGTTTTGTATAAAAAAAATTGAAACAGAGACGTTGAAGGGATGAAACTTCAACCGTGGCAGGACCTTTCTGCAAAATTGCCCACCGACTGTACTTGGTAAACGCAAAACAGATGCATTCTTTTTGCACATCTTACAATTACCGGTGGGACCTAGGCAAGGTCCATTCCAGCACCACTCTCCCGAAAAAAACCTTTCAAGGACGATTGTTTTTTCATCAAACTTATTTATTAGATGCATGCCGAGTTTATTTGAACACCAAATTCATCAAAATAAACAAGTATCAGCCGTTACAGCATTCACATAAACAAAAATTCTAGCATAAGCCTCTGAAAAATATTTTACAGCCTGATGTCGTAACGGTCGACGATGTTCCGCATGCGCAACAAACTTCTTGACGTTCGCGAAGGTCACCATGTTGGTTATGGTGCGTGCCAGCTAGTATATGAACTCGGGATGAAAATGGCGTCTACCCTCCTTTCATTTTTGGCGTACTATTTTCCGGTAAATGAGAAGTAGCGAGGCATGGGTTTTCCCATTCGGGGCGCTTGTGCATTTCCCCACTAGATGTTCAGCGTATTGGTGCAATAATTAATTTCTGCTGTACGTTTGGGATTCACTGATGAAGCTTATGAAAATTGTATGCTTTTTGGCGTAATTTGGCAGTCGGATCTAGAGACGACCCAACTTTAGTCATTTGTTAAAAATTAGACAAAGGTTTGGGCAAATACTGAAGAAAGTTTGTCCCAATCTCGCTTTTGCTACAAGTTTTGTATTACTCCAACGGTTTGGAATGCATTTATCCATGAGGGCTCTCAACTTGCTCCCCTCACATACTTCGGCAGGAAACGGTATCAGTGGCGTAACCAGCCCAAAATTTTTTTGGGGCCAAAACTTTTGATTTTAGGCGAGAAACAGTATTTTGTTTGGGATACCGCCTCTCCAAGCACAACATGACTAGATATTGTAAAAATGTGCCCCGCCTGGCTACGCCTATGAACGGCATTGCAAGAGGTGGTGCCTCAAAATGCTTCCAACAAGAATTGGTTTTGGGTTTAAACCTGATGTGCACCTCGCAGCAGATGACACAAGCGAAACGGTGCTTGCGTAGTTGGCATTGCCTCAATAAGATTGCTACGTCCGATACAAATAAGTGCACTGCGCTGTGTATTTCGTGATACATAGCGAGCACAGTTACTTCAGGGCATCATAACAATCCAAAACATAGGTCTTCTTCGCATCATTATCTTTTCGGTGTGACGTCATTATTGATTTTATTATCAAGAAATCGCAGCCCATTCGGGTGCTCGAATCAACATTTCGTAGAAAAAGACTGACCACATTAGCACACGGTTCAGTGCTTTAGTCTCAGATGCAAACCATCTCATACGCGCGTTTTTCCCCGAACTTTTTGATGCGTATGGTGGCTGTTTACATCATGTAAAAATTACTTTTCGTTTAAAATATCACTCTACAAATTTTTACGTACAGTAATTATAATTGCGTCCAACTCGCGGAATGATATGTTCGATTTTTACGCCAGTTTTTAATCCAATAAACCATCGTTAACCTTGCTTTTTGAAAAGAACCGTATTTATTCAAGTATAACGCGTACCCTTCATTTTTTGATTGAAAATTGGTATAATTTTTTTTTCACTTTTTCTCAGCTCAGACGAAGGACTGTAATTGACAAATGCTGTTGAAAGCGTGCGGCTATGACAAAACATTTATTGACAACATACGGTACCCTGGTAAAGCAAACTAACAGTATGAACACAATTCCCAAATGAAATTTACAATTTAAAACCATTCCAACAATTATGTTGCAACATTTTGCATTATTACATCATAGAGCCTAAGTAGCGTTGAAACTGCAAACAGGGAAGTTCATCTACAGCACATTGTATCCACAGACACCACGCGGTAAAACGCTAACACGCCAGTTTTAGAAAGCGCTGTCCCATTTGACAGAAGCTCTGGTATACGAAAAGAACTAGGGCCGCATTCTACATCCAGGTCACGCATCGTGCAACGACTCATCGAATTCCAGAAAAGCGCAGCCGCTTGCCGAAGTTACCCAACGTCGTGAAACACAGATACAGTCAAGTGGGAGTGAAATTTAAGCGCGCTCTCATCTTGTAACGAAGGCTTAATGTTCTTTTTTTTTACTACTTTTTAGTCCCGTAGTGCGAGTGCGCGACCGGATTTTTGCACCCCTGTGCTATGCTGAAACAGGCTATACGAAATATACCCTACTTGCGCGTTCTCTTGCGTATGACTTGTGAACTCATGTGCCCTCTGGCGTAAAGGCTTCTAAGACCTCGTTTATAACGGGAACCGAACGTTGCGTTGCTGTTTTTGATATAAAATTTTGCGCGTTTACTCGAATAAATACGGTACGTTGCTTTTCATTCTCTCAACTAAGTCTTCAATGTCTTTTATAATAATCTACTCACCTATGATTCCCATTTTCCAGTACATATCAACAGGATCTACTAAACCTATTAACTCCAATTTTCCAGTGGATATCATATCTATCAAATACTGGAAAATGGGAAACAATCCTTTTATCCATTTCAGAGTTATTCAGTGCTACAACTGACACTCTTACAGCATATTTAAATTGAGGAATAACCGTCATTCTGATTCAACGTAAGAACCTCACAGAACTTTATAACCAGTTTTGCTGCATAGACTATTACAAACATGCACGATGAACTTTAACCTGTTGTAATCCGGTATGCATTCCTGGCATGCAATTCGTAATCTCCGCTTAACAAAACAGCCGTAACCTAAAATCGACTTAAACAAAAATCATCGTAAGAAACATAAGACTTTGTTGAGATAATGCAAAGCAACATACCGTAGAACAGTGGTTCTTAAATTTTTGTCGCCGTGGACCCCTTTCACTGCACGAAAAACCGCTGCGGACCAATGTTTGTCAGCGTTTGTTCGATTACTGACACATTAGATTTGGTCACTTCTTAACTTGAGTACCGCAACCGCCTCGGCAAAAAGCAGATTTCAGGGTTCGGCCTGCCGCCATTTTCGTCAAAATCAAATAAACAAAAACGCCAGTCGACTTGCAGCATGAACATGTCACACAACAGTTGTGGTGCGATTAAGCTGAATAACGATCCGAATTGGCGGACAAAAACTAGCGGATTTCTCGATTGGATTTTGATTTACAACTCACCTAAAACACATTCATTGACCCCTTAGGGGTTCACGGACCTCAGGTTAAGAACCCCTGCCGTAGAAGAAACAAGGTTAACGACGACTTGTTAGATAAAAAACTGCCGTAAAAAAACGAACATGCAAGAGATGAATTTACAATAGTGGTTTGTTCGCAAATGTCAATGAAAACATTTGCTGAAAGAGTGCAGTGGTAAAGAATATCTGTTTTTCAGTTTCAAAGAATTTGAGAATTAAAATTTTTTTTCAAAAACAAAAATGTTCTCAAATATTTTTTCACCAATAAATAGTTGTTTCGTGAAAAAAATACACCATAGATGTGTTTCTATGTGAAACATTCCCTCTGACCAAACTTTACCTAACATCTATATTTAAGTGTTTGACTTTTAGTCACCTATAGAGGAAAAAACTATCGCAATGTGAAGTTTTCGACAAAAGGATTGAGTATCTTCCGGTGTACGGCGACGTAAATTCCATCCTTGAAAGTTAACTTAGCTTGAAATTCCGTTCCTCAAGCGCCATGCAGCAACCTGATTTATGTCTTGCTGTGATGAATTTGAAGAACACTCACTTTCATTCGAATCAATTACTTATTAGCACATGTATCGCAACGGAATAAAGCACGAAGCGTAATTCAGTGTCTTGGCAACCCAGTGAACAAAGGAGTCGAGGAAGAGAATCTCGACTAAACAAAATCACAAAGGTGTTGGAATTTGTGTTAGCTATAGTGCAACATTTACCCTGCAAGCACTTGACCATAATCTTCTAGAAGTTTTGTGAGCTGCTGCAAGATTTTCAGATTTGCGCTAAATTTTGTGAAAATTTGCATTGATAAACCTTGTTCAGTCGATCCCCATTGTTGAACCATATCATTAAAAACGCTGCTTCCATTTTAGCACCTAGGACGCAGCATCAAGGGGAATAGGATCCTTTTGCCGACACGCCCGCGAAACAACGATAAAAACGACAGTGGAACGCGAAACAAATGAAAGCAGGGTTGCGGAACCGAAGCTCAGTTTAAAATTCAGGACCGGAGCTGGAGCTGTGGCTACTTCAGAGGTCCGAGTCCTTTCGGGCTCGGGCTCCGAGTCCCTTCCTGGATACTAACGGTTTTGCCAAATTGATTGAAAACTAGACTTGCTTTGCCTGAAACAGTGCTATTAACAGCACACTAAATGCGATTGTAACAAGTTACCACACCAGACTGCAACAATTGAATCTGCGAGTCTTTCATTTTTTCTTGGTTTAATCGTCGCTAAGGCTGTGGCGTCGTTGCTGGACAGGCGTGATGTTACTTGTAGAAGTAAGAAAAACGTTAACTATCGCAACATCTTACTTTCTAGTCAAAATGATCAGACGGGCTCTGTAGCAGTAGTGTAGCGATCTACTGCAAAAAGAACGATTATAATCTGTCGCTATGCCGTGTAATCATGCTGTTAGCAGAGAGCATGACTCAGATATGATACCATTGCAGGCCTACGCATGAAATGAATGGCATACCCTTGTAAAGTAGCTTATCAGAAACCCTTAGACTTACTAGCAACATTTAGTAGATTACTGGCACTGGCAAAGTTCACTAGGAAACATCACGTTTACTAGCAGCAGATAGCACGAAAGTGATAACTAATTATTAGCGAACTAGCATTGCTTTGCATGGCAATACATTTTCAGGAGGGTATAACAAACCAATGTAAGCCAACGTGGACTTTTCTTGGTTTACATCTGTGGGAACAAATTTTATGTTTTAAGCACGGTAATCAGTCTTATTTTCTCATAAGCTTTCCTGGGCAAATTGGGTTTTACTTTGTCATTCATCACTGCTTATTGTGAGTGCAAAAGATGAGATATCTAAGTTTTCAGCTGTTTCAAAAATCCCAAGGTGAATTTTTGCTAGAAGCATTACCATTTCTTCGAATGCAAATGTGTGCACGTTAGAAAGAACGCATGAGAGAGGTAAGCAACTTTGTATTTTGCGCTCTTTGCATGGTTTGCCCGGGGAGAGCTGTTAGCTGGAACCGCCAAGACTGCAACAGACAAAGCATGCAACGAGCGCAAAACACTTGGTTGATCAGGACTGGACTGTGTCCAAATGCTCGGATCAGGGTTGCGGAATAGTAAGGAGTCGGAGGTTTATGGGTGGAGTCGGATTTTTTTGTCCGACTCCAGATGTTCAATTGGATCATTTTTTACATAACACTTCTAAATTGGGAATTTCTCTTGAAATGGTACAATTTCTTTTGAAACTTTTGTTGAAACAGATGTTTTTTGCTGTGCACCACGATTTCCATTGGTTTTAACAGCCAAACTTCATTCCCTTTATGTTAAGAAGTTGGAGTCGGAAATTTTGCAAAGGTCGGAGTTGCATATTTTACCACCAACTCCGCAACCCTGGCTCGGACACAAGTGTAGTTTTCCAAACAGCCGTTTTCTTGATTCCGTTCGTTAAGAAATAACAAAAGGTCATCAAGTACAGCAACTGCCTTTCCAGAACTTGTTTATATTACCGTTATCTTGAGTTACGTTTCCACTATTAGCTGTTCTCTGAATCATCTCAGCCTGTAGTTGTTATTTTTTCGCTGATTTTCTCATGGTAAGAGCGCTGATTGTAAAAAATTACCAGATTAACTTAATCAAATATTTTTGGTAAATCCTTTTAGTTTTGTGCACTTTTCTTTTCTATTCAACGTGAGGTATACCAAGACAATTGAAAATAGTAATGTGTAAAAACGAACAAAAGCCGGACGTGGAGCCATGCTATGAAAAAAACCTCAAGAGCCGGAAGTACACTCGTAAAAACCAAGAGCTCCGGAGCTGGAGCCATGTTCATGAAAAGAAGAACCCCGGAGTAGTGTCATTATTTGGACGGCTCCGCAGTCCTGAATAAAAGCGGCGAAGATTGTGGCAATTATATTAACCCCATAGGGATGAATACGCTGTTTCTACGTGAACTGGAGAAAATAGGGTGACATCGCATGAGAAGTTTCCTTCACCGCAACAGTAATAGCGCAAATGCGAAACTGTGCACTGGTCACGCCATCGCTGCACTTTTGGAAATAAATGTCAAAGCAACGCTCAGGGTGCCTAATTTTGGACAAATTTAGGCAAGCCCGTGTAGACGGGATTACTGATACTGCTCGCTGATAACGGAGATGCCCGGAAGGGAAATGAACTATCTTCTTCAAAGGGATCGCCAACTCCATTCTTCTCGCCTGAATCACTCAGTACTGTGGAACAAAAGCCGTTTTGGGTCGTGTAAGACGCATTTTCTATGGAATGGCACTGGCCACGAACAGGCAGGCCGTCAATTTGAAGTGCAGTAACGGCGTGCTGAGAAGGATCATCGAAATGGTAGCGTTCGCCGAAGAGACTTTGATCGCAGTATCCTTCACGATGGATCAAAAAACTTGGGTGAGGGCAGCTGTTTGATACAGTTTCAGCAACGACGCTGAAATCTGTTTCAACAGAAAATATACTCGAACGTCCATAAACTGGTTCTTTTGTGTTTAAACTTGAGGCATGGTTTGATGATAAGACGTTGTCTGCAACCGCGCCAACGTTTTGTCCATCCGTGTCTTCGACGGACATTAATGGCGTGCGAGCACTTTCGGAATATATGATTTTAAGCTCGCAGTACTCTTCAGCTTCGTTGCTTTCTGACATCTGAACCGGGGTGCGGATGTCTTCGTCCGTTAAAAAGTCCTTCATGACACAATTAAAACTCGCGATTATGACGAAAAGCATTCCAGAGCCAATTCAGGTTATGGTGAAAACGAAGCACGCGCACAATTCACACATTACATAGGAATTAAGACAGCATCACACCTCCGTCTTGTTTTTTCTTCATTCAGTCTTGCTTTTTAACCGCTTGGTTTATCAGTGCAGTAACCAAGATGTCAAAATACTTACCACAATTGTAAATACAGGTCGAAAGTACTTCTTGTATTGCATCTTGGCAATTCGGAAAGCGAAAATAAGGCCGATTGCTACGCCAAGACAACTCGTCACGAGAAGTGCAATCATTCCAGTACTCCAGTCAAAGCAATCATCAGTTGGTCTAAAATACAAACCGTTTTTGCATTTACCACCATAATGAACATTTCTCATGAGCCCTGTAAGTGACGAAAGCTTAGCCTAGAAAACCATTTTGTGATCAACGCTTTTCTTTGTTTCAGACCGACCAGTGTGTGGAGCAGCATGCACGAAAACAAGCTGTTAGAGGCACACGCCAACTTCGTCATGCTCTTTTGATTTCTTGCTATCATAGCAATCGATCAAAAAACGCGCCGGAAAACAAATTGTGATATCATACTGTCTGCTTTGTTCTTTTTTCAATTCTTGGCTAGCGTGAAACTAACGTTAGTGTGTCAAAGCGGAGCACTTCATCCTGCGTTTCCTTCTTAGCCATGTTTCTTACATGAAAGGAAAATAAAGTTTGACATTAAAGTGGAACACGCTTCGATGTTGCGATTTCCTCACAGAGAATTAGCGCGCTGTTTCTGGCCACACAAAAAAAGTTTCTTGAAGGTGCACAACTATGGGGTGCCGTTCGTAAAAATATTATATCTGACAGATTTAGCACAAAAACTGCTATCTCTGCGCACAGATAGCTATCTCTGCGCACGGATAGCTATCTCTGCGCACGGATAGCTATCTCTGCACATATATAGCTAAATCAGCATGCACATATACCGCTGAAGCGTGTCGGAGGAAAACATGATATCCTGTGTGAAGAAAAACTTGGTGTTCTGTTTCAGTAATCCAGACAAAAGCTAGGCTACTGCAAGGCATGAATTCCTGGCGTCATATAAAGCTAGGTGGTTTCAGGTCTAAATTATACTGGTTTGATAATAACATTGGTTTGTGCAGACGATGGGGTACAGTAAACTTATGGTGGTGGTCTCGGTGTTGCCATTTTTTGCTTAAAGTTTCAAAGAGGACCTCGTCAAGTCTGACCATTCCAACTGTTCTCACCAAACGCAGCTCATCGCCTCTCAGCCCCTTCAGATGCACAAAGAGAATGCTCTCACAGAAAGAGCGCATTGAAAACGAAGTTCTCGCT
>Ga0210059_1002817_pt1 | contig 27477 bp, 20 predicted proteins | sample Ectturendosymbi2_FD_188042 | JGI IMG/M metagenome (GOLD analysis project Ga0210059, IMG submission 188042) | Ecteinascidia turbinata endosymbiont from Florida, USA - Sample 2 (SPAdes) (version 2) | ecosystem: Host-associated > Tunicates > Ascidians > Unclassified | place: Key West, Florida... | reverse complement strand
TGTTCATCACTATGTTGGACGACTATATGCGTGTAGTTGATCAATCTACCATGCGCATCATATATTGCCTTTGGTAAGTTGTTTCTACATCTGTGACGTGGTCAGGGTCGCAATCAGCTGATCTTTCCGGGGGGGTGACAGTTCCCAAGTTGCCTCCCTCTGGTTACGGGGCTGGACGTGTAAAATCTTTGTACATTACATTGCTAAGTCATAAAGAACAGTTTGCATTGGTATCCAAGTCTATACATTAACATTCTCGCTGTCGCTAATCACACGCGCAGGCGAGTTCTTGTATAAAAGCTATAAAAGGAAACGTCTGTCTGGGCGCACGATCAACTATCCGCTTTATGACGCAACACACGAAAAAAAGCAAATTTCACAAGAGAACAATCCATGCATCCGTCCAAAGCTCCCCATGAGCCCATTTCTATAGCTATTCTTAATCACTAATCAGTTCATGTCAGCAGTTTTCTACAAGTCAGTCGTTCTTCGACGAAAGTGCCGTTCAACAAGAGTTAAGTAATTGCAAGTTCAATTCGCTTGTCAGTTCGGTTTGATTGACGTAACTTTGCATTTGCGCTTGGATCTCCACAAAGCCTCCTTTACAACTTTTTGATTAATTACGAGTGTTAGCGGTACATCGTCTAATGTCCAGTCCACCACAGCAGCAGCATCATAAACTTGGACGTAGCACGTAGCTAGGGGACACAATAGCTATGCTCACGCCCAGTGTCCCCTCTAAGGTGCGCAGCTGCGTAATCGCGCAGTACCAGCACCAGACCATCTGCTCAGTGAAATCCCATTCTCGCGCACTTGCAGCATTCCAAATTTAATACTGTATGTATGCTATATGTATATATATATCGCATAGCCCTTTTAACGCTTGGAACACTTCGTTGTGTTTTGTCTGCATGGTTGCGCAATTGCATGCGCTTAGTGCGCAGCAAAACAAACATTTGCTCAGTGTAGAGTTTTGTAAGAGGGAGGACTGCTCACTCCCCTACAAATAAAAGAAACTGTTTATCATGTGCATACATAGCAACTGTTTTTGATTTTGATAAAACATCTTCATCAAAAAGGTCGTAGCACGGTTGAATGAGCACGATGACGTCATAACACCACTGCTCAGAGACGCCCCGCGCGTAGCTCTTGCATTGGGCCCCGCACCTGCTAGGGCCGGCCCTGCAAGTACTTTCTTCAATACAGTACATTTGCTTCCGAAAGACCTCAGTTTCGAACACGGGGGCGCCAAACTTGCTTCTTGCCCCGGGCGCCATCTCACCTCGTTACGCCCCTGCGTGACACGCCGGTTGGGAATCACTGTTCTATAGCAGGGCCGCAACCAGCTGGTATTTTCGGGGTGTAAAAAATGATTGCAAATCGTTGTTGTACTATTTTCGAGAGGAAAAAAAGGTTGTTACTTGTTGTACGCAGGCCCGTAATCATGTTGACGCAGGAGGGCGAACCCCCTAAAATTTCCTCACCCCTGGGAAAATGTTGAACATAATTTGAAATTATTGGACATTGTTTAAAAAAATTGCGCCCCACCTTGTGTCCCAAGCTGGTTACGGGCCTAGTTGTACGTTGTTGTGAACAACTAAACATATTTTTGAAATTTCGGAGTGGCAATTGCACGGTCACATCAGACCCACGGTAACCTCACGCGTTACCCGAACTCAACGTCACCTGAGCAGGCTTTTAACGATAGGTTAATTGACCCACTTAAAGAAAAACTTTGTCAACGACCAAACATGGTGGTATGGTACAATTTTACAAATTTGCCACATCCTCGACCAAGCATTAATGCGCCTTCGTTCTCAATCAGAACGATAATTTTCTTCTCTTCTTCAACCCAGATCTCATTCATACCAAAACCAGTGGCAAAAATGATAAGGTTTACAGACTTCAGATGTTTCGTTCATAAGAGTGTCAGTGAGATGAAGAGTAATGATGATAAACTCACTGACAAATGTCATTAGTGACAAAGACAGTATCTTTGTTACGAAAAACTGGGCAAGTCTTCCTGAAATATTTGAGCTCCTGCATACATTTAAACTACTTGCTGACAACTTCCCAAAATAATAAATTGACGACTTATTCATTTTGTCATTTATTACTTTTCCCCTCTATCGGTAAGAGCATTTATAAACTCTGCATTCAAATCTTCCGTATCTTTTATTCCTGCCCCCAAGACGACGCACCTGAGACATCTCCTCATGACTGCAACACTAGCAGCAAAATCCAATGACTGTGTAACGCCGCATTAAAGAGGAGACCAGGAGACCACGAATTTTGCACATTCAGCGAAAAAGTTTCCTTGTTCACGAATGCAACTTCCAATGCAATCATACGAAATGGGTTAATTAAACTTGCCGTAAACACTTCTTCCAACACCAGCGTTTGCCAAATTGCATTGCAGGTAAATAAGATTTCAAATTTTGAACAGCAATGGTTTATGCAGAAAATCGAATCTATTGTTGCAAGGCAGTGATCAAACTTTAATGGAAAGGATGGGACTTTACAAGTGCGTGTTAAAGTATGCATTTCACGAGAGTTGACGTTACACTAAGTCTCGTCAAATCGCTGACGCAGTAAAAGTTAAGTTTTGCAATATCGCTTTTTCGTACTGGTATTGCGATTTACATAAGACTCCGCTTACCAAGTCATTTTTTGGAATGCACTGCTGTTGAGGTTTCTTTGTTTACTTTAGCACGACTGTTCAAAAACTCGCAACCGCATATTATTCACAGTTCGTCGCACATATGTGCTGTATGAAAATCAAACGCTCTTCTGTTGTTGGATTTTAATCGAAGGTATCCAGGAGCAATTAGAATAGTGCAGCTGTATGAATACTTTCATCTGAAATGTCAACATATTTCTAGTATTATTCAGCAGTCAAAAGTGAAAACCCTGTGTTTATAGTTTTTTCATTTATAGATAAATATGCAATTTCGATTTGGTACTATAAATCTTGGTTGATATCTAAATCGTAAAGTGTTTATATCAAAAAAGCAGGTTGGAGTAAGTTCAATGATTTACTCAAGCAAGACACTATACAAACAGCTTAGAAATAAATTTTAAACTTTGTGTGTGATGTAAGTCGCTTAATTTTTAAATAAATTTTGACTGAACGATTTTGATTGTCGACATTGCTTTGAGCCAGGTTTTATAACTAAACCGGTTATAACACAAATTTTTGTGATACTACGAAGTAGCACCTAAAAGTTATAACAGATTAGAAATCTCTACCAAATCCTCGCGAACTGAGAAAAATTAAAATGTCGGACACAACTTGTCGAAAACTGGGCATTAACCAAAAAGGCTATATGACATTTTGCATGACTCGGCCCTACCTATATGTTTCACATGAAGTCGTGATGTTGATCTTGACAAAGAATTAAACCTAATAATCAGGCTAACACAGAAAAAGCCATTGTATTAGATGCATAGTTAAAACATGATATATTAGATGCATGACGTTTCAATAAAAGAAAAATTATTTTTAAATATTCTGGATAAGGCTTGACTTCAGATCAAAACAATCAACGCACTTGTGTGAAAGTGTATTGCTTGCGTAGTGAGCTGATAGCATTTACATTAACTAGTTTGTGCAGTATTAGGGAATAAACAAAGAGGTTCAGGACAAGGTGCTGCCAAGAGATCCTGTGGGGAAAAGAGTATCAGATGTTGATAACGACTTAATAGCACAATATCTGCAAAATATTAGTGGATTTAGTCACGCAGATTTTATGAACATATAATTTTCATGCAGTTTGGTATTTTCCCCTCTTTTATAAAGTATTGTCACTAAGGTGTGTGGTATACTTTACGTTGGAAACAGTATATTTTTGCAAGGCGCTGGTACGGGTAGAATTGATATAAAAGCAGTATTGATTCCGTAAGGAAGGGCTTCTCACTAAAACTTTATCCGCGGACCCTTCCCACTCTAATGTTATTCCGCTGGTGGGGTCATTGTCATGTCACTCAAGTTGCCAAATTTTCAGTGATTTTCGTATCTTTTCAGTGATTTACGGCGTTTTTTAGTTTGAAGGTGTTGACTAGATTTTCATTGCTGACACCAAAGCTTCGTATAGATATTCTAGCACACCACCATAACCAACGAAAATTTACCAACAAGAGATGTCTATTGTCTATTGATGGATTTTTTTTGTGAAGTCAATCTACAGTAGTCCGGTTAAACCTTTAAAATTTTTTGTTTTTACATCTGAAATTGAACTTTTTGTGCCTCCAGCAAGTATCCACGGAAGCTTTCACGGGGCTTCGGTTGTTTTTAACCGGAATTAATCGACCTGGTTAAGATCAATTTCTGCTCTTTAAATAGAGATTTAAATGGTACAATTGTCATTCTCCTGATCTGGCTCTTTGGTGGGTATAACTCGTATAAGGGAATCATACGATACTACTGATAAAAGCGCTCTAAACTTGTTTGTTTTAAAAAACTGATGGCATTGTAACAAACATGGTAAATTAAGGTGAGACCGTCATTGACAAACAAAAATTCAGCTGCCGTTTTTCTTAAAAACATTCCGTTTTGTTCTGAATTGATCTGACAATTTTGGCTGCATGCGCAATTACCTGTTTTCCATCCGCTGACGTAATTTTTCTCAATTTTTTCTTTTCGTGTGTCTGCTCCTGATGAACTTTTTTCTTCATCAAGGCTAACATGGCGTTGGTTTTTTATACTTTACAATGATCTGATTTTTAATACAGTATTTTACATTAAAATGATCTCAATGAAGAAAGAGAAGCAAATGATTTCTCTTTATTTTCTCAAGCACGCTAATGAACCTGACTGTAGTAATTAGTAACGCTACTTTCTCTTCCTAATTTTAAAAAACAACAGCTGATCGAGTACTACCAAATTTCCTGATGTAATGTGTACATTCAGTCACGCGCAGCCGTTAACACTGCATGCACGCAGGTGACACTGAAGGTGATGGACAACCTTTGTCAAATCTGAGATAATATCCTGTTGAGTTTTATGTGTAGTGGATTGATGTAATGCAAAACTTCTTTTAATACACCCTGAAATACTTGACGATGTTCGTACGTACGACTAAAACATTGAAAAAGCGATAGCGTCACGGCCACACGCATGTCATTCTCGGGCAACATGATGCTCGCGGGCTTATAAATGAGAAGCACTGCCTTAAACAAAACTTGTTAAAGGGCGCAAAAGTGCAAAAGATGTAGTAGATAAGATGTTTCTGCCAACAAAACTTTTCGGTCAGTTTCTTCTGAAACAGCTAGAGTAATCTGGTGTTCAATAATAATTATTGACGATTTCAGCATTTGTTTCTTCGCAATGTTCTTTACCCTGCAAAACTTGACGCCTTCCTGCGAGTGTTTTTTTGTAAGTTCATACGTAGCACGTGATAAGATAAAGCTATTTTTTACTTAATACTCGAGAGATGGCGTCAATAAAAAAATGTTACAAAAAAGTCCGTTTTCAAGACCCATATGTTCATTGCAAACTCTCGGATGCAAATCTGTGGTAAATTAATGGCATTTTAAAGCATGAGTAGAAGCATTTTTACTACGCATTTGGATCTTCTTGTTTTACATTTGTCTTATAAAGTTAGCAAAGTTAGGTATGATCGTTGATCTACGGGAATAGATTATAAGAAAAACACGTATTTTAACTTAGAGTTGTTGTTTTACCCGCAAAATACAAACAAAAACCAAATCTGCTTTCCAAGTGGAAAAATTTGGTCTTACGTTTCTGTACGCGTATTTATGCTATATCGTATTGAGAAGACAAGATGGGCAAAAAGACAACCAGAATCTGTGAACTCGATTTTGCAGTTTCTTTTCAAGAGAAGAAAATTTCTAAAAAACTGCAATTTCGGTTGTAAGAAATTCACCTAAATATCCACAGTACTTAAGTGAGAACATTTTGCAGAATATTTTATTGGCACTGTTTCCTTAGAGCACCAATTTGCGAGCTGTGTGCAGCTTAGAGAAACGTATTTACAAATATTTTGAAGAAATTCAGGTTAAATATTCATTTTAAAGTTTGTGTTTGTTTAAAACGTTTTACAAGCAACCAAGAAAATAATTTGTACGACACTTGGCAAAGATTTTCGCAGTGAAAAAACACGTTTGTTTATGTTGATAGTTTCTCTTTGTTTACGCATAAAAATGTTTTTGAAATGGCTTCCAATCTAAGAAGACTTTTGTCACCTAATAGCTTTGTAACTAGAATAAAATCTAGGTTTGAACTTTTCAAGTATCAATAAAGTTATGTTGTTGAACTGCAAAACATAACAACGGTTTTCCTTAAACAGTGTATTTTTCTGATGATCTGTTGGAATATTTTAGCTGTTTAATAAAATAAAGGAAAATAAAGAGATCTTCCCCTAATAAGAAAATATGTCCTTGAACAGAAGAAGGGTACTTGCACTTGGCCTTGCTCCAACCATTTTTACTCTTGCATGCCTACACTTGACGTGGCGGCGACAAATGCTTGCCAGGCTGGGTAAAAACACCCATGTCATAACAAATACTACATCGAGTAGTTTAATCCGTTCAACAGTGCCTCCTAACTCCGTTGATATTACACGAGTTTTCGTTCGGAACTTCTCAAATCCAACAGGAGAAACAATAGACATGAAATTGTGTCCAGAAGAGCCACCTTTACTGAGAGGAAAATTGGAAGTCTCCTTTCAAAGTAAGAGTTGGTAAAAATCAAACTATAATTACTAGTTTGAAATAACACTTAGTTGGTTCCTGATGAAAGCAGTTTTTTGGATTATCACATTTTATTGTTGTAACTATAAGAGGAATGTTCTGATATTAATATATTTCACCATCTAGAGCTCCGAGAATATAAATAAGATTTAAACAAATTTTTAAATGTCTGTTTTTCTGCAGGTTTTGCAACATTTTCCAATTTCTATAAATCGGCTACAAAGCGACAGCAACTTAAGTTCAATTTTTTTTATACCAGTGAGTGTGAAAAGTCTTGGTATGGAGGCAAGGGTGTCTTGAACTGTAACAATCTTGAACTGTAAGCTATCAAACAGTCTTGAACTGTAAGTTATCAAAACTTGAAATTATCTGGTTAATGTAACGTCACACATAATAAAGTCAAAAACAAGGCATGCATAAAAATGGCACCACTAAATCTCTCATTCTGTGCTGGAAAAGCACACTTATACATATGGAACTCTTAGCAAAGACTTCTTACCACGGGTAAAAGTTCTTATTCAAGCATCTTTAAGTTTATCCTTTATGTTGCCTCCTTTCAGGCACGTAACCAGGAATTTTGATAGGGGGGCAAAAAACAGCTAAGTCTCAAAATTTAATTATTTAATACCTCTTGTCTTCAAAGCAACATCCATAAAAGGTACATTTTTCTAGCGTTTTTTTTTCTGAATAATATGTTCAGATTTAAGCCAGCAAATACATAATCTATTTTCGTTGAATTGAAAAATTTTGAAAGTTTCTTTTTAGTAAAGTTCCAAGCTTCTATTTTGGATGAATGCCACCATTTGTTCTTAAAGCATTCATATAAGATAGCTTGCGAAAATCTCGATGTTTAAGTGCAAGATCTGCAGTATGTTTTTGCAGCCAATGTTGCAGTTGTCATTGTGGCCGGCATTATGATTACGTTTTTATATTTACACTCTTCTGATGTACACCAGCACATGTTCAATCGAAGCCGAGTAGCGACTTTGCTTTAGAAAATGACTCCCGAAGTTGGTCTACAAAACTTGCGCGCATGTAAGACGTGGTTCTTATGCAATTATTGAGCGACTGGTTGACAAATGCAGCTGACAACGTAAAGGCTACAATACCTCAACGCGTTTGAAAAATGTTTGGATTTTATGTCATTAAATGTTATGAAATGCAAAAGTTACACATGTCCACTAAAGAAACTTGCATATGTTTGACCCACGCAGTCTACACAAAGTGTGAAAATGGTTGTGTGTTTGTGAAAACGACGCCAACATCTATTCTCACAACGGCTCTGCAGTAATGTCAAGAATTAGGCTACTTGCCGCCGCAACTTAACGCAACAGTGGGTTAGTTGATCTTGCCCAGTATCAGTCGAAACCCAAACAAGGGTGACGAAGGATAAAAAAGGGCCGTGCCGAGGCGATCCAAACCGGAGTTGTGTATTTTCAACGTTTCCACTGTTTGTTTTGTAGCGTATAGGTACCTGAGAAAAGAGTAGAATGCTGACATCAAAAAAGAACTTACCATCTGAGGCTACTGCCAAAAAATCACCGATACAATATTTTTTTTCTTTTTTTCACAAGTTGTTTGAGGCTTGGGTTGTTGTTTGAGGCGTGTTCACCAAAGTCAGATTTGGATCGCCCTCAAAAAAGTCTGGGAACTGATAATCTAGCCAATCTAGCGTAAGCGGTTGAATTTTTAAAAATCCATGAACGTTTAAATAACAAAATCCAATTGACTGGGAAACCGACATATTTTCATTGTAGTTACATGCCCTTTATCGATGCAACAGGTTGCAAGCTATCTGTAAGTAGTGGCATTGTCAATGCCCTCAGCACTTCCAAAATGAAAACCATCTTTCTACTTTCGTTAGATTTTGTTGCTGAACCTAACCGTTGTAGGGGAATGTTTTCACGTTTACAGTAGGATAGCGTGGCAATTAACATCAAATGAAAGTTGTAATATTTTTACGCTATGCACAGGTTGGATAGTAATTACTTAACCCAAGCTTTTTTCTGGTCAGAAGGTTAATATGAAATCATTGATGAAAACAGGAACGCTCAACATGATTGTGATCAAGCGCACAACCAGGGGGGGAATTTGGGGCATTTGCCCCCCGCGAAATTTTCAAAACATTGCATAGCAATTTTGACATTTGTAGAAACTTTCAAAGAATAAAGATGAAATTTTATATTCTAATCATTTTTAAAAAATCTTATTGGTATTTTTCTTTGTCTTGCTCGTTAATTATCTCCTTACAAGATTTATCTTGAGACAGGTTATCTGATCGAAAATTTCGTAAATGATAGGTATTCAACCATAAATATGCTGGAAGTGTCAACTTGGGAGAGAGTTTAAAATGTTCGTATTTTTAGGGAATTTTTGTCTATTTGTTCGTGTAATATTTTTTCTCAGACAGGCCTCAATTTGCCCTCATAAAACTTTATGACTTTAGGGTACTGCTGAACCGTGAAAATTGCTGAAACTTTTAAACTGATAAGAGAAATCTTGACACAGCAGTTAGTGCCTCGTCAAACCGCTTGTTCTTCTACGACCTTTTGATCATTATTTCTGTTAGGGGCAAAGCGGATCACCATTATTAACGTGGTACATTTCTTGAAAAAGCGTTGTTTAGCTGCATTTTCGCTTGGAAACCTGGTAGTTTTTGACTACATTTAGGTTGAGGACTGTTTAACGTTTTAGTGTCTTTCTGGGTTGATCCCAGTACCACGGCTTGGGAAAAAGGTTTAGCAAAGTGTCATGTGAGTGCTAGTCAATTGTGTTGGACGCACCTAACTACTAGACCACTTTGTCTCTAAATGACGCTTTACAAGATCCTAACTTTCGCAACCAGTGCAAGACCTGTAAGGTAATAGCCCTAAAAGTGCTTCTAAAAACTTTCACACAACTCATGGATGCCAAAAAAAGCCGTTTTGCCCCAAACACAGCTGATCCGTTATGCGCCAAAGGCACAAGACACTTGATCCGTTTTGCCCGAAATGGTAGCATTCAAAGTTCCCCTCATCCTTGACATAGGCTATCTTTCAAGTTTGGGATCTTCATTTGTGATAGAAATTCAAACACATGCTAGAAGAATAGGGCTAGAACGAATTTGCTAAAACAAGACGAAAATTAGGTAGGTTTACTACTGTAGTAGCCTACACATCTGTCACACTAAAGCCATGACTACACTAGTTGAGTATGGAACCAGGTGTTTTTATGAGAAAACTAATTTTTACTCTATCCTGATCGTTCGGTCTGCATCTTGATTAAAACTGAAAAGTTCTCATTTTCGGAAATGTTGCGAAGAGAACTTTTATCTGTGTGTCAGGCTTATGCAGAATCACATGGAAATATTTTCAACTACAGCATAACTGTTTGTATGACGTTAGAGGCTAGGAGTGCAAAAAACACAGTGGTAAAAATCTAAAATCTGTTAATATATACAAATATCTGGGAGCTGTACTGGATACTGAACTCTCAGATGACAAAGACATTCAGAGACAACTGCGGTAAAAATATTGTGCAGCAAACAAGCTGCGAGCCTCTTCTCCCGATGTTCAAATGCAGTTAAAAATGTGCTTTTTCGTTCCTTTTGTACGTCCATGTGTGTATCACAGATATGGTGGAATTTCAGAAAGTCATGCATGCAGAGATTGCGTGTGACTTATAATTTTGGAATCACAACTCTATACAACCTGCCCTGTAGAGCGAGTGTTAGTAGTCATGACTCATCAGGTTCAATGTAACATTCCTACATTTGAGGCTGTATTAAGAAAAAATATGCACTTGTTTCTCAAAAGATGCAGAAGGTCTAATAACGTAATGGTTGCCTGCTTTGACGGAGTCAGATTGTTTATATTCTTCCTTATTCTTTGAACACTACAATCGCATTTTACTTTGTGACTGAGTGCTCGGCATTGCAGTGTTTGTTCGTTTAAGAGTGTGCATGCCACAATGGATTTGTATTTTACCTGGGCTTGACCAATTTAGGAATTAGCGTCCCACTCTGCAGTGGTGTTGTACCAAGTGAACAAATAGTGTTAAGAATGCGTCTGTAAACTTGAGGCTCGGCCTCCAACGCCGTTACAAAACGTTCTGTTAAGTAAGTTTCTGTAGCGCGGTGTCATGCGAAATTTCTGACCTCTGCGAAATTTCTGACCTATTTTTTGTCAGTTATTTTGCTTCTCAGAGTAAAGGAATAAAGTTTGGCGATTACTTTTTTAATATGTTTTGTGTAAATTGAAACTTTCTGGTTAGATGTCAGATACCCACAACAAGCTACAGTACGGGAATAAGTAAAACCATTGAAAAATATTGCACTTAATCTTAGACTTCAATTATTTTCTTTTTCTAACTGTAACATAAACCCTAACCCGACACACTTACTGTACCTAAACACCAAATCCTAAGCCCTAATCATCAGTTTTATCAGAGTATTTGATATGTTGAATGTTGCTCTGTGCATGCGCATATGGCATGAAGTTAGAAATTTCGCAAGTCAGAAATTTCGCTTGACACGGGTGATTCAGTTTCCAACGCTGTTGCAAAACGGTCTGTTTTGTCTGTTTTTATTAACCAGCGTTGTGCAGAATGTATGTGTTTGTACTGCTGCAACCTCTCCGGTGGTGTTGCGTTGAGTGTGTGATTCACCACGAACGGGATGTGCGTGAAGAATAACACCATTATGTATGTGGCGCGAACAAGCAATAATAGAGTGATCTCGTCGTGTGATCTCTATTGTTGCTTGCTGCCACGGTGCGAAGCTCTGCGCACATGCCATTCGGGATTTCCGTTCGCAACAGTACTATGGACTTCGTGTCTGCGGGCAAAAATACATTATTATTATTATATGTGACCGTTTGCAAAAAAGTTGTGCCACTGTTAAATAAGCACGATGACGTCATCGTGAAATTTTTCATAAAAATTGCCTCCCCCCGAAATGAAGAGCTGGTTGCGCCCCTGATTGTGATTACCGTTACAAGGCAGTTTTAATCGTAACAACTAAATATCTAAAAATAATGCTGTTGCTGATAAACAGTGTCTTGGGCAGAGATCTCAAACACGCAGCCCGCGATCCTTCTTGGGAATTTTGAAATAATTAACAATGAGGTTATTTAGTTTATTCATTGGTGTTTAAACATAGCAGGCCCGCTTTACTGTATGACTACCCTGGGCCGCATTATGACGCTGACGCAACAAAGGCGGTACCTGAGCCTTACTAGAAACAGCTTTTACATCTTTTTTCCGGCGAATGGTATTGTGAGTTGTAGGTAATTTGTCTCTACCCCTTTCTACGTTCGTTTTAAATGAACTTGTTACTTTAAATCATAACTTTTGAACCCGAAACCCCAGCAAGTCATCCAAAGTATCAAAAGGCTCGGATTGCAGCCTAGTTTCTAATAAAAAATCCAGCGAAATACTACCATGAAACGGTTGGCGCCCAGGGCCAGGTGAAGTGGGCCAAGGTGGCCTAAAGGTGCTCCACTTATGTCGTCACTCACACAAAATCCGCACGCAAAAAATTATTTTCGAGTGCAGACTAGAAGACTTGCCGCGTCTTTTGAGCCTTTTACTAGGTCTGAAGCGCTGGCGGGACCTGAGAAATTCTCGCGCAAATCCACGTGCGATCCTGTTATTTTGGTGCGAGAATTCCCTATTTCGACCGGACGTGAAAGTGTTAAGTCCTCGTTTCGCCCTCGGAGCAATTTGAGTTTGAGACCCTTGTGCAGTTCCGTCGCCACGGGGGGGCTTTTGGGGGCTTATCCCCCCCAAACGAAGCTCCAGGTCACCCCAAATTGAAACATGAAACACCATAAATTAGTTGAGTTTTTGTTAATTTTTTGAGTGTCAAGCCCCCTCGACCAAACTTCCTGGCGACGGTTCTGCCCTAGTTTATGGCCTATTTGCGTAATAAAAAGACTTTTAAGCTAGATTTCTTCTCAACCGAAGTTAGAGCTTCAAGACATATAAAACGTACGTCACCGCTATTTAGTTTTAAAACTGTACAAAAACAAAAATATACGATTTACATTTAAGGCTGCGGCTGATGCTGCAGACAAGGGTAAGATGCGTAGTATTTGTGGCACGCCAGAGTTATCAAAGAGAAAGTTTTGTGATGGGCTTGAAACGTTTACATCACCATTAGGTCAGATTCAGCAAGCTTGTGCATCAGAAAAGCTGAGAAAAGTGTTACTCCTTGTTTTACTTTCGGTTATAGCAATTACAAGCGGTCAGATACAAGATCGTATTTCATTATCACTAACTTCCACACGGAGCTTAAACCTCCTGAAAATGTAAGCCATGACATGAATTCGCCAACATTTACACTTATGCAACCATGGGCGTCGGAAGGAGATGGGCCCTCCCTGCATTTTGAAATTTGACATTTTCCTATTATAATTTTAGCAAAAAAAGTTGTTTACTTAGTTTCGAGTGGAAAAAATGAAATTTCACCATTTTTGCCCACCCTACGAAAATCCTTGGCTTCACCTGGAAAATTTTACTGCTGCTTCCCCTTCCTGGATAAAATTTTCCGACGCCCATGCACACAACGTTTGATTAATCACGGACAGTTGGTGCACCATAGTGCTTTGATCAGGTTCGACTAAATTATGCAACAGGTTCTTCAAGCAATTTCGGTGATTTGCGCTGAAATATTTCTTTGGCTTACACATCAAAAGCTTGATTGCCCTGAAAATTTTTGGTGCAACTCTCGGAATTAGGGGGTAATTGCCCCCATTGCCTCCCCTCGCTACGCGCCTGCCTCCTTTGGCCATCACGAATCGTTCATTTTTACTGTAGCAGGACTCGGCACAGCTAACCTTAAGTAAATAGGTAAGCGTTCCACAGAGTTAGCGATTGTTTTTTTGCAAGACCCTGTGGCAGAAAAAAACAAAGCGGTGTTGTTTTTGTGAAGCATGTCGAAACGATGAACTCTAAACAGATTCTTATCAGAAATCTTTTTGCAGATACAGCAAAATTCCCCACAAACTGGCCTCCAACATTTGAAGAGATCGCCATCAAATACCGCAAAGTCGAACTTGGTGGTTACTACCCTGGACCTGGAAACTGTAGCGCTAGACAGACCATTGCTGTTATCGTGCCGTTTCGCGATCGGGAAGAACATCTAAGGTAAACTAAGATTCAGTTTATCGCCTGTTCGAATTTGGCACAGCAGCCGACAAAGGCAAGGAAAAGTTGTTGTTTCTTTTATGTCTGCAATGCAACAAATACATAGTTTGTATGGTGGTGCTACACTTGTTCTGGCAAATACGTTTAAAGAAAAATTTGAAATCTATTTTGAAATGAAATCGCAGGTGTTCCTAGATCTTTCGAGGTTCAGTGTAAATCCGCCTTGAGGCTTTTTACCCGAAGGCATTATACCTCATGAACCGGTGCACAATCCTTTCTCACTTTACGTATTTATTGGCATTCCTAGTCGGAGTATAAGCAGCGCGATAATGTACAAGGATAAAAGAATTAAATGAAACCTGCTGGCGCATTTTAAAGCAAACTTGGTTTTCGATTGTTGATAAAAATACAGTTTGAAGAACCATTAACCTTTCCACAATCCAAATAGTTTCTTCAAACTGCAACTCCATTTAAGCACTACATTTTCCAACCCTGCCTTCGTTTATTCCTCAGGTTTTTTCTGCATTACATTCATCTGATCTTGCAGCGTCAACAAACACGTTATTTGATATTCGTTGTGGAACAAAATGATAACAAAGTGTTTAACAAAGGTCAATTGATGAACGCTGGTTTTCTGTACGCGATAAACAATACTACAGTGACGTTCGATTGCATCTTCTTTCACGACGTTGACACCATAAGCGAAGACGATCGAACTCTTTACAGATGTAAAGGTTTGTCTGACTAATAGTTATTGGCGTTTATGTTCTCAAATTTCAATGTTATATTTTGAGATGTCCAAGAAAATGCTGTGTTTGTTAAAAGCTTCTATTTTTTCTGTGGCTGAAAACCCCAAACTGCGAAATACAAACTAAGGACAAAATTCATTGACTGGATCGCATGCAATGCGACGAATTTATTTAAAGATAATTGGCGGCAGGTCGAGGCCTGATTGATGCCTCTTGTCTAATCAAGTTAGTGGGCACGATATAAACAGAAGTAATCGAATAAACAAAACGAACGGTTATAAACGAACATAAATAAATGGCAGCAAACAAGCAAAAAAAGGGGATTTAAAGCGTCTACTGTTCTTCAGGAATCGAGATAATGCTGAGAAGATAACTACTGTTGATTTAAATGATAATTTCGGGTGGCCAAACAGGAGAATGTGGATTAGAGTTTTGTTTGTGATAGTAGAATATTGTGGCTAATCATAAATTTTTTCATTAAGCAATGTATTTTTTAGTGTTAGAAGAAGTAAATTTCGATGGTGTGAGGTCAAATTGCACTGCAGGAGAAAGTGTTCGAGTGTTTCTGTAGACCCACAACTACACTGTCTAAAGGATTTCATATCAGTATTTAAAGGGCTGTGACCAAGGCAAAATATACAGCGTAATGAGGTAGCGGATGAATTTGGCCCTTGCAAGTGCCAAATATTGCGATTCTTGCCATGGTAAAAGAGGGTGATGCGGTTTTTAAATGCTGCAAAACTAGAAGATAATTTGATGTATTGTGGTAGGGAGTTCCAAAGGACGGGAGCTTTGTAAAAAAATGAATTATGTACTAGTGAACGTTTGGAGAGGGGAAGCTGAAAGTTATTGGCATGACGAAACGAATAGGCTGAGATTTCTCCTAGGGTCCGCGGTAAAAACGAGTGGAGGACAGGATAGGTAAGACCAGTTCTTATTTTATAAAAGAACAAGAGCATATGGAGTTCTCTCCTGTTAGATAACGGAATGAGGTTGTTTTCATTTGACGACAAAAATATTTTGTGGAATGTATCAAATCAATTTTTCAAAGCTGCGCAACAGAAAAGTAATTTATAGAACTGAAACAATTTGCAATGCACTGATGATGATAACAGGTGTTATCGAAACGTTTGCAATAAGTCGTTGATATCGTTCTCATTGGCCCTGATCTTCATTGCAAGAACTGAAACTACCCTTATAAATTTAAATGCATCAGACAGCAAAACATGCACTGGTAATTCATCAAACGCTTCCTTTCTAAATCTAGGGAAAGAAATCTGAAACTGCTGGATTTGTCAAAACCACATGTGGCCCGCAAGACCCTCTGCAGTGGCCCGCGAAGCAATTTTCATTGGAAAGAAAACTTAAAACTTTAATCATTTAAGAGAATTTTTTTAAGAATTTTTATTAAGATTATTAAAACGTTCTATTTTGTCTGTTTTTATCGATCTGCGTTATGCAGAGTGTGTGTGTTTATACCATGGACTTTGTGTCTGCTGACAAATCAAATCAAATTTTCTTTTCTTGGTGTACGTTCGTCACTTTCTGAACCACGTAGCTATATTTTTTGCCCCTTTGGCCCAGCGCTCTAGTCAGTCTCCTAGTTCACCTAATGGTAGCGCCGGCACTGCCTACAAACGGGTCTCTTCAAAAAGCTTTGGGAAGTATTGCGGGACTATGGTGTTGACGGCCGCCTGTTGCTGGATGTCAAGTCACTGTATTCCAGCTAAGAAGATTGTGTCCGTGTCAGCGAAGTTGAACCACAACCGTTCGCGTGGGTGCTAAGGGTGTGTGTTGTCATTACTCATCTTCATAGTCTAGATCAGTGCTTTTCAACCTGTGCTGTGCGACGGCACGCACTGGTGCGGATGAGAAAATCGTGCTGTGCGGATGACAAACACCGTGCGGACGAGTGCGGATGAGAAAAAAGGTTGTTGTAAACGTATTTTTAAAAATCCTCTGTTTGATTGGAGAACGGATTATCATGATTAACGGCGTTAAAATCGCGCAGTTCACTATGATTTACAATGGCAACAGGCCCCGCCGCTTAAAAAAAAACTGTGGGCCCCGTGCCGGCACTACACAAGCAGTTTCAATAGAAAGTGTTAAGTTTGCGTGGGGTAGTGGGAGGCGTAGCGTGGGGCCACTTTGGCGCGGGGTCCGATTGGAAGCAATCGGTCCAATCGGCTAGAGGCCAGCTCTTACTGTGAGTATCCAATGTGTCATAAACCGTGAAGCACTGGAGGACAAGAAGCTAGGTAATGAAAAAGAAAATTACCAACTAGCTGATGTCATTTCTGATGTCATCAAAATTGTGAATGCAATACTGAACAGTCCTAAGAAAAGTCGTGAGTTTGATGAACTTGTCATAGAAACGTGAAGCGATGGGCATCTTTATCATTCTCAAGTGTTGTGGATCTCTCGTGAAACAGTAATGGAGACAGTGGGGAATTTGGGATAGAAATTTCTTGTGTGATTTGATCGACGAGAGGATCGTAAAACTCTTTTCTTTTGTTATTTGTTTTAACGTGCTGGACTAGTCATTCTGGTGACATATTTAACTACCTGAAACTTACTATTTAAAGTTGTGGAATTGACATATTCAAAGCGACCTCCAAAATCACATTGTAATTCACAAGGTCGAAGAAGAAATCTTCAATAACAACCTGATGAGTTTGAATACCCTACAGACGTTCAAATATCCACGTGTAAGTGGGAAGAAACAGAATCTAGAGCAGAGTATCACTGAAACAGCCAGCTCCAATATACACAGTCTGATTGATAATTTCGAAGCTTACTTCCCCTGTCAGCAGGCTATAGAATTACAATCAAAGCTATGGATTTTCAATGTTTTCTGCGAACAGCATCCACCGGAGCATTTGGGCACAAATCTAAAAGACGACCTATGCTATCAAGCTTTTATTAGCCGTATGAAACACGCTGAATTCTGTGTAAGAGCCCTCGATGGCCTTGGCAAAGACCTCAAATCTAAATGCTCTAAGTTCTTGCACAAAATCCAACCATCTACTTGGCCGAAAAAGGATTTAGTGCTCTAGGAATTCATTGATATCAAGACAGGAAGGTGGAGTTGTCTTCTTAGGGGGACACTAGATGACCTAATGTGACGAGCGTTGGGGCAAGTTGTTGCACCAAACTGGTCTAAAATTGCAAGAAGCAATCAGCAACACCAAGTCATTAATACAAGTGCATACTTTGAATAAATAAATGATGATGTTCTCTGCACATTTTTGTGCTTATTATTTTGCAATAGGTATTCGTTATTTTGGTTATTTAAACAAAATTTCTACGTTATTTTTTAGATTTTAATCCGACTTTACGGCTATTCTTCAGCAACCCTAGTGTTCAAGGACGTACGCAAGGGGGAAGGGGTTAAAAAAACTCTTGAGTTTGATAAGTTACAAAAATTTTATTACCTGCGCAAAGGAGATTAATTATTTTCGCATACTTTTGCTTGTTAATATGTCGACTTAATGCAAATACCACAGAATGAATTTGCATGCAAATTTCAAGGAACATTGTAAATGGGCCAAAAAGTAATAATTCGGTTTTGGTGGGGATCTGGGTTATCGTCTGCATTCAGGAACCAACTCACCACTTTTTGCAGACCTTTCGTCCATTACGCATGTTCAAGATTGTGTTTCGCGATAGGTCACTTTATCCAAAACAATTGTCTTTATTTTGTCGGCTATTGCTGATCAGTGCCTGCGCTGACCGCATTGGCTACATCACCAGTTTCTGTAGCATAATAGAACTGTTGCTCGAGCTCAAAAACAGCAGTTGTTAAAATAGAAGCATTTAGTCATTTGATAATGTCTCAAAAGGGGAAAAGCAAAACTACTGTAAAAGTTTCCTGGACGTCTATATATTGTACACAGAAAAAACGAAAGTTTTCTTGCGTACGTTATGCGCATTCTCAATTCTTGTGAAGTTTAGCAAGATCACGGAATGTGTGCAAGCCAATCCAGCCGCACACCTATGCTCGACTGCTCGTATTCGACGAGACATTAACGAAGCTTGGCTTAGCAGTTGTAAATTGTTCTGACGTAGTGATGAATGTGTTTTACTCCCCTGTTTTGCAGCCTGATATTTTGCAGTTTTGGACTGCTGTGTCGTAGCGTTGAGTATATTTTCTTCCCATATCCTAACTTGGAGCGCTGATAGTTTATATTACGTGCAATGACACATGAAATAAGGAGAGTGTATGTAGAAGAACATGCATATAGCAGGTTTTTTAAGGCGTTTTCAGGGACCCGAATCGGGTCCCTAGTATTGAAAATCAGGTTCCTAGAATCAGCAAAAATTAGCATCGGGTCCCTAGAATCAGAGAAATCGAGTCCATACCGGGTACCTAACATTTTCCTTTAAAAAACCCTGCATATAGTGTCAACAAACTTCGCCAAAACGTTGCTTTGGAAACAAGAATATGGTGTCCAATTGTGACGTCACAAACAACGGACAAAAAATAGAAATGACCACCATTTGCCACTGAATGAACCCCTCCCCCATGAAAATTTTCTGTGCACGTCACTGCGGGTGTTGGTTGTACGAATGAAATTTTCGTTGAACAAAAGAGTGCGAACAGTCTTTCTAAAGGTTGAAAAGTACTGGTCTAGATGAATTGGATAGACAGCAACAGCCAAGTTGACGAGGGTGTCACTGTTGGAAGCTGCAGGATCAACCGTTTGCTTTTGCGGACCATTTCGTGCTGCTTGTAACCTCTGAAATTCGAGCAGGGCCTTCAACATACACTTGATCGGTTTTCAGCTGCATGCGATCAAGCTCCGACGAAAATAGCACTAAAAGGACTGAGGTACTATGTCTCTCCAGAAACCCAAGTCAGTATGTGCAACAAGATTGCGACAATACATACAGTTGAGAAGTTCAAGTACCTTGGGGTAACATTCACGAGTGATGGAAAGCAAGGAGCTTGATACGCGTATTGGTAAAGTAAATACAATATTGCATGAGTTTTATATCCTCGTAGTTACAAAGTGGGAGCTTTCAAACACCGCAAAGCGTTCAGTTTTTAAATCAGTTTTTGTTCCGATCCACACCGATCGTCATGAATCTTGGGTAATGACCGAAAGAGTGCAATCTCAAGTACATGCGGCAGAGATGGGATTTTTGAAAACAGTTCACAGCGTGGCACTTTGCGGCGAGAAACGTAGCTTTTAAATTCATAAAGCTCTGAGTGTCGAACCGCTTCTCCGCATAGCGAGATCCAGTTGGGAAGGGTAAGCAGCGCGACCGAAATGTCCCAAGAAGGTTGTGTAAACGAGTCCTGCTGGTTACACCCACGGCAAAGCGGCCCAGTCTTGGTGGAAGGGAAGCCAGTAGAGCATGCTGAAACTGTGACGTATTTCGAGATGTCCTAGCTGTTGCGATTCACCCGATTGCAAAAGGGGTGTGAAAAGTGAGTGAGACAGCAAAACATCTGAAATCTTTCAGGTTTGACAAACAAATGAGTTAAAACGGGACCGTTCATATTTCACTTTCAACTCATAATTCTGTTCGTTGAAGAAAAACAGGATGTTTGTCATCATTGAAGAAAAAACAGGATGTTTGTGCATCAATTTGGTTTACACTGCTAAAGCTTTGTTTGCTCGTTAGCTAAACACCATGAGCTCAACGTTTGAAGGAATAATTTTTTGCAAAACTCCTTTGTATTTTTTAGGCGGAAAAGATGTTGTCCACCTTGCCCATCGAATAGACCGCTACAATTACAGGTTTTGTTGCGGAGTTACGGTTGGTGGGGTTGTTGGGTTCACCAAGGAGCAGTTTCAAAAAGTCAACGGCTTTTCCAACATGTTTAATGTAAGTTCGCATTAAATATGTATGACTCTAGTTGAGATGTATAACGCAGAAAAAGAACTTAAAGCAGGATTTTGGCCAGTAATTCCTAGCATCAAATGAATCACGATTTTTGTTGTTTTCATTGCTGTGCAAAAAACGTACAAATTAAGAAATTTTCAGGTACAGGTATCGTTTGTACAATATTGTTAAACAAACTTGGTTTTAAAGCAGTTGCCTTTGCACTGACAGAGACAAAATCACCAATACTTGACGCATTCATACTGATTACTTCAGATTCTATTTGAATACGTTTTGAGGATTGCGGATGTGTAGTGTTACGTGAAATCTATTTCCAATCTTAAAGATTTGCTGATGGATTCAAACCCTTCATCTTTTTGGTGACTAGTTGCTTGAGTACAGATATGTGCAAGTTTGAATCATCGTAAAAAGAAGAAAGCAGAGCCCTGTCCGGATGAATCCTCGAAAGCGTACAGCAAAACTAGAGCTTTACTTTAAATCACCTGGTTACAATTTGCCATGATTAGTTATAATTTTAGCTTGTTGCAGCATACGCTATTCATATTCAGCAAGATACTACCCGTGATGTTTTAGTTTCCATGCGGATATTTCATATTATTAGAAAATGCAGCAGGCTACACAGCTTTAGTTTTCCGTATTATGCGGCAAGGCACTTGAATAACACGAATGAAGAGACGCTTTTTACCACCCCATTAATAACATGTAGTAAGGAAGCAAAGTGCATGTTTGCTTCACAGAAGTAATCATCTGCATTACCCACTTTCACGTTTTTGCTCTTTTTATTGGACATGTTGCTTTACAACATCATGCAGGTGCTGCTTGACTTGCTTGACCTTTTATAAGGTTGTTTGCAGCTTCTTGTGCCAAATAAACAAAACACGAACTGTTTTGAGTGCAGGAGATTTTTGTCAAATCGTAGTTTGCAAATCATGTGTCGAGCCGAGTCCCAAAGCCCTGAATCTCAGTAAATAAAACATTTTGAGTCGACTTATTCACGTTATTCAAACCAAGTCTTATTATATTCGCAAAATGCTTGGCTTGAGTCACTGTTGGGACAGAAAAATTCAGATAAGTTCAATAGTTTTTGATTAAACGCAAAAATTTAACTTACCACCGCGCAACTCGAGTCGAGTCAAGAGTAAAAGTATTTTGACTTGGGTTGACATGATTAAACAACAGGCAATCAGATTCGACCCGGGAAAATTGAATCAAGATTTCGCATCGTTTCCAAAAAAGGTGACTCAGGTCAAATTGATTCAAAGAAATTCGTGACTCGATTCCAATCAACTCCTGGAATTGACTCGTGTCACGCAAACACTGCAGAAAACTGATATTTAAACTGTATTAAGAAGCTTCTCTTACAATAACAGCCGTTGATAATTTTCCAATGCTTCTAAAAGTATTTTGGACCTTTATGAGTGGTGTCGCTAATCTGATACATTTTTCTCTTTTGCTCATTTTTTCTTTAAAATATAAAAAAGGTATTAGCTGAATGTTGCATCAATTAGCACGATTTTCATTCGCCACAATTTCGCCACAACCACTTTTTTGTAGGTAGTGCCAAAAGAGCTGTGTTTGGTTATCTCGTGAACAGAATGTAAAAAATCTGCTTTCCACCTTGTTCACTGCAAGCTGAGTGTTTGCTGCATCTGAAATCATTTTGGAGAAAACATGCTTGGTAGAAATGCTTTGCCTTAAGCTAAGCATTCTCAACATTATTACAGTAGAACTCAATGTTGTTGGTGACATCGGATTAAAATCATTTGGCAAACATAGGGCGCAGCCAAGGTGCGTTGCGTTCGTGACAGACATGATCTAGACATGATCTGAATTACAGGGTTGGGGAGGAGAAGATGATGACATCAACGCTCGCATTAAACATGTTGGAAAGATGAACATATTTCGACCGCGGCAAGAGTTCAGTAGGTAGGTTCTTTGCAATAGTACTAATACTTTTTTAGTGTGGAGGATACTTCTTATGTACTGTATAAACAAATTTTGATGAATGACAGTGATGAAAGAGTAATTTGAAGAAAGAAACTATTACAGTATGCACAAGCGTAAAACGAAATTTTGAAAAATATTGCACCTCGCTTGAGTAGCATTGTTTTACAATGGCTTTCAAACCCTTTGCTACTTTCAATGGATTTTTATTGAGCAATATCAACTTGGAAAAACACAATGGTTTAGAATTATGTTAACTTTTTTCAACGCTACTGTCGCACATGGCTTTGAAATGCTCACATCCCCACTCAGTGGCACATTGCAAATTATTATCACAAAGCCTTTCTGCATGTGTTAATTTTTAATTTAAAATATGGTATATGACAAGGGTCGAACAATTTTTAAACTTAATTACTTAAGTGATAGCTTCAATAGCAAAAATGATTAATAAACAACTCTGGTTTGAAAATCCTTTGGACGTCTGAAAGCCCTTTTCTGCTATTTTATATTAGATACTACGTTTCGAAAGCACAAGTAGTTGCACTTTTACTAGGGACACACGAAAAACTGCTTACATCCCGAATCCATTACAAGGCTTTGGGCAGCATCCCGATCGTATCTATCTGTGCTGTCTTGTGCCCTTTAATAGAAACAAGGATACGAATGTTTGTAACATGCTTTACCGGTTGCTCGCCAGACGTTCAATTTCTCTCGTACCCTGAACTGTTTGACTGCTAGCATAATGATATGTTCAAGTAGATATGCTATTGAGATGTGATATTCATGGAAATAAAGCAAGCATTGTTAGATATTTTCAGCTCACTGGAAAACTCTAAGGAAACGCATTTTAGATAAATGGTGTTTAGTGGAAAGAGCAGCTATTTGTTGAAGTTCTTTTTTGCTGAATCTTATCTCTGCTTTGTTCAGATTCAAGGTAATCTCACATCAGCGTGATGATAGAAACCCGGAAAACCCGAAGCGTTTTATGTTGCTGAACAGCTGGCGGGAAAGGCAACCGCGAGATGGCATCAACACTTTGAAAGCCCACATCAGCAAAGTTGTCAAATACGTGACACACACCAGAATATATGTCAGCGTTATCCTTCAGTAAAAACAACTAATCGTGATTTCCATAAACTGAGCTGAAAGTTTGTAATCAGAAGTTTATTATGAACTTCAGATTTGTCGCAACAAAAAGAACTTCATTATTTTTAAAAATATTGCTCGAACTCAAGGATGGTCGGATACATTGACTTATTGGGTGTCACAAGAAATAAGCTGTCTTTTCCAGTTAAAGAACAAAGTTGTTGGTGCTCAGTATTATGGCTTCAAACCGCAGCTTTCTCATTTTGTGCTTGTTTCATTATAGTGATTTTCGCTTTTGTCTTCTCAACGTGTAAGCCAAAGGTTACCAACGTGGTGACCCCGGGCACCAGGTCGCCCGGAAGGAAGATGAAGGTCGCCCGCGGGCCTATTTAAAAAAATGACATTAACACGATCAATGTCTTCACATTAACGAGTATCAATACTAAAACAATTGAAGGTTAATTGAGCAAAATCTTTATTTCAGAAGTGTATATCAAACTAGTACCCTTTCGCATTAATCGGTACACAAGAAGTAACTCAGTTTCAAAAAGATAGGTAACCCCTGGTGTAAGCTATACGTGAATAAAAAGCTTTAACTGCGCACAAACTTGCTACAGTTAGATCTGGTAAATCTTTGCATTTAAATACAAATAAACTTGGTCCCATGCACGTTGCTTTCTTTGGTCTCTTGTTCGAGAGCTCGAAACAGCATTATTTGATACTTAAAATTTTTTGCTAATTGTTGTGATTAAAAACTAAATTGTTTTCTATATCTCACTGATCCCTGACAACTGGTCCAGTAATAATAGCTTGATGATGGTTCGTGGCAAAAATGTATGTCTGCTGGGATTTTTTGGTAGAACCATCTGGGTTTATCCTGAAGTCAGTCAGTCGAACGAAAACATTCCCAAGTGTTTGTTTTCTTTGCATTACTCACAGTTCGTGTTTGTTCGTCATGGCTGAAATGTGATGTTGAAACTGTGGCTTGCGATTGTTTCATCAACGTGCTTTCACATCTGATTTTATGCTACTGAGCTATCGACTAAATTGTGTCATCATCAACAGCAACTGCGTTCAACTACAAGAAAGAACCAATCGCTACCAATCTTTGCATCAACAGATTTGCGGTAGTGAGTGGTGGTGCGCCTTTTGGATGCATCTTGGTCTGGCAAACACCGTGGTGAACCCAACTCACAAAAATCAATTTTTTTGCGAAAACATGACTGAATTGTCATATTAATGGGTTTTATGTTTGAAACACCACAACAGGAAATTACGATGATGATGAAAACTTTTTAGTATTAAATATTCATAATAATATCCACTTGGCTTTGGGATCTTGCACCACAACTAAAATAAAAACAATTATCTTTGACAAAAAGCTGACAATGCCTTCTTAGTTGGTGAAACATAACTGATAAACTTAAAGTGGCTGATTCTTTGCGCGAGAAAAGGTTCCTTTCAATAACTATGTAAATAGTTTATTGAGTGTTTATGCAAAAAGTGTCAAACGTTTAAAACCATTTCATTTATTTCTTAACTTGTTGAAATGCAACGCAAGGTAAGGCAAAAATTTACAGGACTCAAGCATCTAATGAAAAAAGGATGAACTACTCGTCAATATTGCATTTGCATTAGCTTTTACCTTGACAGGAACAAAAGAAAAAAAGTCAAAATTTTACGTCCTGCAACAGTTTAGTTTAACTGAATGTTTACGGTTGAGAACACTGCCGCTAATATCAGCAGCATGGATAAGAGTCAAAAAGTACTTACCTGTTTCGGAGAAAGGTGCTGCGTTGAGTGCTCGACGTTTATCATCCGAGCGTCATACACACCTTTGTTTGAGACAGGATTTTAATCTGAGGTGGGACCTATTGGTTTTGCGCGCATCTGTGTCCATTGGGCACTGAAATTTTTCAAATAGAAGATTATCTTTGAATAAGATTTTAATGCCGAATGAATGCGGACACGCGCGAAAGCCCGTAGCATCACAACTTAAAATCTAGGCTCTAACGAATATGTGTAAAAGATGAATTCTTTTGAAAATTAAGAAATTTAAAGAGAACCCCGCATTTTAAAATTAAAGGCACCCAAACTTTTTAACATTTTTTCGTTGTTCGTTAGGAGCACCCCTAACGAAGTATCGATGTGGTTTTTACTTGGTTCCTAGATATAGATTAGCCCTTATTTGGTTTGGCTTATTTCAGTTTGCTACTCAAAACTGGCATTCAAGGAGTGAGAAAAATCGAAAATTGTTTGCTTCACTTGTGCAATATTTATAAAACTTCAACCTGCAAGAAGGGTTCCCCTTATTGCTCTGGTCGAGGAGATCTCTTTCAATTAATGTTCTATGAAAAAGGATTGCAAGGTGATTTTTTCAGATAAAATGTTTATTTAATTAATATACAGCGCTTTCCTCTTCAAATTTTCGAAAAGCGATGATGATTATTTAAAGTAAACAACTTTCTTGTTTGACTCATCGATCCACTATATAAAAACATATAATTTTTTCCCAAGCTACAAAATTCATCAGCTGCTTGATTGAATCTCGGACTGGAACGCCATCTATATGTAAAAATTTATCTATTGACTTCGCAATGTTTAGCTCTGACTGATAATTATGTAATGGGAACGGTGCTGTCAGATTATATCAACAATACAGCGATGGCTCGGCATATCCAGCTGAGAGTTTGTTACAACACGATTGTCTCGATTTTAATTTGAACTGCTCAAAAAAAAACAAAACTGAACTTCACGTAGAAAATGTAGATAACATGTCAATATTAGATGCTGTGTTGTTGACAGTTGTTTTAAAAAGATCGGATGGTTTAGTTAGGTGGAATAAGATTCATTACAACGACAGGCTTTGGCCATTTCAACAATTCTTTCTTTCAGTCTTTGATTTTCACTCTCTAGCACTACGTCGCGATTTCGCTTGCGCGCCAGCTCACGTTCAAGATCGCGCTTCGCTCTGGAAGTAACCTCCAGTTCGCGCATAAGCATTGACAAATCGCTTTTCAGTGCAGTCATTTCTCTCCAATCAGCCGTTTCTTCGCTGCCAGTTTCGTTCATCTTCGATCTTTCAAAATCTTTCATTATGACGTCATCATCGTCAGTGTCTTCGGACTTGGTGCTGGAGCTTACTGACTGTGAGGCGGGCACCTGCAAGTTGTCGTCGAAGCTGCACAGGCATTCTTTCGCATTCACCGCTTTTCTTCTCATCACGACTATCCGTGCTGTGGTGGTTTCCTTCAGAATCCGCGCTACAAAGTCCGCTCCAACGGACTGAACGTTAATGCCATTGACCTCCAAAAGGCGATCACCTGTAAATTGCAAGAGCTATGAGCTCAAGTGACCAATGTCCTCACATGGAGACCTGGCTCAGTGGCCAATAGAAATGAGAAAAAAGCAAATATGTGCGTATGATGCATACAGTTTGCAGCAAATGTTTCTAATTTACCGTTATACTTTGACGAATTTTGCTGTACTTAGTGGCGGTACACGGAACACCACAAGGGGACTAAGAGCCATGATAGTCTTAAAAACATATTCGTGTTTCAGCACTGGAGAAGACCTCGCAAGTTTTCACTTGCATGAATGAAGTCGCTGCTTTTCTCTTTCTCTATCGAAGGTTTTCCGTGCACAAATATCGGATCTTCCACACGTTTCAATTTGCAGATTGACCGTAAAATCGTAAGAGCGATGCTTCGTTTCCAAAGTATGTAACGTTTGATATGAAATACCTAGGCTTACCTTGTCCCATTCATAAATAGTTTATCGCAAAAAGGTTTAGTCATGAAGTTATAACGTGCATTACCAATTGTGGAACAGGGTTTCTCAGAACACGTTTAATTCGTGTTCTTAGTCCTGAAATTTACTCAGTAACTCATTGTTATCGAATAAGTAAACAATCATGGCTATCAAGCTATGATCTATTTTTAGATCATGACATGCAGCCGGAGAACACTACAAGACGATTCTTTCGCTTTCTGGTGGCTAAACGAAAAAG
>Ga0210059_1002816_pt1 | contig 27477 bp, 14 predicted proteins | sample Ectturendosymbi2_FD_188042 | JGI IMG/M metagenome (GOLD analysis project Ga0210059, IMG submission 188042) | Ecteinascidia turbinata endosymbiont from Florida, USA - Sample 2 (SPAdes) (version 2) | ecosystem: Host-associated > Tunicates > Ascidians > Unclassified | place: Key West, Florida... | reverse complement strand
AAACACCAGCCCCTAAGACCTACTCATCAGTTTTCTCAGCGTATTTGATATATAAAATGTTGCTCTGTGCCTGCGTATATGGTGTGAAGTCAGAAATTTCTCAAGTCAGAAATGTCTCTTGACACCGGTGATTCAGCCTCCAAGGCGGTTGCAAAACGTTCAGTTTTGTCTGTTTTTATTAACCAGAGTTGTGCAGAATGTGTGTGTTTGTACGATGTACTTCGTGTCTGCGGGCAAAAATACATTATTATTATATGTGACCGTTTGCAAAAAGTTGTGCCACGGTTGAATAAGCACGATGACGTCATCGAATGAAATTTCATGAAAATTGCCCCCGCCCTGAAATGAAGAGCTGGTTGCGCCCCTGTTCTTAATGCTCACTAACGTAACACGGAACGTAAACTAACAGTTTTCCATAGTTTTAGTAACCAGCACATTTTACTTTATCCCGTCACCACGACACGTGGCTGGCAACTGCAGGAGATTTCCATTATGAGGGGTTATTGAAAAGTCGCAATGCCAGGTGCTGGGCCATGTTGTCTCAGCGAGGAAATTTTTACAATCATTATAAAGCAAATATTAATTAGTCGCTTCTCGTTAGGGTCACAAAACAACACATCTTATTTGTTATAAAACCACGTAATCAAATTGCTCTATGTATGCTTAAGTTATGTTTTTAGTTGTGCATAGTGCCTAAGTTCCATATTTTTTAATAGTGCTGGATGTTTTTTAATCGAAGTGAGCTGTGCTCATTTCTTTTCATAGCGATTCAAAAATTGGTACTTACAGTTTAGAAATATCTGTACCACTTGCAGTGTATTCTTGCAAACGACGAAATTCATTCATATTTTTTATCTCACAACATCAACCCTGTAAGCTATTCCAAATTAAATTTCTACATCGTTGTTTATCTAAGAAGTATTTTAGTCTCGAAACATAGCAAATGTTCATTTTTGCACAGCTCATTCAAGAAAGGTTTACTTTTAAATGTCTGTATCTGAGCAGCATAACTTGTTTATATGTTTTTCGTTGCATTTGAAGAATCAAACATGAAGAAACAAAAACGCTTCATACCCAACTCAAGCCTTTATTTTGACTTTAGTGATATATAAGATTCTATATGAAAAGCTTTTAACCACCACTGGTTTATTTAAGCTACACCAAAGATAAGGGCGCGGACAAAGTCAAAATTATTAGGTCCAGTAAGCATTATTTAACCACTGACCCGCATGCCTCTACTGCTATTTCACAGAGCAGTGGGCTTCAAAACCCTACAGCAGACTTTTCTTGAAAAGGACAGCCCGTTGGAGATCAGAGATATTGTGATCAAAACACAATGGTGTGACGGTGTAATCTCAAAAATTGCCAAAGCGCTGTGAAAGTTTTCAGCTTGATGGGCATGAAGAATTACACTTGTTGAATTTTTCCCTAGAAATCTGAAAGTCCTGTTGCATGCGGAAACAAATATATCCCGAGCCTCACGCAGCCCTTCTGTTGTCAGATATGATAGTATGGACCGGAAAAGCAGTAGAATAGCTCTTAGAAACTAGGCAGACATTACTCTTCATCACTCAGCCTTGGATGCGATAAGAAAAATATCCCAATCAGGGGAAGGTTATTAGCAGAGGGCTACTTTCGCAACTAACAAAGTAAACATTGAAAACGCAGGGGTGTCAGTCAGTTTACTGAGCACCAGTCACCAGTGTTTTTTTTTGACTGCCTCAAGCGAAAAAAACTACAAAACAAATGTCTGGCCATCCGTGATGCGATAATATATCCGCTTGGCCTAAGTAGCCTCAAAAGCTAACGTGGTGTTTGACAACAAAAATAATCTAATCCGGAAGTTAACATGCAGTTGAAACAAACCGAAAATAACTTGTGCTGACACGCTCCTCCTCGACGAACATGTAAACCACGTAAGTTATTTATTTATTCACATCATTGCTGTGTCTAATTGTCACCGGAGATCAGCGTAAGATGAAAAACAAGTATCAGCTCAGTGTTGAAATTCACTCTTCAACATGTACACTGCTGAGAGAGAGAGAAGTATTTAGCGACGTTGAGTAAAGCACACATGTTCACAGAAAGAAGACGAAAATGAAAATAATACATAGCAAGCGCTACAGTTGACAACAAAACACAAAAAATAGGCCTACAGTCTTTAATGTGTATAGTGCGTTATTTTATTTTTTTATATATTTTTCTTCCGAAGCTCGGAGATCCGACACACCCCAAGGTTATCTGGTCAAGATGTCCTATAAAATGTCTTGCAAGACCATTATGTAAATAGTAATATAACAGAAACTCGCGCGTTTCAAAACATAAATAGAATTGCGAAGAAAGAAAACACAAAAAATGAAAGTAATACTTCCTGAAATTTAATAGAAGCCAATGAAAATGAAATTCATTTTGCTTACTTAATAGCTTAATACTGTGACAATACCAACTCTTCTAATTGATTGCAAAAAGTGCTTAAGGGTACAGCCTTCAAATTTTGTTCCACCTTATTCCAAAGAGAAGCTCCCCTCTACGAAATTTATTTTTTACCGGCAATGCTTGAAACTCGATGAGTAAAATAATTTTCCACATTAGCAAATCTGGCTTGATAAGAATGAACAGAAGAAGTCTCTTGAAAGTATTCCTTGTATATTTCTGGTAATTTTCCGTTGTGAAATTTGTGGATAAATTTTGCTAATTCAAATTGATAAATGTAATTCAGTTTCAATATTTTTTAAGTTCTTGTACAAAGGAAGCATGTGACATCTATATTTGTCAAAAGACATTATCCGTAATATGTTGTTTTGTAACACCGACAATGGTTGTAGAAAAGAGTTATTGTCTGTACCCCACGAACTAGCGCAATATTGCAAGTGACAATGAACGAAGCTAAAGTATAATAATCTCAAAACGTCAATGGGAACAAATTTACGAATTTTAAAAAACATGTTACAGGTATAGACAGTTTTCTTTTAATCGAAACATGGGATGACCAATCCAATCTACTGTCTATTAACACGCCCAAATACTTCACACATGTTCCCTGCAATAATACATTGTTAATATGAACATTGAAAGAGGTCAGTTCCGTGGGACTGCATAACTATTTCATATACCTTGTCAACATGTACAGTGTACATGGGCTTTGAATAATTAATCAATAATTTATTTAGGCGCATCCACTTAGCTACATTAGCTAATTCTGAGTTTACCAAGTCTTTCAGGACATGTAAATTTTTATGAGACGAACTAAGATACGTGTCATCTGCACAAAGTACTGTTTTGTAAGCAGAGCAATTTGGAAGATCATTCACATATATTATAAACAAGAGTGTCCCTAAAACTGACCCTTGTGGCACCCCAAAAGAAATATTTGCTAACTGAGATTTGGTATTTTTAATAGTGTTGTAATGCTGACGATTTGAAAGATAGCTGGTGAATAGTTGTAGCGGGATTCTTCTTATCCCAAAGTTGAAGTTCAACCTTTCAAGTAGAATTTTGAAGTTATAGGGACTGTATCAAACGCCTTTGATAAGTCGATGAATATTGAACAGGTATAAAGACCATTATCACTGTTGTTTAAAGGGGGAATAAGCAGTTGTAGATCTCGGTCTGTATCCATGTTGATGTTTTGATAGTAAATTCAATTCTTGCAGATATGAATACACTCTAGCATGCAAAAGTTTTTCAAAAACTTGTTAAATTGCAGTAAAATAAATATTGGTCTATAATCGGTGCACCTGGTTTGATCACCTGACTTGTAAATCGGTGTCATTTGAAATATGTTTAAACAGTTTGGACAGGTTACTTCATTTATACACTTATTGAAATTACGTGTCAGAAACGGTGCTAAACTTGACCGATAATTTAATAAACTTGGTTTGTATATCACCATGTTGTATAGCTTTATTATCTAAAACGTTTTCAATCAGACTGAGTTTGCAACTCCGATACATGAGACGCCTACGTTGCTTTGCATCAGTTTCTATCATTGAAGCCCTAATCAATGCACTCGGAGAAGTGACGACTTGGTCATTTTGCAGCAATACGTTTTCAGCCGCTAGTGTGATCTAGTCATCCTGACTGAGCAATTCCCCTTCGGCGATAAATAAATCGTGGCATGGCGCCGTTCAATTAGATGAGATCTTAATAGTTGTAGGTATTTAACTTGACCAAAGTAGTTCCATAAATCTCTTAAATCTGTTTGAGAACGTGTAATACGCCGTATTCATCTGGCGCAAATTATGACGCAGCAAAAATCTTATTAAGCGTTTAGCGTTCAATGCAATGTTGTTTGCGGAGCAAAAGTCGTGTCGCGGAAAACTAACCTTGAAATCTACAACGTGGTCTGACACATCATTTAATTGAATTACAGCCGTTTAGACCATAAAATGCGCTTGATGGAAAAGCGTGCGCTATCATCGAATCATCTTACGATGCTACAAGTGTTTCGAACTTGGATCTCGTAAATCTGGCCAGCCATCTCCTGGTATATAGTATTCATTTTATTGCACGTAAATAACCAACCTGTTTTTATTGGCAGCATAGCAAAAGTAAGAAAAGCACTGGGGGGAAACTGTGGAAAAATTGCACTCAACCACAATAAATCGCATCTATCTGAGGGCGTGTATAGGTTAAGGTTGGTAGTAACAGATGACGGTTGGAGTTGAAAAGTGATTGTAACCACATCATCAAGCTAAAGTTGTCGGAATTGAGGCGCATGTGGCAAACAATCATGCCCGCTTGTCTAAATAGAAAAATAGACCACTGATGAAACCGCTGGCAATGATTCATGCAACACATAATGCCTGTGTAAATTGTATGGTTCAAATAACAATACCACGAAAATCATTCCCGCAGCACGACTGAATGCTTGGCACACGCGAGCCAGACAGACGAATCGCTATGACGTAGGCACGTTTTTTGACGCACGCTGAACGGCCTTGTCTTTTAGGTGGCCTTGGTTCTACGCGTATTTGAAAAAAAAATAAAACGAGTTATTTTCAAGACCGGGAAAGCGTCGCATAATTTACGACTGTGGTTGATAAGTCAAACAAACCACTTCACGTAAGCATCAATGTCAGACAAGAAGGCGCCATTGTCAAGACAGAACGAAAAACCTTAAATGTTAATAGTGATTTTTAAATTTAATAATGACTTTAAGCTATGGTTTGAGAGGAAAGCTTGAAAATCTCGAAGCAGCTTCGCCAAGACCAACGCTGTTCTCAATAGTTAAACATGGGTGATGTGACGTCATTCCAACCACGTAATTAACATGAGATAATTATATTCGTTAACTCCGCACTGCAAAAATGGCAAGCAATGTAGTTTGCGAAGTGTATGCCAAACAAATGTATTGTGTCATTTCAAAAAAGTGCAGTTTAATCCATGGAGAGAAACTTTTCACACAACATTCCATCAATTTCGTGGCTTACTTTTTCAATAGAACCAAAGCAAAGCTATTTTATCCAACAGTTCTCACCTTTACGACAGTTATTGACATGTTATCTCCTTGCTTTCTCTAAAAAAAAACTTTCTGAAAGTTCAGATCAGGTTAAACAACTATTGAAGAAAGAAAACATCAAGTTTGCAACCTCAAGAAATGTACAAATACATTTTGTGAAAATGTACGTACATGCTTCCTATTTCTAACTTGTGGGATTCAAAAATTTAGGATTCGCCAAAGTTTATAAAGAAAGAAACGTTTTCGTGTTTTAAATCAGAAAACGAAATGCTTCAGGAAACGTATTTTGGTTACTGGATCTAAAACACTAACTACAATAATAACAACAGGTATGAACTGACTGGGTCAGATTGAAAAACTCCGATGTAATTTTAGGAAACAATAGAAGTCTTTTAGCCCCGATGTACTCGAATTCTGAAACCGCAACACGAGTCTGGCAACGCAAATCTTCTTACATCTGCATGACGACCCCACACACGAACATCATGTGCGGTTGACAAGAAAGGTTTTGTCTCCCGGTCGAGTACGCTTTGTTCATGGAGAAAAATAGTTCAAGAAAATCATACAACGCACAGCTAGAGAATTGTTACATTTATTTTAAGGTAAAAAACATGTACAACTTGGTTTGGAGCCAATTTGACCACTTGACTTCTCGAAAGTCCACCAAATGTATAGCAAATCAAATAGTTGGGATTCATTGCTTCATTAATTACCTTTATTGCCTGCTGCTACGACATACTTGTTCCACCTGGAGGTGCTGGTTATGTAGTTCAATTTTAACGCATAATCGTGCCATGAAAGAAGATTAGTGAAACAGACACCCGATTGTTATGACTACAGTGAACTTACAAACATTACTTTGCATTCAGCTGCTACTGTTTATTTGTACAGTTGTGCGTATTGCAGCAACATTATATTTTATGTAGATAACTGTTTGCTACCTTAATTTCGTCTAAGCTCGTTTATTTGACTTACGTTTACTTCAATTAAACAGACGAGAAACGCAAAACTTGTGTGTGAGCACAGTGCCGATGCTACCATTAGGCGGCTGCCTAGTGCACTGGATCGAAGCGTCACCAAAAATGGACCGAAAAATACAACTGTGTGGTTCAGAAAGAGACAAACGTACACCAAGTAAAAGTAAATGAACATGATGAAAGTGAATGCAACACCCGTTAACACAATTTATTAGTAGATAGAGGTACTGCACCATCGCAGGTTTTCTGCAGAAGGGTTAATATTTTACCAGTTAATTTCAGATTCACATATAAAAGGCAAGCTATGTCGCAATTTGTTGTAAATTTTGTTCATTTAATAAACTTTTCTAATGTACAACAAGCATCTTTATTTCCGTAATGTACAACGTAATGATATGTAAAGTAAGAACCTTTGTATATGAGAGGTGGGCGCTGGAAAGGATCCTGGCTATAGGGTGCTTATAAGCACAGTAGATGAACAGCGTGCTGTTAGTGCCTGCTTCAGGCCATACTTTATCAAGCTCACTACAAAATTGTAAGGTTGCCATCTCTCTTCTTTTCATTTCTTGATATTTCTGCTACGCGCTTTTACCGGAGTTGGTTTATGTCGAAGAAGGCCCGTAGCCACAAAGCATTCGCCGGCAGTGTCCCGCCAAATATTTTGTCCCAAACAAATATCTTGCCCCCTAAAATGCATTCACCCCCACAAACCTTAAATCCTGTGCAGAAGTCATCACGAAATCATGTTTCAGCCGTCCAGTATAGTCAAGTTAGGAAACGCTGCCGAAACGCCAGTATTATTGGCGTTAGTAGCCTAGTTAACCAGTCAAGTTTCGATTATTATAGGACGCACCACCTTAATTCATTTAATGAAACAAACTCCAGCTGGTATGCACCAGTGGTATGCATGGACTGGATTTGGGATTTTTTGGATTCGGACTCCTGTAGCCTCCAACAGGATCAGGAGTGAGGTTTTCTTTGCTGTAGCTGGAGTCGGAATGGATTTGGATTTTGTATTTTCTGAACAAACGGTGTTGGTTGTTTGCTTGATTAAATTTTTGTGGAGTCGAAAAGGAGTTCGATTGCTTGTGTCATGCTGGTACCAGATCTGGAGCGGATTTGGATTGAATATTTGCAAAACAGGATTGGATCCAGGCTCAAAAAAATCAGACTCCGCACACCTCTGGTATGCATCATAACCAACATGGTGGCGATCGCGATCGTCGAAAGCCAAGGATTTTTCCAGGGTGGGCGCAGAAATGGTGAAATTTAATCCAAACTAAGAAAACAGCCTGTTTTAAGGCCTATTCTAGATTTTTTGTTTACATGACAGGAATGCTGTAACGCCTGTTACTGGTGGTGTTCAAATTAAATTGGTGTTCAAATAAACTCGATGGTCATTGAATAAATTACATTGATTTAAAAAGATTGTTATTATCTGCCCCATGTCTACAACGGAAAAGGGTTATTTTGGGGAGAGGGGTTTTGTCTAGGACGCACCAGCAATTTTAGGATGTACAGAGACAGTGTTTTTGTTAACGCTTTCCAAGTACAATCAGAGGCAATTTTTCAAAAGGTCGTGCCATGGTTGACAGAACAGGATGGCGTCATCATTAAAGAACACTTCTTAAGTTATGCAGAGAGCTGAAAATGAATATTGCCTAGGGCGCTGCAGTGGCTTGCTCCGGTCCTGTGTGAGCAGCACCTTTCCTGTCATGTAAGTCTCCTGCAAATAAATAAGTATAGGTATTATATTGTTTTCGATTGATGCGGATCTGCACACCGAACAAAGTTTTTATATAACGATGTAAAATTTAGTATAAGGTAGGTAGGTCCTTCCTATACAGTGACCTAGAAGTCTTTATCATACAGTAGCTCTGCGGGCAGGCACCGTCGATGATGAGCTCGGCGTATCTCGAAGTACTTAATTTAAATTTAACCACCATCTTTTTTCCAGCTAGGCAATCTCCCATAACTTTTGGAGAACTTAAGAGTAATTTTCATTGTGCAACTAGTTCTCTGCCAGGCAATTTTCAACAAAATAAAATTCCGCAACGAAAGTTTTTGCTGCTGGCTTCGCACAAATAGGGCTAAGCTCAAGCGCTCTGTTTGGCATCAACCCTATTTTCATATATTTTGATGTTTCATAGCTTGAAAGCAAAAAAATGTTTCAAATGGAACTTGATCTATCAGCAATGGGGACTGGTCTATAACGAATTCGCAGTTACAACCTACACTTTAACCGCATGATTGTTGAATGTTTCAGATCAGATTGCTATATCTACGGAAATATCCTTACGCGAGGTGTTGTGAATGAGAGCAAGCAAACGTTAGCAAGTAATCATGTCCAACCCTTCGCGCCAAGTTGATATAACATCACAAGCAATGGTAAACCAAATTGCTTGCAAACCTTGAAGTTCGGCACCAACCAGCCTGTGCAAATTAGCTGTTGCATTTAACAAGCACAAACTATCGCAGAGTTCATACATCTAAAAATGCGAAAATATGAATCCGTCTATAAAACTATTCAATGATGAAGAAATTTTCTGTTTCTATTTAAAAAAGGACTAGAAGACATCGTGAACACAGTTTGAACCCTTGAAAACTTCCCAGTACATTTGGGGTACATCGGTCGAGATTCTGTACAGATGTTCGCTGATTAAAATTTTCCTAAATCTAACATAATTTCGAAACTTGGCATAAACCGGCATTCTATTTTCTTGTCTCGTGAAAGCAGTTTTTCCTTTCATCGCCACCGAAATACTTTTTATCATAAGGATTCTACAACGAAAGGTGTTAAGATGGCTTTGAAGTACAACCTTAGGCTGATTTGACAGACTACATTTGCACAACCAACCAAAGTTTTTGATTGAAAAAACTTGGAAAGTTTTTACAACAAAATTAGTCAAACTTTGCTTGGTGACTTTATTCTTACAAATTTGCGAAGGTCAAGCTTTTTTTAAGGCACTGAAAACAGTGTTTCTCTGCTGGGAATTCACATTCCACTGCATTCAGATCAATTACTTTTATTGTCACGCGTTCAATAAAAATTGAATTGCAACTTTTTCTGAGATGCAGTTGATTATCGCGCATTTACCACAATAAGCACGATTTTGATCAGTGCGTACAAAAGACATACATGTTCAATAACTACACAAAGGCTGTAAAAGTATCAATGGTTTTCAAAATGCACAAGTTTTGGTTGTTATAACGTCACATTAACCGTGGAAATCAACAACATCATTACTTCAACCATAAACAAACGCATGGTACTTTAAATTTTTAACCTTTTCGAAAGAGGAGTGTAAGGTCACTAGACACACATATTCATTCCGTGCGGTATGTCAATTCAGTCGTGACATGTCTGTTTCACAGAGCTTAATAAGAATAATCATTGAAAAAAAGAACACAGCTTAAGCGTCTGCGATATTTTAATTGCTACGTGTTATAATTCAACGTGCGGATATACCTGAGTACAGAGTAAACTCATCTTAGACAATTTACCTTTTCATCAGTACACTGGGTGCATTGGTATGACAAAATTGTTTATTTTGCGCAATGGCAGAAGGAACGGTTTTTATTTGACAACCGAAAATTTACATAGCATTTCTCTCATAAAAGGAAATGCTCGTCGCGCACCAAAATGTCAACTGCAGAAGTCAAACAAACGTAAAGCATTAGTCCGGGCGGTGTCTAGTAAAATCCTCAGTGAAATGAAGAGTTGAACTCTCAGTAAATTGAACTTTTATCACAGTAACATTGACAAGGGTATGGACAAGACCAGTGTTCCCTCTAAGATAATTCTACACTGAGCAAATGTTTGTTTTGTTGCGCACGATGCGCATGCAACTGCGCATCCACGCAGACACCAACAGTGAAGCGTTCCCAACGTCAAAAGGGCTATGCGATTTATATAAACCGTATTAAATTTAGAAGATTGGAAGTGCGCGAGAATGAGATAGCACTGCGCGAATAGTCTGGTGGTACTGCGCAATTGTGCTCCTTAGAGAGAACACTGGACAAGACTTTCCAGCGACTTTTTAACGTAAAGAGCGTTATAGTAATGGTTTTTGAATGCGCTAGATATGGCATAGTTTTTAATGGTTATTTTCAGATACAGTTTGCAACTATCCACAAAATCTAATTTTGCACTTTTGAAAACTGTAGTTTCATACGTCATGCGGAGACCGAGGCTACTCAAGCGTCTTCAAAAAGCAAATGTATATATAATACATTTGTCGTGCACGCTTATGCCAGACTTGCAAATCTTTCATTCTACCACGTCGTTAACGACATTTGGTCCGTTTTTCATGAGCCGCCGCAAATCCGTCGACGCTTAGAAAAAAGCCACCAAGTCGTCGTGAAGTCATGATTTATGTTCAAAGCTTTCCAGCCTATACGTCAGTTTGTGAGAGGCGTTTGCCGCATCACTCAGACAGCTGGCAAGTGCTGTCGCACGGCAATTGCACAAGCGTGTTACTTTTAAGACTGGAAAAAATTTTCATCTGGTCACTTTGCCTAATATTTGACAAAATCTCCTGTGTTTCTTTTCTAAATTATTGTTGTTTCAGTATATTGTTTGAAAAAAACTTCATAGTATGGTTGCGGTATGGTTTTACCAGCTCCTTGTAAATACACATCAGAGTATTGTTTTCAGAAACATTCGAAATGTCTATTTTGCCTACTTGACTTAATCAACTAAGTTGAAGCAAGCAGAATAATGAAATGATATTGTTCTGGATCAGAGAGCGATTATCAGATAATTTTTCCGAAGTTTTCCACAATCTAAAAGTTCAGGAGACAACTTATTTATGGAAAAAGACAATTTGTAATTTTAATAAAACAACTCAATTATCAATAAATACAAAGCTTTTCGCATATCGGAAGGAGATAATTCACTGCTTCACTTCTTGCTTGAGGTTTTACTTTAGGTCGTTTAAGTTCACTTTCCAAATGTTCCACACAATCAAGTTTGCTGCACAGTTTCCGTAACGATTATTTAATTTTTATTTTCGCACTCTCTTGAAAACAACAGCACAACAATTACTCCTTAACCTCAAGGGACAGCACTGAATTTACCAACCGTCACAAGTGCAAAAGGTTTCCTGTATATGTTGTGTGCAACCCAAATTTTTTTTGGTTGAAATCGGTGATGTTTCCTTGGGTATTCAACACTTGAGTCACATATACACGCCCGGTTGAGGGCAGTTATGACGTGCAGACATTTTACTCTTTTGATTTGGATTCCGACTGTACCAACAGTGTAGAATTTCCTCACTAGAAGTACACTTATCAGGCTTAGTCAATATTTTACTGTTTTTGACCTGACAAACTTAGTAGCGATTTCAGGTGAAGTTTTGCTTTAGAAATTTTTATTTATCAGAGAAAATTCTTTTGATGACCAGTGACTCGCACAAGAGGTCATGTTTTCTGGTTTGTTTTTTCCTAGTGGTGATTTATCTTGAATAGCTTTACGAGACATTTAAATGGGAACGAAACAATTGCTATTGGGATAAAAAGTAAAAAGAATAAAAAGACAATTGTATTCAAAAAAGATTCAACAAATCTTGCTTCTAAAAATCAAAGTAATTCAAACAATACAGAAAGGAAAACTTTATACAAGAAAAAGCATTCAAGTTTCGAAATGATCGCGCTAACCCACATTTTAAAAGTGTTGATGTCATATCAAAATGGTAAGTCAATTTCACCTGCTGACCTTTCTCAGTACAACAGTTTCAACATATAGTGGATACATATGTGCTTTAGTGTTTCGTGAATCAGACAATATCTTTTCGTGATTCGATGCAAAGTGCTTATGTGCTTGTGTTCGAATGTCTAGCATTTGACGTGATAGCCTGCTAACCTGCATCACAGCAACTGGTCGATGTTTTCGGTCGTTCTTTGAACGGTCAAGGCTGCTGTGTGCCGATATTTTGCACCAAAACATTCAACGTTACGTTGTTCTTAGTACACGTTCAAGTGTAATGAAGAGTTTGTTGTATATTTGAAATAAAATTAAGCAATCAAACTTCCCGCTGGAAAGATATTGGTCTACTAGAGAGTTATTAACGTCCTACTGGAGAGTTATTAACGGACAAAGTTTTGAGAGCGTTTGTTTCCTCTTTGCTGCGACTTGACAACCTCAAGACCATGAATTCGCTCAGTTGGGTGACTGAGCCGGGATCTAGCAACAATTAAATTGACTCATCAATCAGTAGGGATCCTTAAAATTTACACAAAATAAGCTTCCTACATCGCGGTCACTACACTGTTTCTGAAACCTATTTTGGTTTATGGTGCAAGTTTCAAGCAAGCTCTCCAGTTTTTCTGTGCGCTCTATGTGCTAAAGCACACATTCCTCGGATTACTTCGCAAATCTGTTTGGCGTGGCCACGGGACACCAACGATGTTGCGAGATTAAACGATTACGGGTTTAATTCCTGTTTCCTATCTCGAAAGTTCCAGTTGTCCTCTTTCAACGTTGTATACAAGGAATCTTTGTGGAGTTTGGACTGTTCGTCCCAGACAATAAGTCTCTTATTTTTGCAATCAATCAGCTCGTTTTTTTACGTGAAATCTAAGCCGATCTGTTCAAAGACGATATGAGATCAATTTTGCCTCTAAAATTAGCTGTTTTAATGATGATAAACATTTCTGGATTTTTTGCTGGGCCCGAACGAACATTTACGTTTACTTACGATTTGCCAACGCATTCAACGTTGCTACGAACGCACGCAAACATTCCGTCAGATTTCTTCCTTGAAACGAATGCTTGGTTTTGCCACATGTGTTGTTTCTGAGTTGCTGACTAGCTTGCTCCGCTAGACCGCTACTCTTTGGGTTTCTGGGTGCTGAAGTTTTTCTGGTACCCTTGCTGGATTGTTTTATGCTGCTGGTAATATGGGTTAGCTTAGGTCCACGTTTTATTAAAACTCGCTTTTCCGACCGAAATATTCCGGATTAGCTTAATGTAAACTTACTCTTTTATGTAAACTTACAACAAAGTTATAACGCTTTAGCGTTCGCATTAGCAGTTTATCGAGAATTTTGGGCATTCTCACCCTTGATTTCCATTTTGATTAGAGTTCACTCATACGACAACACTGTCACTAGTCGTAGCTAAAGTTACTTTTAACCCTGCTCAGGTAACCTCTAAACACAAACACCGTTGTTGTCCTTGCCCAAAATGGGCAGATTTTGTTTATTCGCTTATACTGGACTAACTAACTGGTTTAGACGCGCGTGCGGGTTTTTGTACAACTTAGCAAGTCTTATCAAGCTCATTCGATCAGAAAACAACAACGTGTTGAGTTTGAAAAATTTTTTATGTGGTGAAGAACAAAAGCAAATTTCCAAACAAAAATGTGGGAAGTGCTCTTAACAAATGGACGAAAAAGTAAAGAAAAATCCGAAAATTCCGCCAGTAGACGTCATTGGTGGCCGGTTTCAGATTTAAACAGAACCTCATTTCAAGCTTGTGGTTCTATCTGCAGTAAAAGTAAAGTAGGATGAGACATGAAACTTGTCTATTTTCATTGCAATTTTCAGCCACATTAATCAACCTTGCCCAAAATGGGCAAATTTTTTACGAAAATCAGGCACATAAGGTAAACTTGCCCAAAATAGGCTAATGCTTCACGACAATTGTTGGGCAATCAGATTGATCGTGGCAGTGCTATTGGCTTTCATGTCTCACATACGGCCAGTCCCGTCGCCACAGGGGGGATTCGGTGGGCTAAGCCCACCCAAACATTGCACCAGGTCCCCCCAAATTGAAATATGAAAACTATAAATTAGTGGAGTTTTGTCAATTTGTACGATGTCAAGGCATTAACATGGAAACCAAAAACTCACTCTAACCATAACGTCGGCTGATTTTCACCCGAACTCAGACTAACAATAACGCGGGGTGATTTTCACCCGAACTCACACTAACCATAATGTCGGGTGATTTTCACCTGAACTCACGATCAACCATAACGTCGGGTGATTTTCACCTAGGGACCACGTGGCCACCACTCCTGTCTGGGTGGAAATCACCCGGGGTTAGTATTCCATGAGTGTGAGTAATCTTTGCAGAAAACTTGAAAGTGATTAATGCAGACAAGTGCTCCCTATCATTGGCAGTTGGCACGTGAACCTCGTTTCGTTCTGTTTTGATGGTGGACAGGTTCCACAGCGCCGTCTGGTCTCAAAGTTCATGTCCTCAATAAAATGCTTTGGCCTTTTTCCACAAGTGCAAGCACAACAAGGAGCAAGCCTTTTTTGGCTTAAGCCAGAGTTCTACAACATCTATTAGGTAAAGACAAACACAAGGCTCATCATATCTTCAATAAAATGCTTTAACCTTTCACAAGTACACACGGCGCAGGCCCTTTCTGGCTCCAATTTCTTTCCTCTGACGGAGAAGGCGCCATACATTCTCCTGCCTGTTTCTCAGTGAAAACCACGAGCAGAGCAGGAGCCATTCGCCCCAAATCGATTTGTACTGTCATGGCTTGCAGTCGTATGATCTACTCCCGTGCTGGCTTCGGTCAAAGGTTGCTGGCGTGGCCTACCAGTGAACCTATATGCACCAACTCCTTTTGCCCAAATTGGTCAAGGTTACCTTAGGAGGGATCTTTGTGAAGGAATTTTGTTACACCTCAGGTAACCATGGGTCAATTTGGGCAAATTTTTGTTCCCCATCGAAAACTACAAAACGTGTGAAAAATTCGATAGGACTGCCCGAAAGAGCGTCTAAAAAATGCAGCTACTGAAAGAACCAGCTTTCTACGTGAATGTTAGCTAATTTTTAATTTAAGCAGAACCGTTTGCCCAAATTGAGCAGAGGTTACCTGAGCGGGGTTAAGAAACATAATTTTAAAACGTACTTTAATCCATTACAGCTAGGCACTACAGGTTGCATACGCTCAGCAGAACATACCGCTTTCCTGTTACTTTTGCTTTGGTTTTCTCATGCTGCGCTAGTTATGATTACCACTGGACAACACTTGCCACCTTGCGGTATGCAGCGCCTTGACGCGTCTCTGGAAGTGATGGCCGTAATTTCTGCTGAATTCCATGTTGGTGAGGGTTTTTCATTCATCTCGACTTCAGCGGCACCCCAACGACGTAAAACTCGCTCCCATGTTGTGCGCAGACCGGACTGCCACAGTAAGTGAATATCACCGGCTGCTTTCTCTTATGTTAAGCCAGTTATATATGTTGTTGCTGTGTATGGTTTGATTCTTCCGCAGATACTGCTTTGTTGCACCTCCACCATACCGTCTCAAATCAACCATTGTCGCCAATTCTCTCTTTCCGGGTTTCGTCGAATCATAGTCTTTCTTCAACTGCTGTCTCAAAACGTATTTGCCAGATCACTCAGTGCTTTCCTTTCTGCCTGCCAATAATTTTTCTTTTGCAACCCTTTTTGGGACTTTCATCTTTCCTACTAATGTCTGTTCATCGCACGCAATAACTGCTTTCACGATCGTGTCTTCATCATTTCAGCTACAATCTAACTTTCCGCGTGCCTTTTCGCGGTCAATCGTTCTCTTTCTTTGAAGTTTTGGATTATATTTTTTGGTGGTCAACAGCATAGATCCTCCCACACGTTTGGGCGTGTCGGTTGGCATATTTACTTTCTTTTAATCTATTTTGCGTGTTGTCGCTGAACCCGTCAATGTACATTCTCCCCGTTTCACCAGTAGCTGCAACTATTCAACACGCAGCCTGACCCAGTTGGACTGTAACTTAAGGAAAGCACGGTAACACTCTTGTGCTTCCTGCAGTTTTGGCTCGAAATTTGGTCTTCGACTGCTTTTTCCTTTTCAGGATCAGACTCGCGGGTAAGTGTTTGTTCTGCTGCACTAAAGGAAACACAATGCTGCACTAAAGGAAACTTTCTTTGACGTCAGTTCGCTTAATTGGGTTACTGACTCGAGCTCTTGCAACAATTAGGTTGACAGCTCATTCAGTAGCGATACTTAAAATGTACACAATATCAGCTTCCTACATCGTGGTCACTACAAATTCAACTATTGAAAAGAATTGCAGATATTTTCCATTGCCTTAGTGTGTGGAAGCAGAACAAAAACATGCAAAAATGTCTTGATTTGCGGTGACCGTAAATCACAAAAATAAACGTAATGCGGCCGTCAATAGGGGAAAGTTTGAGTACCCCCGCTATAGACCAATATCTGTTTTCCAACCCTATCCAAAGTATTTGCAGAACTGATCAACAGCAGACTGTCTTATTTTTGTTCAAGTGATTGCATTCTAAGCCCACAGTAATAAGATTTCCGCGCGAACCATTCTGTTGAATTAGTAATTGCTGCCATCTGCAACAACATGATTTGTAATGAAGATCAAAAAATAATTCCGCGTACATTGTTCCTAGACGTGAGCAAAGCTTTTGAATGTGTTGATCATAACATCCTACTTCAAAAATAATTGTTTTCCTATTGAGTAAGAGAAATACCCCTGAAACTTCGTGCATTCAGCTTCGAAAACATGGTTCAGAGAAATAAAATAACAGATATTATAAATTTACCTTACACATCACATGGGGTGCACCGCAAGGAACTGTCCTTGGACAATTACTATTTCCTATATATATTTATAAAATTGCAAAAGCCTCCAACCTCAATACTGCTTTATGCGCTGATTATTAAAAAATATATTTAAAAAACCTACAAAAACAAGTAAACGATGAAATTCAAAAATTGCCAACTCGCGTCTTGCTAACAATTATGTATCACCTATTTCAAAGGTAGTTTCATGATCATAAATACACATTAAAACAATTTTTTTTGTATAATCCAGTGTCAATGTCCCTGATATTTTCAATGTCAATGCAGAATAACTGAAAAAGTCTTAGCGTTATATACGTGATGATAAAACTTAATTGAGAAGCCTCAAATAGAAAAGTTAGTAACAAAAATTTGTAAACCGAGAGGAATTTTTTCCAAAACAAAAAACTAGACTAGCATTTCAGTGTTCAGATCTTTTCATTTTGCTCTTTTTCGTTCTTTTTTTGAAAGTTGCGAAATTCATGCAAATTTACAAATTATTATTATTTCATTTTGTTTTATCAATGTTATTTCTGTATCACATTGTAATCAAGTTTGCCATAAAGATTTGTTTCGTTTAACAGTTTTCATTCCATGCAAGCACACGCAATGTTTGAAATAGAAATAATTTTCTTAAGTTTTTACTGTTGTACAAACAGGGGGTTCATGGAATTTCCGTTTGATGCATTTTCAGTGCGTTTAAATCTCAGTCAGATTCACCTATGTCATATATCAACAAGAAACCATACATTTGCTTGTATTGCTTTTAGCGGTTGCTATATCGACCCCGCTATCAACGACGCCTCGTGAGTTGTGATTGGATGCCTGCGTCCTACATCAGCGGACGTTTCGATGAAAACTCTGATATGGTTGATACCGCGCACGCAATTACCGGTTTTTATACGTACTGTAGCAAAATACGTGTCTGTTCATGAAGATCTCGTTGGATCTACTCTTCTCCGTGACACAACCCGTGGTGTTGATATAAAAGAAGCTGTGCTAAGTGTGCTTCAAAGTGAAATGCCAAATACTGTATATTGCTGTCGATATTAGTTGGATTGCCAACAGATGGCGCAGCTTCTGTGACTAGTAACAAAAATGGTGCGGTGATGCTCTTGAAAACGTACTTGCAAGAGTTATTTCAAACAAGATGTTCTCTTCATCTGTGCGAAAGTTTGTCGCCGTTAGGAAAAAGGTTTCGGGAAAATTTTGCAAAATTCAGCGCAAAATATCCTTTGCACCCTCAAAAAATTGCCTGCTCCTAAGCCTATGATCTGAGGTCGACGGACACAACTAGTTGCATACGTCAGCTCAAGTCAGAAGCTCTCCTGATGTTATTGTGCATATCATCATACAGCTCATTTGGTGTTACACGACAGCGAAGTAGTTCACTTTCAGACTACTTGTCTCTGTCAGATCAATGCAACTTTAGAAAAATAGTTGGGAGGTTTATATTCTGTCACTTCAGATGAAATCTTTTACATATTGTTTTGTGAGATACGAAAGTTCCCGAAAGTTCCTTCTCGAACGTTAATTGTTTATCTTCGCCTCTCTCATACTTAGTGTACTGTACACTGTACAGTGTACAGTCATCTGAAATTACAACTTCATTGTATCGTAACATCGTATTAACGTCACCGCGCAATAGAAGGAAAAGCCGTAACGGGATGCATACCCTTGTCAGCATCAGTGGCGTAACCGGAGGTTTGAATCAGGGGTACACCCAATTGAAGGGGGTCCACTGGCCGCTGTAGGGGCCAACTAAGCAACACTCGTAAAAAAGATGGGAAATGATAGTGAATGGGGATGTGGATGCCTATACTACACCTGAAACTACTCCGAAAAACGCAAAAAAACAAAACACAAACAACCTACTGAAAACCAAAAGAATACTAAAATACTTTAATCCCAAGTTAAAATTCAAAATTGCGGTAAAATTGGGCAGCATTCCGTTTAGAAGTTTGTGTTTTCCGAATTTTCTTTTCCATCACTAAAAGTTTTGAACCGATTTCCCCGTATTACTATAACCCCGCGACCAACATAGGAATAATTACTGTATTTATCAATTTGTGGTGTGCATCGAAATATACAAAGTGTTCTATTACTGAACTCAAGATGGTTTTCGACTGGATGCTTTGAAAAAGACAACTGTCTCAGGCTGCGTGATACATGCGGTTTCGGGTTTAGGTGAATAACTGTTCTATCCTTTCAAAATTTGGAAAAAATTTTGTTTCATCGAAAATTCGAGTTTTGGCCTCCAAACCAAAGCCCGCAGCCCAAACCTGCCCGTGAAGCTATTACATCAGGTCGCAAAGACATTTACCGTAGTCAGTAATAATGAAAAAATAATATTTTTACGAAAAAATTGTTGATTTGGTAGAATGTAACAGATCCGGAAACAATCACACCACGTATGATGTCGAGCCCTCGAACTGTTCTACAAGAGTTTTTTTGTCCTTGGACAAAATATCTCTGGACATTTGTTGCAGAGTAAAGTGCATACGCATTATTTTTTCTCGCGGGTTCTGGGAAAATTCCATTGCACCAATCAAATTGCAAAAAACTTGTTCATAGTGGTTGTGCAGCACCGTTGCGCAAGTAGTCGCCAGTTGGTTACATAAGCGATTCCGAAAACCGCAAACATCCTGCCATAAAGCGAAGGCAAGCTCGTCCTGCCATAAAGCGAAGACAAGCCGGGGCAAGCCTTTGCGTTACAGATACGAATGGAATTTTTAAACAGTGATGTGCACCTAAACAAACCACGTTGATGCACGAATAATTCGTTGGTAGTAATTGCCAATGTGATCACAATACTGCAATGTTTCTCTTGTCAAAGGTAGCGAACAAATGTTTATCAATCAACTGTGTCAATGTCAGGCAGGGTTTTATCGGAATACTGTATTGTGGACCCGAATCGAACATATTATTCAGTTCCAGGAGTTGTGCTGCCACAACAAAAGTGATCGACCAGATGTGGTAAAGCCACAACTTCGATGAGTTTGATGGTGTAAGTGCAAAGAATTGCTTTGCATTGCTCTGCAAATATTTAGCCCATGTTTTAACAAAGTTTCAAAAGATTTAGTCTCAAGGCGAGAAAGATTGGGAATCAACATCTTGTTAAAGAAATTTAAAAAAATGGAAAAGCAATCGCAAGGTTATGCTATCACTTGGATTTACATAATTGCGGATTGGGATTTTGTAGGTTTGCTATTTTCGATAAAATTAAAATGTAAAAATAAAGTCAACGTTTTGTTGCCGCGACGAATAATCTTTGTTTGTTTTGTTACTTCCGAGACTTCTACCATGGGAAAGAGTCACCAAATTTATAATATTCTGGCTACAAAAAGCAGCTAGTCATCTGTGAGTTTCCTACTTTTCCAGCCACTGCGCACTCTGCTCTTGTGTTAGGCTTGTTAAAAGCGTGTCTAGTTTAAGGCAAAGCAAACATTTTTTGTCTAGAAACAATTGAAACCTAAAGCAAAAGAAATAAATAGAGAATGAAGCAATGACTCTACATGCAGCAGACATGCAAAATATCCGGTTCTGCTGTACATAATCCGACGAAATGGACGCGATTTTCAAATATTTTTACGGATATGCCTAAAATGTCCAATTTTAAAATTGAAAAAGCAAACGTAAAAACCAAAAACATTTCATTTCCAAGGAAGTTTGCATTTCCAGTGAAAAAAATTAATAGTCAGAAATCAGGATGATGGGGATGTTTGGGGGAAGCGATCGTAGATGCCTTAACAGTTAACACAGCACTTCTTAACCGGCTGAATGGTTCACCCTAGGGTGAATGAAAATTTTGCAATAGTGAATGAAAGAAGAGAGGTCAAGAAAGAGTGAATAAATGTCTGTTCTCATTTTTTGTATCATCTGATAACATGCATCTGTTTTGCTTTTCCTTGCCCAAAACATATCAGCAATCGTGAATAAAAGGCGAACTTCAAGCGTTCTAATTTGGCTTCTTCAGAAGTCGCAACTTAGCACTTCAGAAAAGCCGTACTGCGGTGCAATTAACTGCGGCTATTACGTAATGGGGTAGATTTCACCGAGAATCACCATATTTTATTCAGACGAGTGATGGAATCTTTGCCATACTCTTTGCATGAGCGTCCTGTACTACTGTGAAAAAATTATCTGCTCGAATCGCTGTACTTTCGAAAGTTTCAGGAAACTGAACACTCATCAGAGTATCCTTATCAGTCGAAGTGCAGGCCTAACCAGTCGAAGTACAAGAGCAGCCTATATTTGTGATATTTGTTTGTTACCCGTTTGGTATTGATTCCAACATCTAATATGCGTTTGTATTTCAAATAGTACCTACAGAACGTCTACGAAAAACGTACAAAACCACTTTGTTTTGATCAAAGCAAATGTGAATATATAGATGAAATCGATCAGGACACGCCAGCTTCATCAGCATTGCAGTTTAAAGAACCATGTTTGAAAAGGAATGTTGACGTCGTGAATAAGTTGCCTTCAAAAATTAAAAGGCGAAAGTGCCATGATGAGTATATTAAGTGTGGTTTTTTCATCCCAAAAATGAAAAATCGAGTCACAAGCAGTCTGCTCAATGCGTATTTTGGTATCTTAAATATAGCAACCAGTTGTTTGCTCGTTCAAAAATGCCGAGTCATTTACAAAACATACACGGCATTTATCAGAACAAGTCCTCACAGCACGAATGTTTGTGCAAACAGTAAAATTCCCATCGTTCATCAGTCGTAAATGACTCTGCTAGCAAAAAAACTTTCTTGTTTTCAAATAGCGCGTGTGCTGATGAAATGAAAGAAACACTGCGAAACTGAGTCTGTGATCAATCCATATTCGAAGATTGTGGACAATTTGCTGCATGGCGAAAAGCATGCTGTAACTAAAGTAAAGTAAACACCGTGGTCTAACAATGAACATTCGATAACTATGATTATTGTCGCATAGGCCGCACATTCACTGTAGGGTGGATGGGAATGCGGCAATCGATGGCAGGGGTGAACGAAACTGAAAAAGGTTTAGAAGCACCGCCATAACAGACCTTAACCTCTTAACTGAACCGTTGGACAGAGAAAGAATACTTCGAGCTCCACATATACTACTAATTTTGCCTTCTTCGACCTGACCGATTTTTCGCACTCAGGACTATAAAACATTACTCCATGAAAAAGGCAGACCTGACGAACATTTCAAAGAAATTTAGCAATTCGACCCAATTCAATCATTGTGATAAAAGCAGTGGTAAGGTGCAATGCTGACAATGTATTTAAAGTTTTTTTTATGTTTTCACAAAATGGTTGTATACCACGTTGGCTTGCAAACATTAACAACAGAAAATTCTACTGAAACACTGTGACACACCCTATTCGTAACATCAGGCCCGTAACCAGCTTGGGACACCAGAGGTAGCGACATGTTTTTTGAGAGGGGTTCAAATTTTTTAAACTATGTCCAGTAGTTTTAAACTATATCCAACACATTTTTCCCAGGGGTTAGCTCTTTTATCAACAACGAGTTTTTTAATTATTTTGATTAAGATTAGGTTTTTGATTGAGGAAAGGGATTTGGTGAGGCCTACAAGTTTCAACTTTCAGAAGTTTTGCACAATAGTTTTCATAAGTTTCAAGAAAAGCCGCTCTTTTCATGTAAAGGGTTCTTATCTTTAAGAAAAAAGATAAATAACTTGTTTTTTCTTCTGAAAACGCGCGAAACACGTTCAACGAGTTGTAACAAGTGAAAAAGTTTTATACCACTTTTCTTAATTTATAACTTTCATGTTAACACTCAATGTTGTATTTGTCATTGCTATAACGATTATAATTTGGTACTTGTTAAATATGACATGAACCGCTACAAAACCTAAACCACAATTGTTGTAAAAGAATACACAAATTAATTTTAGAAAGTCACCGATATCATATATTTAGTTAAACTTCCTCAACCCTTTCTAAACCTTAGGAGAACATGTGTAGTTTTGTACAAGTGATTCGTACAAAAACCTTTAATGGAAAAAAGAGAACTTAACGAATAAAAAATCAATTCTGAACAACTACAAAGCATCATATCATATGTTTGAAAGTGACTGAAGAAAAAATTTAATTCATAAATTTTAACTAAAATATTTTCAATTTTTTGAATGAAAAAAACGCTGAAAGTTTTACCTGAAGTAACAGTGCAGTTTACCTTAGCCCAGGGTATTTTAAGGTGTTTTAGGGACCCGATTCGGGTCCCTAGAATTGAAAATCGGGTTCTTAGAATCAAGATAAAATCGGGTACCTAGAATTAGAGAAATCGGTTCCCTACAGATCCATAACGGGTACCTAACATTTTCCTTAAAAAAAACTGCCTGAGCCTGCATACATTTTGACTTGATCTGCCATGGAATCCTAAATTGAAAGCTGGACCATCTGGGAAACTCTTACTGGTAAGAAAGAAATACGTACCATGTGCTGCAGTTTCTAAAATTATTTTGGAATTCGCAGAAATAAAAAGCAGGGCAAGCAGGTAATTCTTTCTGTCATGTGTAATTAATTATTGAGATAAATTCAATACTGTCAGGTTATGTAATATTGCAGTTATTTCACATTGATTTTTCTAGTCAACTCAAAGTTTTTAAGGTTTTTACAACCTGAACAACAGTGCAAATTTTCTTCAAGAAACGCCATCTACCATTTTTTGTTTTACTGAATAAAAAATCGGGCATCTCCATTAGTTCTACAAGCCAACATCAAAATAATTCCCGCTTTGAAAGTAACGACTGCACCCCTACTGCACCAAGAGGTATTTTGCATGCATGTGAAAAGACTGACATTTGGTGCTGTTGCAGTTAACTAAGCACTGATCAGAGCGGTTTGAGCCAGGGATGTCAAAAATAGTAGGCAACTGTACAGCCAGGGGCGTGCAGAAGGGGGCGAACGGCGGATTCGGGTAATCAAGGAGGGGGACATCCAAAAAGTGAAATTACAAAAATTAGATTTTATAAATTTCTGTACCTAGATGCTTCTTCGTATCATAAAGCTACTAATACATACTGCATGGATCTGACAGGAACTTGCCTGAGGGGGACATGTAAATGTATGTTAAATGCCAGAGAGAGAGAGATGAAACACTGCCATCGTTATCTTAAGGCCTAATGCCTTGTCTCTCTTCCCAACTTTTGAAGACTGGCCAGTTCCTACTAGCCTATTGTTAATCTGCAACTTGTATGTCTTCAAAATATCTCTTGATTCTCTCTATAGACCCTGACGTCTTAAACTGGGATGCACGAAAAGTTCGCAAGGGGGTGAAAGCATGGCAGCGACCTATTTTCGATAAGTATTAAATACATTGGTTCTATTTGAATAAAAGCTGACGATGCTCACCTAGTAGGAAAACGATATACTTCGTAAGATTGTAGTGTTTGATTCCTTTCTGGAAAAGGATTCCTTTCGGTAGACATTGTTTTTATCATTCGTAAATTTATTATCATTTCCCTACAAACGTCATAATCAAAACAAAGCGGACAGTACAATGAGCAAAAATCGAGACCTGTTAAACCTACTTTTTCAAAGTTAGATTTATGATTAAAGAACGCTTTATGTTACGATGCTATACGTAACATTTGTGCTTGTAAACTCTTTGTTTCGTTTTGATGCAATGAAACCTGCTGTTCAAAGACCGGTTTTCTTTGTATTCTTAAATTTTTATATTCGAAGGGAGATATTACCTGTAGTTTCATATTCATGGGGTAAAGCACTCTCCATTCCTTCACTTCTTATTCATAAGACTGTTTAAAGTTAGAACTTCAATAAACTTTGGATATCGCGATTGCTTGTGTGAATTGAGCATTTGGACTTGTTTTTAAAACAGGTTTCGCCATTATTTTCAGCTGAAAACGGTCACTTTTAGAGCGTAATTTGGGAATTGGTAGCTTACCCCGTGGGTGGCTGACATCTCCTTTGTTTTTTGTTAGTGGTCTGCCGTAATCAAAAATGTGGTTGTTTAGCGGTTACTGGCAAACACTCGAGTCACTTTCGTGGGCACTTATGACGCAACATTACATAAGCATTGGCTGAACCGTCGTGGTTGACAGAAGATGAGTGACGTCGCCAGAAAGACAGATTTAACTTCATTAGAGCACAACAGTGATGACTAATTTGAGATGTTTCAGACAGATGAAGTCAACTCAAAGCTTCAGTAAGTTCATTTTTCATATAATATTGGTTAGATCAATGGTTTTCAAACTGGTGTCACGACCCCTCAACCATTTTGGAGGGGTCGCGAGTAGAGATTTTATGTACACAGTTGAATTATATTTATTTTATTCGAGATTTTTCTGGGGTTTGTTGGGATATGTGGGTTGCTATAATGGGTCGTTGAACAAAAAACGTTGAAAACCTCTGGGTTAGATGTGAATATAATTTCCCCTTGGTGGGATAAATCAGGCAGTTGAAAATCTCTGCCTTGTTTTTCACAAACTTAGCCATCATTTTTAAGCATTATATTCCAACATAAACAAATTGCAATAGTCCGATACAGCGCCCTATCAACCTTTCTTTAGATTTTAAGCTTTCCACTCTCTGATCCGCTTGGGGCATTTACTCGGCAGACCTTCCCTTTTCTGCATTTTACGCCACGTTAAAGTGGAGCTGTTTTGATTTACTGTGAATCTGATTTTTATGATCTACCTTCCACTTCTTTGCGGAATGCCTGAAGTTTTGCAAGGTGACTATTTATTTGAAGTTTTGCAAGGCTACCCTCTTCCGTGTCCAAGATGGCTCACGCTGATTTGTAAATGCACTCACATTTTAAAACACTGCAGAGGCAAGAAAACGTTTCGTACCACGGATATAGAGGAGAGCGTTGCACCTCTGAAATGCCATTTTGCTGTACCAAGTCAAAGAATTATATGTTTTGCGTTCCTGCCCGTTTCTATTATTGAGGTGCCGCAATAGTCTCAATTTTTAACTGAAAAATGAAAGATGAGAAAAGAAAAAATGTCTCTTTGTGTTGGTCGAAACAACCACGTAAGAAAATCAAATTTCGTGGCATTTAGAGAAGAGAAATGCAACTGCGTATGAGCAAAACGTCTCACGCGTGATCTTTACAAACGCGATTGTAAATGGACGTGGTCACAAATGAATGGCCTCAAATGAATGGGTCTCAATAGTCACGGAACCATGAGGAACTACTTACGAGAAACTGCACTGCGCTATAAATGTACTGTATGTCTTATTTTGGGCTTTCGTTATGAACTTTGCAAATCAGGAGTTAACCTGAATAAAATTCAGCAAATTCTCAAGTTTTATTAAGATTATAAGTGTGATGGTTGCTGTTCGTACGTGCATGGTCGTTGCTTGTAGTTCGATTGATTGTTGCAGTTGCCCGGAGCCGTCTTGCTTATCGGTAGAGCGCCTTTCGTTTATTGAGGCGTGAGTGATTACTGCGCTCTGACCGAAGTGTTCTTGCTGCCTCGTATTCAGTTATGTTCCTTGCGTCGTTTGAACTGGCTGCTTCTGCCGTACGACTATCGTCATGACTATTTTCTTTTTTCTCGTATGTTGAAACTCAGTTTTTTAAAGCCTAGTAAATCTACTCACTGGATATTTGCATCGAAAGGGCCTTTTTTTTACAATAAGCAGCAAATGAACAGAACTGTTGCTGGAAAACTTAGCACGCCCCGCCATACCTTGCAGAGTTTGTTTTTGGCCCGCGACAAGGAAAAGGTTATCGACTCCTAGTTTATATGTTAGCACTGACTTTAGAGGGCTACAATTAAATGTAGTGGTAACAGGGGGGTAGTGGGGCGGGAACATGTGGGAATGGCTAGCGTTCCATTTTTTTGAGTGGGAACGTGTTCCCAGGTCGGAATTTCCCACATCGGCTCTGGAGGCTATAGCCTAGTGCGTCAGATTTTCCAGGGCGAAAAAAATTTGGGAAAGTTTTTTGAGTTGCTTTGCTACGAGGTTTGCTACGAGGTTAAGCCAGCAGATGAATCTCCACTTGAAATAAAATCGATATATTTAAGTGCCATTTTTCAAAAATTGAATGATCGTGCCGGACACAGCTTGGACAAAATTTTTCTCTTGTTGAAAAGGTGTTGGCAAAATTTATATAGCCTGTGGGCGGCCAGCACGAAAAATCTGGCCCTGCGCGTCACCCCACTCTTTTATAGTAACCTGTCTTGAAGATGCGTAATTTTACTCAAATATCCTGTATAGCTCCAGACGTCACATAACTTAAACATAGGTTCTCAAAGTGCTCCGAACGGAGCCCCAGGGCTCCGCGAGAGAAACCTCGGGGCTCCGCGAGCTGTTCGTTTACTTATGCTTTTATTTTTAGAAATTTATTGTGGGGCTCCGTAAATTATGGTCAATCTCTTCATGGGCTCCATAACACCATAAGTTTGAGAACCCCTGAATGACAAGCTATTTCTTGTGTAGCACCCTAAAAACTGTTAATATTTTTGTTTGTAGTGTGATGAAAATAAATAATTCAAAGAAGTACT
>Ga0210059_1002815_pt1 | contig 27485 bp, 16 predicted proteins | sample Ectturendosymbi2_FD_188042 | JGI IMG/M metagenome (GOLD analysis project Ga0210059, IMG submission 188042) | Ecteinascidia turbinata endosymbiont from Florida, USA - Sample 2 (SPAdes) (version 2) | ecosystem: Host-associated > Tunicates > Ascidians > Unclassified | place: Key West, Florida... | reverse complement strand
ACCAGAAGAAAACGGTTTATGTCACGTTAAACACGTGCTGTTTTCATACATTCAAAATTATTCGTGATTGCCAGAGGAAATGCGCCATAAGCTGTAGACCACTGCAACATCGCAATAGTGTAACGAAATTTAAGTAGGTTGAGAAACAGTCGCGCAGTCATGCTTTGCGGAAAAGAACTCGTTAATAGGTTCGTGGGAGCGGATATGCGTTTGTTTTGTATGCATTTCACAATTTCATACACTGGCTTGATGGGGCCAGTTTCTGTGAACGCAACAAAATCCTAACAATGTAATACATAGCAAAAATGCTTCATGATTTGACACTTTCCACTGTAGTAGCGATACGGAATTAAATCAATCCACTTGTGTTATGTGCAACAATAAAATAAAAACAACTCAGAAGGGTCAGCCAGTCTTCCAGTCTGCACTCGAAAAAAATTTGTTGGTTGGGGATTGTGGATTTTTTGTGAGTGACGTCATAAGTGAAGTAGTTTTGGGGCCATTTTGGCTCATGTTACCTGGCCTAGCGCCCAACTGCTAGGCCAAAGTATTTCGCTGAAGTTTTCATTGGAAACTAGGCTCGAGTCTAAGTCTTTTGAGCCTTGATCGACTTTCTAGCATTTCTGGTTCAAAAGTTAGGATCTAAAACAAATAAATTAATTATTATCTAATTAACTAATTAGTCAAATATTTTTATTACTTTAAATCATAAATTTTGAACCCGAAACCCTAGCAGGTCATCCAAAGTATCAAAAGACTCAGATTGTAGCCTAGTTTCCAATAAAAACTTCAGCGAAATACTACCATCTAGCGGTTTGGGCCCGGGGCCAGGTGAAGTGGGCCAAGGTGGCCTAAAAGTCCTCTACTTATGACATCACTCACAAAAAAAACGAACCCCCAACCAAAAATTTTTTTTGCGTGCAAACTACAAGATTTGCTGAGTGTTTTGAGCTGTTGACTGGGTCTGTAGAGCATACCGGACTGGAGAAATTCCCACACAAAGCCATGTGTAATCCAGCTGTTTTTGTGCGAACCGCTTGAATTAACCCAGGTGCAAAAGTGTTAGTAAATATATTTTTGTTATCTTCCTCAGCCTTTTTGTCATCGCAAGTGTTAGGGGCATGGGTGTCGGAAGGAGGACCAAGGCTGCCCCAGGTTTTTAAAATTGACATTTTCAAATTCTTTGATAAAAAGGTTGTTTTCTTAGTTTCGAGTGGTGAAAATATAATTTTGGCACTTGTCCCCCCTGAAAAAATATTTTTGGCCCACACCTGCAAAAGTCCCTCCCTGGGAAAAATCCTTCCGGCACTCATGTTTAGAGGTACATGCTCATGTATCGAAATGCTGAAGGAGTACATGGACAGATGAAGTTTGGGAACCCCTGCAGCCTAGCACGACATCATGTTGTCACTCAAGTTTTTTAAGCAAGGTTGATAATTCTGCACTAGACCCCATTTGTTTGCGTTGAGTTTGTGATCTTCGTTTGCGTTGAGTAGAAACCATTTTTGAATGTTTGTTTCCTTCAAAATAAGCTGATCTAAGTTGATTTATAGGAAAAATTCATAGAAAAACTTTAAAAATTAACTTTCATTAGAATCGAAATTATCATGGGTAGGCTGCAAAAAATTCCAAACTTTATCATAGCTGAAATACAACCAAGTACATATGTTTTTCACTTCAATACATAATATAAATGAAATTTAGAATGCAACTCTCAAGCAGCTGCATTGGTTGATCATGCTGGCTACAGGTTCCCCAAAATCCCCACTCCTGATATACCAGTACCACGTAATTTGCAGGGAAACAAAAAATTCAAAATACTAAAATACATGGTTGGAGATATAGCATCCTTTTCTTAAAAATTTGACAAATGAAAACGGTGAGAAAAATTTTTGTATTTCCCCACCCTTCTTTAACACTTTGGCGTCCGGCCACTTTCGGGGATTTTCGAGAAAAAAACACTGAAACGCACGTGACTTTGCACGGGAATTTCTCTGCTCCTGTTTGGGTTACGGACATGGTCGAATCGTCAAAAGACGTGGCAAGTCTTCTAGTCCGCACTCGAAAAAAAGTTTTTGCTTGGGTGATGTGGATTTTTTGTGAATGACGTCATAAGTGGAGGACTTTTAGGCCACCTTGGTCCACTTTGCTTGGCCCTGGGCACCAACTGTTAGGTGTTGTTATTCCCCAAAATTTTTTACTGGAAACTAGGCTACAATCCGAGTCTTTTGATATTTTGGATGACCTGCTGGGGTTTCTGGTTCAAAAGTTGTGATGTAAGTTAGTAAAAATATTTGACTAATTAGATAATTAATTAATTTGTTTATTTTAGATCATAACTTTTGAACCAGAAATACTAGAAAGTCGATCAAAGGCTCAAAAGACTCAGTCTCGAGCCTAGTTTCCAATGAAAACTTCAGCGAAATACTTTGGCCTAGCGGTTGGGCCCTAGGCCAGGTAACATGAGCCAAAATGACCCCAAAACTGCTTCACTTATGATGTCACTCACAAAAAATCCACAACCCCAACCAACGAATTTTTTGAGTGCAGACCAGAAGACTGGCCGATCCGTTTGAGCCCTTGAACAGCTCTCTAGCACAATCGGCAGAGGAGCTATGACATTGGTAAGGCAACCGAAAACTGCTGGTTTTGGGCTGAAATCTAGGTACGAATATATCGTACGCCGGCTCTCAAAGTGTTAACTACAGAGAGAAGTTATAGAAACATGTTTTATGTCACCGCAGTATCTAAAATTGGTCATGTCTCCTTGTTTGTTTCTAAAAAAATAGGTGAGCTTTTTCAATGATTTTTTACAAATAAATGTTTCATTGTTTTCACATATTTAGGACATATGCTGTCTTTAACTAAGTAATTACTTACTGACAAGGTATTGCATATAAAATACTTTAACCTGCCTTGCCCTAATGCAGTGGTTGGCAAACTGTAGGCTGTTTAAAATTTTTTATTGGGCAATACAACGCTTTTTGTTGTGGGCTGCACGGTATGTAAGAGTTAAAATCCTGTGCTGGTTGCATGGGTTAAAACGCAGGATACTGCAACAAGTATTTAACATTGATGGTTTGCTGTTAACAAAGCATTGTTATGTAACAGGTAACTGAATACAGCATATGGGCCTTTAATTACAACTGAATGGGTGGTTTGGGCCATCCTAACAAAAGTTTGCGGATCTCTAGCCTAATGCTCTCATTTCAGAGTTTGCCAGTGGTAACATATTTAGTCCTTGTAGTAAGGTACAATGTAACATTTCGATTATCAAACTTGCAAATGGAAATTTATAGCTTACCTAATAAGTTTTAAGTAGAGGTTTAGAGATGGTATCCCCAAGAAGTTCACTTTGATTTCAATAAAGTGATCCGCTAATACAAAAAACGGTAATAACCATCATGCACAAAAATCATAGCAAGAAGAACCCTAATCATTATTATATTAAGAACATGGCAAGAAACACTCTACGTGCTCTTCTGCTTAACAAAATAACATCTTGCATTTTGTACAGGCTGTAGATATTCATATTCATACAGTAGAGTTGTTCTTGTGTCTTCAGTCTTTTCCCACTTCAATACTTCTGGACATTGGGTTTGGAACTGTGTTCTGCAAACAAATTTATGCAGTCATGTCGGTCCAACCAAGCACGCTGTTTCCCTACGTTTACAGATTCCTTCTTGACTGCAAGTTTGACAGACTGGCTGAAGAATTCAAACAATTGTCCAAAACTGTAATTATCTTTGCTTTTTGTTTCCTTAAATTAAATCTTTTATTATAATAAACAGCTTCTTCACAGCCTATCCCAACTGCACATCACCCAACATTGATGAACATGTACCACACATGGTCCAAAGCTGATCCTGCTGCAACAGAACGTACTGAGGCTACTTTGAAACGAAGCAGTGATGTTGTTTCAAAGAAACGAAAATGTGATCCTAAATCGTCAAGTGAAAGTTCTGATGATGAGGTGAGCAATTGCAAGATGCTTTGGCACAAAGCAATGATTGTATGGTAATTTCCATAATATGTGCAACTTGTGCAGGTTCAAGCTCCACCATCAAAGAAAGCTAAAGCAGGTTAGTTTTTTAAAATGGAAATAATTTCATAGTGTTTTATGCTTGCCTATGTCCAATCACAGTTTTTATACGTTCAGGTATTGAAAGAAATGTGTGGCTATTCAGTTTAAAATGTACTAGTATTGGTATTTCATTTTCAGGTTGGAAATTAGAACGATTTGATATAACTCTTAAAATTACTAGTATTTTCAGGTGAAGTTTTAATCCATGTTGCCAGATTGAAATTTAAATATCAAAGTCCATTTTAACCAACCAAATGGTAGCTTATATTGAAATACATTGCACCTAACACTTCACACTTTTATATTGATGAAACTAAGTTGCTGGGCCATGGTTTGAGACGATAATTTCTTGATTCCAAACGTGTCTGACCCAGAAGAGTAAGCAATTAATTTGTAAATTAAAGTAAGAGTTAGAGCATTACGATTCAAATGCCTTATGGATCAAAAAAGCATTGTATGGCAACTATCCAAAGTTCATAAAATTGATTTAGTGTCTGCAAGTACACTTTGTGCAATACCTTTAAATCAAGAGAAGTGAAAACAGCTGAAGCTTTCACGACATCCAATATGAGTAATCAATAATCATATTAAAAATCCCATTCTGATGAGCTGACAAAACAGTGGCAAAATTGTGGTCACTCATGTTGTCCCTTAAAACACGTTTTGACATATTTCCAATGTAATAGCCGAGAGCCGAAATCGGTGCAACTCTAATTGGCATATCTGTGTCAGAAATTTAGCTTGTGTACTGATTTATCAATTATTGTGATGCATCTCACGGATTTGGACAGAGGTATGTTTGTAAATTTGCTAAAAGTTTTTCACATCTTTATCGGCAAGGTTATCAAGTTTTTGACCATGTAATTAATAACACTTACAAACTGTCAAGTTTTGTTCCGGAGACAGCAACCACAACAGCCAATATTTCATGATTAGCTCATAATTTTAAGCCACACAAGAGCGCGAAATTATCGTTGCAGTTCACTGTAAGTACAATTTAAAATTTGAGATTTGAATTTGTTTACTTAAGTTTCCTCCAAAAGTTCTTACATTCATCGCTAGGGAAACCAAGGGATATGTGCAACTTCTGTGACCTTGATTTGGATGCCTTGCTGATTCACTGCAGGTTACGTATTCAGGGTTGCTTGTCAATTTTACCTAGGTAGACTGGAAGATATAACTTGTGAAACTCACGTAGAAACGTTTGTACTGTTAAAAACTGACATTAGTTTGGAAGAACTTTTCTGCCGCCAGAGTGGTATCTCTGGCGTGTATTTCTTGCAGATTCCATTAAAAAAATGTCGGCTGAGTCGATCCATAGCAGTTACAACTTTTCTTATTGCTACAATGCCGCATGTTTGTATGCAGAGCAACTCGTGTGAAGGTCCACCCACATTTGTGGCAAAGGTCCATGAAAATGAAAAGATATTGTGTGTTTCCGTAATTCACAATCCCTTCGAAAGGGCACAACAGCCGGACAAATCAGAAGGGTGAAATTAATCTCAGTATGGTGGCCCATGCGTGCCACCCTAAAATTTTCTTCTTTCCGGCATTTTTTTAATAAACAAAAAAAAATACAAAAATTTTTCATTGCAAAAATTTTTCAAATTTCAAATGATTTATAAATAAAAGCAGTTTCGTTTTGAAAACAATTTATTTTCGTTTTAAAAACGTTTTTGCTTTGCAAATAATTTATAAATGAAAACGTTTTCGTTTTAAAAAGAATTTTACTTCCGTTTCAAAAACACTTTCGCTTTGCAAATGATTTATAAATGTTTTAATAAATTTTGTAATAGTTTATATTTTTTTATAAATTTTTTATATTTTTTTTATAAAAATTCTTATAAATATAATTGTTTGTATAAATTTTTATAAAAACAAAATTGATAAATTTTGAAAACGTTTTCATTTTTGAGGCCAGCATGATATCCAGTACTGACTGACTGCATCACAACCACCATTCCCTGTGCGCACAATCCATCAGCATCTCTTAGCCAAAAAGATACCATTCACTTACTCTAAGACAAGTTATACGTCTTATGTCATAAATTCCTCAAAGACGTATCCCCAAGGATAGGTTACGACAACAACGAAAGACTTACAACTAGTTTACACGTACTTGCAATGCGATCGCGAGCTGCCTGCTGGAGCCAGACATCGACAATCTGCAAAGCAAGCCTTCTCAAGTGGAAACACTGGCCCTCAACGTAGGGTGGCGCGCATGGGCCACGACCAGAAAATTTGATGCGATTTGCTTTCGAAATGCTTTTGATTTACTTTTTTTTTGCAAAATGAAAAAGTTTTCGAAAAGAAAGTGAAAGTGTTTCCGAAACGAAAAAAAATTTTTTAAACGAAAATGTTTTCATTTATGAATCATTTGCAAAGCGAAAGTGTTTTTGAAACGAAAGTAAATTGTTTTCAAAACGAAACTGTTTTTATTTATAAATAATTTAAAATTTGAAAAATTGTTGTATTTATTTTTGTTGTTAAAAAAAATGCCGGAAAGAAGAAAATTTTGGGTGGCACGCATGGGCCACCATATCTCAGTGCGTCAGCTGCGGATAGTGCAACATCGCGAAGCCGTCAAAATTTCATTTAACTTTATAGGAAAGGTGATGAAAGTGTGTACCTTAAACTTGACATGTACCGATGTCGGAAACCTTGTTGCGCAGCATCAGTACCAGTTCTAGCCATCACTTTTCATTGCCTTTCTTCAAGTGTCCTGTGATCAAGAGACACTTTGCTTCTACCATCTGTTTGAGGAGTCTTCCTGCGAAAAATTACAATTAGCGCATATTTTGAGTCATTGGCGTTGTGTGCAAATCAACTTCATGAGAGCTGACGTTCGAAACACGTAAAACTTTCCACCGTGACTAGGACATTCAGTGTAAAGCATTAAAAACTTTCCAAGATCTAATTTTGCTCCAAGCTTTTTAGCGTCAGGATGAGAAAGCAGACCATAGTATGCGTGGTGAAATTGTAACATTTGAATTGCTTTGACTGACGCTTAGTTTGGCCAGACACAAAATAGATCTATCTGTTGATTATAAAATTGACGGTGAAAATTATCTGATGTAAGTAAATCAGTCATAAAGTTTCAGTGTCCCTGATTGAGGATTTGATGTTTGGTTCTGGTAAACAAAGACACCAACAATAGATGTGATCATTAAATATATCAATCTTGGTGAAAACCTCCAATCGGTTTTAAAACATCGAAAGGAATTCATGATCGGATAACAACATCTCGAAAGTTTTATCGTGGAACGCTATCAAACATGACCAAGTAACCGAGCGCAACGATTTTCTTATCATGACGTTATTGAGCTTCCTCTACCTCCACAAATCTCTGGCAGCGTTGTAATCAAACATCCCATAAAAACAATCTGTTGTAATTTTGTGGTTAGAGTTTGGTGCTAATCAATTTTATTGGATAACCGGTGGTTCCCGATCCGAGTATCGCGGTGCTAAAATATGCCTCTTGAATCTAGACATGGCTGCTGTGAAAGCCTGATAAGACAAATTAAACATTTGAAGTCTGGTGAAAGGTTCTATGAACCTGCCACGACCTTTTAATCTTCTTCACGGAGGTGGCTAAAACTTTAGGTTGCGTGAAAAGGGTGCGCAGAATAAGAACGGTTAGAAACTAATATGCTGGTTCTAAGCTGCAGAAAAGAAGGGTGTATTTTCTAATCATTTGAATCGTCCAGCTGCCATCCCCACACCTACCCCTGCTTTTGACGAAATGTTTAGCAAGCAAACTGCATTTCCCGTTTGCACTGAATGGTTATTGTTGGTGAGATAAATAACTACGAGCGTCTTACCTGCAAGAAATAGAGTGCAGCTGCGCTGCTGCCATTGAGCGCAATGTCAAAATAATTTTTTGCCAATGCTTAAAACTATTTGTTTATTTTCATACTCGGCCTTGTTCTGAAAATACCTCCGCCGGGTCTGTGCTCCCACACACCTTGTCGGCGGATCATTGTTACAATAATCAATTTTTAAAAGGTCAACCCTGTGCCAAACAACGATAAATTTTATCGAAAATCGCAATGAAGAAGGAGCACATTCTCGATGTCATGGTGGCAAACAATTCCTTGGCTGTGGCCAATAACATTTCGGAGTCAATTTCGTCTGAGCTAGAGCAGAGCTGGGAAAACTTTTTGACTCGCAGACCGCATTTGATTGTAAAATTGGACTACAGACCGGATCGAAACCAGATGTATGAATTGTTATATATGTACAAGTGGTTCTCAACTTTTCTCTACCACGGATCCGATAAGTAATGGTCCTTTGTTTCAAGCCCCCTGACATTAACTGTGTTGTAAAAACAAATGCATTTGTTGCTAAATTTTGGTCAAACTCCCCATGTTACAGATCGCGTAAGGGCTCGCGCCCCCTAATGGAAATTTGTAGACGGCCCCCCGGGGGAGGTGCCCGTCTCCCGGTTAGGAATCACTGATATAAACTAATACAAATACAGTAATATGTTGAAAAAAGTAGATTAGCATTAATTTTTTATTACCGGTAATGTATTTCGCCCAAGTGAGGCAGGGCGAATGAAACAGCTTAGCGAGCTGTAGTTTGCCTATGCTTTGATCAGTGCGCTGGTCAAAAAAACTGTTATTGTGTGGTGATCGCAGTGTTGTAATTGTTTAGGGTATGTTTGGGGCGCTGATTTAAAAAATAACGTTTATTTTTTCCCATCAACTCTACATTTTTTGCGATGTTGCATTGATCCCGTGTCAAATTATTTGCTATACCCTGGAAGAGAAACATCAATTCTCCCCAAGCGTCATGTATGTTGCAGCAAGTTTAACACGTTCGTCAGAGCTGCTGGTTGGTAAATACAAGATGCGCTGTGTGAAGACAGGGCAGCGACAGGAATGGTGCACTGGTAAAAATTAACTTTCAAAAAGGGCCCCTACGAAAGTATAGGACTTCTTCTCATGCGCTACTTCTACCAGTAATCGTGAACCTCCTTCGAAAAATGATGAACGTTTTCAATCTTCTGGAATACTTGAACGGGTGCTTCGGCAAAACAAAGCAGAAGTATTCAACAGAATTATCTCACATCCACATTTATATTCTGCGGGTATCGTTCACGACAGAAATTGTCTTGTTCTGACACTAACCAAGACAAGAAACGTCCATAATATCGATGATCCTTAAAACGCGAATCGCCTCTTTCAGTGTTCTGATTGTATCGCTTTTTTAGATCAAACCGAGTCCGAAGATTCGAGTGATGATTCCTCAGATGATTCATCGTCTTCAGAAAGTGATGAAAAAGGTTGTACTATGTCGAGACTAACAACCGATAGCTTAGGTTACATTACCATACAATGCTGATGGAATCCACCACTGCATGCTCCCTTTTTAATTAGTTTGCAAGTAAAAGCAGTGCGCATGTTTGGTGTGCTACCGATAAAGACAGATCGTACAAACCAATCTTTTGAATCACAAGCTACGTTTAAAAAGGATACTGATGTCATCTAGAAAAAAGATGTTGGCAATGCAGATATTTGTTTTTGCAACATACTCTTACAAGTTTCCTTCAATAGTAAGTGTTGGTTGAAATTAAGGTTATTATGTGTATACGATCAACGTCCATACTCATCACGCAGATGCAGCACGGCAACCTAAAAAGCAAGCCCCTGTTAGCAAGAAACCCAAGGAGTCTAGTTCTGAGGATGAAAGCGACTCCAGCGAAGAGGAAAAAGATAGTGTCAAAGTGCAAGTAAGCCGGTCTGAGCATGCGTGGCAATATGCTCCGCAGTGAAAAATAGTATATACCCTATGGTAAATATCTCTGCGTACCAGTGAAACCAAACAAGCTTCGTTCATGCCCTTGCTGACAATCATATGTGTTAAAGCTGCGGGTAATCGTGTTAAAAGTTTTATCAATAAGAACAAAAGTGAAGCGCTTCTGAAGAAAAAATTAACAAACACGAACGACGGCAATTACGGAAAAATGTGCCACCAGTGAACAATTTTGTTGTAAATTAACATGAACCGGAAATTTTTGTTCCTAACGAAATGATTTTATCGGCCTTTGTGTCACAGAATTTGAAGAAAGGCAATCGTTGCCCAAAAGTCAGTGTGCTGGTTTACTGTAGAAGTTGCTTTTAGTGTGATACAATCATATTCGAGTAGTCACGGACATTCGTGCAAAGCATTGCCGTTTTACAGTTTTCGTTATATTTCTCGTAGCATGGTCTTGAATACCAATGTTGGAAGTAGTGTGTACTTAAGTTACCTCGAACCTGGTTATATTGGATAAATAGCCATGCAATATGCACTTTTGTTTGGCCTACATGTAGCACCTCCAACTTACGAAGAATTGTATCTTTGCAAAATCTAATTGCAAAAGTTTTTTGTTAAAATTGTTTTGGAAACATTTCTTGTCAACATTTTTTTTAATTATCAAAAAATTTGAGAAGCAGTATTTTAGAATTTTTTGTAAAAGATATGTTTGTAAATCAATTTTAATAAAAAAATGATGTCAGTGAAATGTTGCAAACAAGCCAAAAATCTTTAATTTGCATGCAATGGTGAAAAAATTGGGCTGGCACTGGCACATGTGGGTTATTGCGCTGGTTGTGGGCTGCAGTGAAATAGTTGAAAAACTTTTTAAATGCTGTTGTCTCAGAAACCAACCGTTGCACAGCCAAAAACCGTCGTAAAAAATGGCAATGATTCGTCCTCGGATGATGACGATGACGACAGTGATAGCGACAGTTCAGATGATGAAAAAGTCACGCAAACGTCTGGTAAAAAAGCACCTGTTCCTGCCGCTGCTGCCAAGCAAAAGGAGAGTTCGTCCGACGGCTCTGACAGTGATGATGAAGAATCAGACTCCGATAGCGATACTCAAACAAAGACGAAAGTTCTTAAAAAGTCTGCTCCACCTGCAAACAAGCCTGCTGTGTCTGGCGTTGGAAAAAAGGCGCCTAGCTCTTCATCAGATTCATCTGACGACTCGTCTGACTCAGATGACGAGCAGGAAGGTATTACTTGGCACGTTAGACTTTCTGGGCAAAGTTTTTACTAGAAGTTTTTTCAGCCTTTGAACTTTTGTGCATGTAAGCATTCCCGCGTTTGTTTTTCGTTTGTTGACTATCTCAAACTGAATCCTTAAAATCAAACCTTTTTTTATTCATATTTGTTTGCAACTACCATGCCAGTATGGCTTAGTAATGAATGGGGCCATTACTACACGTCATGACGATTGTAGAAGTCCGAACCTTTCTTTCTGCAGCTTGTTGTATTTGGGACCAAGGTTCCTTTTCAAACTTAACGGTTGACAGGTGTGCTGTTGCAGCAACAAACGGACAATTTCAAAGGAATGATAAATTTTACCCAGAAATTTGCAAACGACATGTGGATCATCATTTATAGAAATTTTTGGCTTCCTAGCGTGAAAGTATAGTCAAACCCACATTGGTCCGAGTTGCTACATGCTCATACCGTCGTCTTTTCGTCAACCATGCAGGAAATACATGGTTAGATAAGATAAGGAGCCACCTCGAGAGTGCCGTGTTTTTGCTTGTCGTTTGCAACGTTGATTTTGTGTGTCGTGGAATTTCAAACACCTGCAAAGGTTTTATTCCAAATTTGATCCTATCAGCAAGACTCCGTCTTTTCAAATGAAAATGATGCATTATGCATTGCATATATTTTCCTTAATGAGAAAGACATTGATGTATTTTTACTACACAGCAAAAACTGTACTTAAAATGTAAGTGCTTCATCTTATTTGCTGCATCAGACAAAAAAGCTGCCCTTGTGGTGAACAACAAAAAGAAGCCCACATCAAGTAGTTCGAGTGAGGATTCCAGTGACGACTCGTCCTCTGACAGTGACGCAGAAAAGAAAGTTGCTTCCCGGAAGAAAGTGGTCGCTTCTAAAACTGCCAGTGCACCTGCTCCAGGTACAAATTGATTACAGGTCTTTGTCGTTACTTCCCTTCCAGGTTCTTTGACAAATTCCTGACTCATCTCGCTTGGCTTTGCATGTTTGGGCAATGCGCTTATGACGGGTGTTTCGCGTTATCACGATGAGGAAGTCGCTTTGCAGACACAACTGTTAATCCTGGCAAAGCAGTTATCTGCCTTTTCAATTTCCTGTTCAGTGTTGCGTGACTACTTACGAAACGATGGTTTTAATAAGCGGGAAAAACAGCATTGTACCAATTTCTGCTTTCTTGTTTCGGAGTAATTATGTGTCCTTAGGAAACTAAACTCTGTTTTCCATTAGGCGTATTCCATTGCGAACGAAATCATTTTATTTTCCGCTTTGTCTAAATGTTGAGCCTTGTGCGTTTATTGAGAAAGAGCATCGTTCGATTACACTATTGTCGTTCCCGACACATGACATCTAGTGTTGGACATCGCCGCTTTGGTCCATGTTAAGATTCTGTTCGTTTTTTCGTAAATAGGAAATAATTTTTTTGGCAAAAGCGAAGATTGTATCACCAACAGTACGTGTGACTAACTGCCAGTTCGCTCACAAATCAGCGAAATTTGCGCCTTCCGTTTTCAAAAATGACTAATAGATGACAGAGTACATGAAATGATTATTCGACTTCTTGCCCGTTTACGAAATACACATATGAATAAAGAAATGCAAGCAAGATCACCTGTGCATGCGATTGCGGTTTAGTGGAAGCAAGCAAAGCGCACTGCGGCAGAAATGTACCCCACCAACGGCTAATGATGTGTGAGGAAGCTCTGTCTGGTACTTCTGCAGCTGGAAAGCCTTCACCGTTAAACAACAAGAAAACAGCTCCGCAAGAGACCAGTTCAAGTGATGACTCGAGCGACGATTCATCCTCAGAAAGCGATGCGGATAAGAAAATTCCTGCTTCCCAGAAAGCGGCAATTCCTCCTCCAACAAGCTATGATACTCTCCCTGGTACATGCAGGCTATAAGCGCTGTAGTGTTATACGTAATGCGTTGTGATGGGTCGGGTTTGTTGTAATGATTGTGCTGTTGATAACCGCTATCATCAATTTATCAGTCAGCTGTGTTATTGGGGATAATTTTGCAGATCCTAAAAAACCCGTTGCGGTCGTCAAAGGATTGCAGAAAAGCAAAGAAAGCAGCGACGACTCTTCAGACGATGACTCAGTTAGTTGCGAAGAAGATGCGCCTCAACCGCGTACAACTGTGCCTACTGCAGGTAACACGTGACATATACACTACATCTTTGTGTGGGCGGAATCGTTGTATGACCGTGACCTCAGTCGGTCAAAGACTTCCATCATCCATCATGAAAAGTCAAAAATATAATCTTTTGCAGTATTTGAAGTTGTTGGTGTAGTCATAGTTGTTTGAAATGATGCATCAGGATGACCGTTAAAACTTTGGGATGTTGTAGGCTTTTGTTTTATTTGGATCGAACTTGTAGAAAATATCAAATTACCATCTCTGATACCAGGACTAAAACGGAAATATCATTTTTAAATTGTACCGATTTGACGTAATAGATCGATGATCGTCAGCACCCGTGAGTATCGATGTCTGCTGAAAGATGTAACGTATTTGTGTCTGCGACAAGTGGTATCGTGATGAAAAGCTTTAGAAAATATATGTATGTTGATAACCTGAAAGAACCTTACGCATGTGACAGCGAGGTTGAGCAGTACGGATTGACTAGACATATAAATTCATCAGAGCGTGTTCGTTCGTTTGATTTAACACGCAAGAAACCTGATGAGATACAGCAGTTAGGAGTTGACCGCGACAAAACGCGTGCGAAGTTAGTCGTCCCGTAAACGTAATTTTGTTCGTAATTTGTATGACCAAGGAATGAACACGTTCCGTGTGATAGCCGCAGTGATTAACATCTGCGTCATATCACTATGCTAAGATTGTTTCAAATTACCGTATGTAAACTCCGTGCTCTGTCCAGGGTAAGAGTAATCTGTCAGCACTGGCAAACCTCTTCATAGGTATGTCGTTGCTTAGCGCGTTGAGAATTGGCAACTTATGCTTTTAATATCGTAAACGCTTCGGCAAATAACAGCTTTGCATTTTTTCAGAACTGAAGTAAAGGTTTGTCGGCTGTATAAAACAGATACAAATATCTTTTTTCGTCAGATAAACAAGTTTTAAGAAACTTCACGGATCGTTAGTGATGAGTTGTGACGCCAAAAACTACTGTAGATTCGGAACTAACTTGTTTGCTGTAAACGACGCAAAAACGAGTATGATGGTCGAGATGCTTTTAACAAGAAGAAAATGAATGGAAGGGTATATAGTGCATTTCTAAATGAATGAAGATGTTGTTTTATTTTACTGACATTCCAACGCGCTCCAAATGTGTGCGTATGTGCGGCATATGTGTGCGTGTGTGCAGCATATGTGTGCGTATGTGCAGCATATGTGTGCGTGTGTGCAGCATATGTGTGCGTGTGTGCAGCATATGTGTGCGTGTGTGCAGCATATGTGTGCGTATGTGCAGCATATGTGTGCGTATGTGCAGCAGCATACACAGAGACGTTTCACTGTTTGTATTAACAGCTCAAAAGAAAACAGAAGAAAGCAGTTCATCTGAATCCTCATCAAGCGATGATAGCAACAGCAGCGACGACGAAGACGCGTCTCGCTTAACGGCAAAATCACCAAAACCCACCGCTTCGATGACAAACGGCAACCTGTCCTTGATCAAGGTTGACTCTGTTATAAAGCATGCCAAAAATGCGTATAGATTTGCACCATTTGATACATGGGTCGTAAAAACGCGGCCCACCAGTTGTTTATATTTGGCCTTTAGTTATTCCTTTCGTGAAAATTTTGTTTTGTCATCATCAGGGACTGAGTTCAAAATGTTTGGCGGTCTTTTACATTGCCCGTACAAGCATAGCGCTGGTTCAAGGGTGTTGCGCGATTAGACATATGTATGGCGCGTATGCCATTGCAAAGCCTATTTGACTTTTGTATCAGTGGGACCGTTCGTTAGTTAAAATTGCCCTTTTTCATTCCATCTGGGCTTGTTGATGTAAGTAAGCAATTTAATAAAAAATATTTCATGCTCTCAGTTTAGCTGATTCTACATGGACGCCTATATTCCTGTACTCTGTACTGCTTGATTCTGATTCTCTTCGTCCCACCAACCAGGATTTTCTCTTACAGGGGATAAGCGCAGGGTCTGGAAATCTTGTGACATGCGGAGGTTTTATAGAATCATTCAGTTTTCAGCTAAAACTTAGGCTGCAGAGTATAAGTCAGTTAACATGTTTAAATTGAACATCATTTTGCTAATAGTCTTGCAGACTGCTTTGTGCTTCAGTGTCTTGTCTTAAACAGAAGAAAAAACTCCACCGATTGCAAACTGTTGAAGGGAAGAGATGCTGCGCTGGGGGATACCACCGGCAAATCCACTTGTGTTCATAGATTGAAATATCCCGTTTTGTCAGGTTTTTAGGTTAGCAACTATCAGACTGAATTAGTTACGCGTAGCTGAATCCATGTTTTCATTCCAGTCGTACGCGTTATTCATTTCGGTCATCCATTCGCCATTCGAGATGTTTCTTTTCAGCAGCAATAACTCTGCCTGTTACTCCACAAGGGTAACCCATGGTTTGACAAGCATGTAACTTCAAGCAGTGAATTCATCATGTAATCAGCCAGCGCCGTCTGAGTGACTGGCATAATACATGCATATGCTATTTGGACAAAGCGAATTATATCAGAGCTATCGGACTTTTTGACTGTTTGATTTCCTTTCTAGTTCTAGTGAGCTCAAACGGCCAGGGGGGGGGGTGTTCAAATTGGCCCCCGAGATTAGCATTTAATCTGCCGTGGAGTGGTGCAAGTTCAAGATGTGCTTCGTAACTTCGGAAATTCGCGTCGAGGGACTCCTGTTTCCGCAACTGCAATTTGGAGCTGTTTCTTGACGTCCCACCCTTACAATGAATGTCTGACGTCGCTCAACCTCGTATGAATGCACCGATACATTTACTTTGCAGACCCCACAAGCGAAATCAACTCCAAAGCTGACCAAGAAAGACCAAACCGTCAAGAAAAATGCAAAAAGTTAGTTCGTGCTTTTTTTGCATACGTAGCGCGATTTGCAAAAACTTCGTCGTGTGCTGATGTGCACTGTGTTTGTGTAGAACGTGCTGCAGAGACTGCCTCTCCAGCGCCAAGCAAGATATCAAAAAAATCTAAATCTGGAGGTAAGTTACTTAGGAATGTAATCTGCTGTTGTATACTGAGAATGCAGCCAGTTTGGATGCTTCAGATGCAATAATAGAGATCCACGGTTCTTGAATCCACGTTCCGTGTGTTTTAAATGTAGATCGTGATATACAGTGTGTATTGTGCTCGAATATACTTAACACATAGCACTTGTTCATACACTTTTCTGTACACCACTTGGGTCGATTTAAGTTCTTCATAAGACAGTTGCTTGACCCAACTGGATAGCATTGCAGAGCGTCATGAACGTCAGTTACTAAAACACTTAGGCCAGTTTTGCTAATGATTTTTTTAACATATAGTATTGTCTTTGGTTGTTATGTGATGTTGACGTGACACCGGGGTCGCTGCAAAAGGGCATGCATGAGATGGATCGTCATTATCCGATCTGTTTCATCAGCAACTACTTCATTTATTGTCAAAATAATGTTTTATTACTACCACCACCGCAACGTGCACACCGCTTGTATTTCATTCATGTGTGCCATGTTGATAACGTGCTTGTAACAATTTCTGGCTACGTACTCGCCACAGGTGAAGTTTCAATTTCAATGCACACCTAAAGCCATTGCGGTTATTAAGCGCTGGACTTGTTGTTCTGTGCCAATCTCTGTAGAGCGAATACGTCCATGTGTTGGTTTGGTTTTTGAAATTTATCGAGTTGCCGATTTAAAAATTCAAAAGCATTTTGCGTGGAGAGTGCAGAGCCGGAGTATAATTTTTTACGGCATGCTTAGTATAAAATGAATTTGATACAGCTCACTGTGAAATCATTCGCACGGATACAAATTCGCGCACATTTTAATGAGAATTGTGCACAAATTGTTTATAGTTCGTCTCAGTTGGTGCTGCTCATGAGAAAAAAAGGATTTGGTCTTCATGCTTTGCAGCAGGAAGTAACTTCACACGATTTTTTAAAAATTTATTTAATGAATTTGATACAACGGGTGATGCGATTTTTTGACAAACTATTTTGCTAGCTTCCAAAAACAATAGATCTAAGACTAAGTAATTTAAGCTGTATACAGTGTACACTTTTCGTTTTTAACACTCTCAATACGGTAGAAATAATCTACTGTGAAATTATAAATTGCAATCATGGAAAGTCGCGGAGTGCATGACTTGCAATATGCGATATATTGTGAATAATTCACACATCAACCGAAATAACTTAATAGCGGTCATTAAAATTGTAGGCTCACTTTGAATGCCAACATAAAAGGCATAATTTCGACTATTTCAATAAACACCAGTGATTTCACTCTGTTCCAGCAAGCTCTAGATTTTCCCATGTGAGAGTTATCACAATTGCTAAACAGACACCAGCTATTGGATGGGTATGTTACAAACTTGTCACCAGTGTTGTCAGGCCAGTTATTTTGCTGCGCTTTGAAAATAATTGCATTTCTCACACCAGAAGTAGGGAAGTTGGCACCAAATGTTCTTTAACAATTTCAACCTTGTGAAAAGCCGTTAGTTTTTTTGCTGTTGCAGCGCGTAAGCCTGCTGAATTCTATCAACACGGCACGGCTGATTTGTCACCAGCGCCGGCTCACCTGTTTTAAAGAAACTTAGGAAAATGTCAGAGTAGAACTCGGTTACTTCACTTGGCGTCAACTTTCCAGTTAAAAACATCGCTGTGTTTAGATTCATCCACACCGGCTTCTGCTAAAGCTGCCACTCCGAAGTCGGACAAGAAAACAGGAAAAAAGGTATTGTCTTTTTTCTTAAAAGATTCTTCTGGCCGTGGATTTACATTATGTTGTTCCCTCACGCTGATCTGCTGTTCTTATAGCTGAGTAGTCTTGACTCGGCATGTTGCAGAATTCTTTCCCAGTCCGAAATTTTAAGCACCACAATTTTTCCAGCCCGAAAATTTAAGTAGATTGTTTTCCGATTGTGGTAATTATTTGAACGAAATTTTTATAGAATAAAAAATCAAAAGCAGGTCACTCACTCACTTCGATGTATAAAGCAGCACCATGAAGAGGAATGGCAGTGAAATCTGCAAATTTTTGTTACATGCCAATGTTGATAAAAAAAAGTTGCAAGTATATGATTTTGACAAAGGCGACGATTGGTCAGATCAAGATTTCAATTATAGGCCATCAATGAAAAAAGCATTTGGATCACGCGTAGCCGCGTACGGTTCTGCAGAAAAAGGAAAAATGCAATCTAAAATCGGATTTTCCATGGGTTGTGGCACTGCTAGCAATACGCCTACGAAGAGTTACAGATCGGTTACATTTCTGAGGTAGCGAAAGCACGTGTAGTTACAAAATCTTATGAAGTCGCATTGCAAAAGTCACGATCAAAATTCGACATTCTAAGCTACCTCTAAAAAAATCTATTTTGTGCTATGAGAACAGTGGCGTAATGGATAAGTCAAAGCGTTTGTAGTGGCCTTTTACATAAGTTCAGTTCCGACAATGTGTGAAAGCATTTTTTGCGATTAAATTGATTTGTTCATATCTGAACATTGTTTTCGTGCATGTTTGGGACCAAAGTTCCAATCGATGTTTGCAATAAGAAAAGCAAGAAGCCAAAAGAAAGCCCAATTTAAAATGGCAACAGAAAAACTAGAGAAATAGTAGGAAATTTAAGCCACCGAATGAATTGGATATTTTGAAAATAAAGTCAGGTTGAAAACCAACTTCTCGCGAAAAATAGTGCCATCTGTAAAATCGCAGTACGACAGTTCGTAAGCAAGGAATAGCGTGTTATTGGACGCCTAAGAGCTGATTATGGCAAGCGATGGTAATGCCAGATTTAAAGAGAAAAGTGGATTGTAGCGATTAAAGATGCCTTTAGCTGCTTGTATTGACTGTTATAGTAAACCTTCCTGGTGTTCAAGCTTGTGCATTATTTATTATATATTCCTAAGACTGCAAAATACAGGGCTTTTCAGGCCAGCCCTCGCAATGCACTTAGTAGAAGAGCACCATTGTTTACGCGCTACTGTTACTGTGGTCAAATGCACTCCATTGGAAAAGCCAAAGGTGTCTATTGGGATACCATTTAACCATTTAAATCAGAGCCTCATAGCCCGTCAACGTAAATCGAGATTGGAAAGCTGATATTTACCTAAAATTAGTCCCGTTCTTGTCGAAAAATCAACAGTTTCAATTTTGGTTGCATCAAACGCTATGATTATCTTCATTATCGTGAAAATGAGTTATTACTAAGTTAAATTTAAGATGCATTATGACTCTTCTATTAACAGTCTGCTCCTAACACGCCATTTCGTAGAGTAAAGGAAGAAGAAATTGAAGTGAAAGAGAAGTTTGCAAGCAATTCCTTTGAACTGAAGGTAATAAAGCAATTTTGTCGGTCTACTGCTTTTATAGACGTTTTTAATTATTCTTAATTTGTGAAAAACCTTTTCGGTGAGCAACAACGACCATCTCTCCAAGAATATAGTTGCGGTGTTATTATCTAAAAAATTGGCGTGCATCAATGCGGGTCCAAAACGTCCTCTCCCTTACGATGTTGCAAAACGGAATGCCTCGACAAATGTTATAATGTCACGGGTACCTAACAAATCCTCGTCTCTGTAGCAGTTTCAGGTGGAACTCACCGTCAAACAGTAGATCCAATCCCAATTTATCTAAAAGACTAAAAAATTTTGAGTTGTGCCAATCATTTCTGTTTTGCGAGGGCCGGGGTACGTTGGGCTTTGCTCAACCACTCTCCAATGGGCTATGTTGCAGCCTTCAAGGCTTCATTTGTCTTCAAAAATCAATAAAAACTGTCTAGGTAGTTTTGAATAATAGTAGTTATTTGGGAGAAATGTTAGTTCTGTTTTTGAGTGTGGAATGATTTCTTAGAAACGGTAACGGAGTTTTGATTTCTTTTATTGCGTTTGCAGTGCAACCAGCATAAATGTGCCTTTTCAGATTTCGTGATAGTTACTTACAAAACTGTTGGCAAAACTGTCGTGTTATTGCAGAATGACTCGTGGGGCCAGGCAGCCTACGATACTTTAAAATATACTAAGGGAAAAAGCTTCCGCCATGAAAAGACGAAAAAAAAGAGGGGAAGCTATCGGGGCGGCAGCATCGATGCCACAACCGTCAACTCCGTCAAGTTCGATAGTGACTGATTTTTATGATGCGTGAGGTGTTCTTGTTGTGCTTTAATTGCGGTATTCGCGCTCACTTCTACTGAGCGTGTTTTAACGTTTGCACGACCGCACCCGTGTTTTATTCGTATGTTTGCGTATAAAACCGTTTGACCTCGATTTGTGTGGCAGTGATCTATAATTTTTGTTTAGCTGGTGTCAGTTAATAGCTCGAATCGAGTTTGTTTGGGAAAAGGTCGGAAGTAAAGTTTACGGGCTTGTTCTCGTGTTGCGTGCTTTGGAGTAGCCATTGGTATTCAGTGCTGGGAAGCTGAGAGAAAATTCAGTCGTGGGGCAAAAAAATGCTTGGACTGTCAGTTGCAGGGTTACGCCATTGGTAGGTTGCAAATAAGCCATTCGAAGTGACATGAGGCTTTTTGGCTCGACCGGTAAAAAACAATGCAAGTGGCATTTAAATATTTGATGTAACACTACAACACATTGTGTTTGAAAAAAGTATTCAAGCAAGGAATTAATTTGGCATGCATCTGACCTGATGTCTTGCGCAAACCTAAAATGAGTAGTGAAGAAAAACAAACTCATAGTTGATACGTTTTTCTTGCCAAAACTTTGGTTGCATAGCATAACAACTGAGAACATGATTTAGCAAGTTGACATACTGACGTTCCCGATAGCTGAGGTGTTGAATCTCAGGAAATCATCGTGCCATCGAAACACTAATATCAATATTTCATGCAGAGCAGTGGTTGTCAACCATTTTTGTACCGCGACCGACTATAGGAGCCCAACCCACTATAACCCAACGACCCCATCTAAAACTTGAGTAAAGCAAATTTAATACAGCTGTGTACAGCAGGCTTGCACGACTCAGAAAAACTCGAAGGCCAAATTGATCCAACAAATTTCCGCGGGCCGCAGAAGTCTTATTTCGTTGTACAGTAACCTGGAAAAAATTCTGGAGCGACCATTAATATCCGTGCCGGGCTTTTGCAACGTTTTCTGCAATTGAAAAAGCTCTCGGCCATATGTTGTGCAGGCCTGTTGTACACAGAGTCGGATAAAAGGGTAGGGGGGCCCGGGGCAATTTTCACTGGGGGGCCCCTATGACGTATTTCATGACGTCATCGTTTGTAAAATTTGTTTTCGCTGATTCGCAACGTTCTTGTTTGCTTTTTCCGGTAGTCGATTGTTAGCCGCCTTTGATGGCAAGCCGCACGAAATGGTGTTAAAAATTAATGTAAACTGCCCTTATTGTAAACCGCACTAGAACACAGGTTACCAAGCCCCTGAGATGCATTCGCGTGCTCGTGCGTTTCCCGTTAACTGGCAACCCCAGTATTTATGATGCTTACGCCACTACAACTGCCTTCTGTTTGTCATAATCCCTCCTGTGACGGATGTGCACGTGATGCTGAAGAAAATCGAATGCGAAAAAAGAGTTGGGTCATCATCTAAACTTTGCGATAAAGTAAAGAAATAAAATCTGTAAGCCGCATGAAATGATCAAATACTTTGTAATCCGCGGCTTACAATCGAATAAATACGATACTCAGCTGCACATACAGTTAGCTACGAGAAGAGAGTTTGTGATATAAACACTACAGTGTATTCTTACTAAGAAAAAATATTTCCACAGGCTAGTAACCAAAGATACGAACAAAACACCGGAAAAATAACACGTTAGTATGGCCAGCCAGCCTGAGTGCGAAAGGTGCTTCGAAACTTGTGTTGAGTTTCACCTACATCAGTGCCCTTCAACCTTTTTGTCATCATGGAACCCCTGACATACTTTCGCGTTTGTCATGGAACCCCCATTAACAAAAATTTAAAAACACGAATTACTTGTAAGAAAATCAAATATTTCGTTATTAGACACTTCAACAAATAAACACTTATTACAGAAGTTAAAAAAGCAAGAAATGTAATGACTCGGTTGTTCCTGCATTTCTGGAACGTATGTGCTACATTCAGAATTTCGCAAAAAGAACCCGTATCTCAAATGTGTGTCGTCCCATTTTCCAACTTTGACAGTTGAAACTCATTTGGTCCGCTGTGGATCAGACGCCGCTTACATTTGAAATACATTGCTCCATTACCGTCCACACCTTCGCTGCTGTTATTATTTCGCTTCACATAAGAAAATATGCTATTTTGCTTCATCTGGATCGACTAACTAGTAAAAATTTGGTTTCTCACTGTTTTACTTTATTCCCACGAAGGCTGAACAGCAACTCTAGTCCGTAGTCTACTCTCTACTACGATCAGGGTTGCCAGACCTACGTTTTGCCAGGGGGGCCAAATCTAGCCCAGAAAAGAGCCAAATTCTAAGAGAAGGGGCTTAAAAAGGGCCAACCATTTTTTCCAAAGTTATCAGCAGTTACAAAGTCATGAATCCATACTTCGCAATTTCTGAAATGGCAGTGTTCCTCAATCACAATTGTAGCTCAACAGTGAAACAAGTGTATGATGAAAGATCGTAACAGACCAACTTAATTTCCATGTGTAACCATTAACTGAGATAAATTTACCATCATCGATAAGTGCTAAAGCTATCAACAATAATCTGAACCAAAACAACAAACACGTGCACCACCTAAATAACGGCAAATCACTGCTACCTCTACAACTGCAGCAAGCAACACTCAGCCTAGGTATTCTGATGAACTTACTTCCACATTCACTCAGAAACTCTAAGGTTCCTAACAAAATTTTCTAATCGAAAACCTTCAATATTTAGGAATATGGATGAAAATCTGCAATCAACTAGTCAAAAATGTGAAAAAATATGGTTTCTCAGACAGGACCCAGGGTGGTCAGATCTAATTTTTGCAAGGGGCCAAATCTATCCTGGAAAAGGGCCAAAAATAGTCAAAGAGAAAAGGGCCAAAAATAGCCAAAACAAAATTTTGGGGCCAGCAAGTGTTATTTGGAACCAAATTTCTGGCCGCAAAAGGGTCAACATGGCAACCCTGTCTCCGATGTACAGTGCTGGGCATAAGCGTACAGCATGGGGATGTGGTCGCATCCTCAACGCTGAAAAATTGGCCAATATTTGGGCAAAAATTTTCAAAATTTGGGCAAAGTACACAGCTACATTCACATGTAAGCAGGGGCAGAGCCAGACATTTTCATTTGGGGGGGCCACTGGAGGGGCCAGTTTTGCAACAAGGGGAGCTGTCAATGGTCTGTGCAGGACTTTCAGAAAGAGACCTACACCAGTGGCATGGCGTCACGTGGAAAATTTTGGGGGGGCAGTGGCCTCCCCTGGCACCCCCCTAGCTTCGCCCCTGCATGTAAGTGAGGCAGTGTCTATTTTCCAAACTAAGGCAACATAATAACCAAATCAACGGCAAAATCATAGCCAAAATGGCAAAATAGTCTGAGCAAAATAATAGCCAAAATGGCAAAATAGTCTGAGTCTGAGACTATTTTGCCTCTAATGGCAAAATAGACACTGCCCTTGTGTGAACTGGAATCATGTGGTAATTCCAACAGCCTTCATCGAATTTGGGCCAACAAAAAACTTTAACAACACTTTGGGTAAAATTAGAAACATTTGAGTAAAATAGGAACATTTGGGTAAGGTACAACAGCTTCAATTAAATTTGGGCAAATGTGAAAAGCATCAACCAAACTTGGGTGAAAAGAAAAACATTTAGATAAACTGGAAACACTTGGGTGAGGTTCATCAGTCAAATCAAATTTTGCCAATTTGCAACAGCTCCAAATTGCGGGCAACTTCAAACAGTCTTGTTCAAAGATGGGCTATATAGAAAAGCTCCATTAAAATCTGGGTACGTTTAGAAATGTCTGGGTGAATTATAAGAGTTTTATTCAAATTTGGATCAATCAAAATCATTCGGGTAAATTTTAATGTAATCTTAATGGAATTTGAGCAAATTGGGACTACTTCATTCAAATTTGGGTGAAGTTAAAAATGTTTCCATAAATTGAAAAAATTTGGGTAAATTCCAACAGACTAAATCAACTCTGGGCAAACAACAATACCTCCATTGAACTTCGGGCCAAGTGGAACATCTTCATTCAATTTTGGGTAACTTCAAACAGCTTCATTCCAGTTTGAATAATATGCAACAACTTGATTTAAAATTGCATACATTTAGAAACATTTGGACAAATTCCAAGAGCCTCAATCATGTGGTAATTGAAAGAGCTTCATTCAAACTTGGTGCAATTAGAACCACCTGGGCAAATTGAAAGAGTGTCATTCAGATTTGCATCTATTATAAATATTTTAGCAAATTACAACAGCCCAAATCAAAATTGGATCAACTGAAACAATTTCATTCTAATTTGGGTAGAGTTAGAAACATTTTAAAATTAGGAACATGTAGTGGTAAAGTAACTCACCATTCCAACTAACCCTAATTTTTGTAAGCCTCAAATTGTTGATGCTGTAAAGTGTACAACTAAAATGTAACTGTAGCTGCAAAATGTTTTGCGGTAGTAATGTGGGGTAGCTGTGATATGATAGTGTGAAGTTTTCGTGTTTCAAACGTGCTTGATGTTGTGAGATTTGCAAGTGCAAATCTGTTTCCATGAAGTATTCATGAATAGAATTAACTACGTAACTGCACCTGTAATATGTTACATGGTAGAATGTAATTGTGATTTTATACTGTTTAGGTTTTCATATTTTCCGTTTGTTTCATGCAATGAATTGCATATGTTGCATCCTGCCAAATTTTATTGTTTCAATTTAATCCTGTGAAATGAAGTTTTCAAGAACAGTAGCACCTGTACTGTTTATTGCGCTGCATAAGCACTTATGCTAATACAGTGCTGTGAAGCACTGCCATTTTCATAAAAATTCTTGTTGAGGTTATAAGTCATTTGAAATGTGCATTTGTACACATTCCTTAGTAGTTGATCATATAGGCTGCAGAATTTGCGTGTATCAGTCCCATATATTGCTACTTTTTCTTAGCATGCTGTGTTCAGTGCACATTTAACTGTCTAAACTGGAGTGGATTTTTGGTTATCACAATGTGACTTCAGAAGCTGCAAACGTTTAAGTTGTAGTATTTTAAGTACAACACATTCCAGTGAAGATTACCAAATCTGGAAGGTGAACAGGGGCGCAACCAGCTCTTCATTTCGTGGGGGGCAATTTTCATGAAATTTCATTCGATGACGTCATCGTGATTATTCAACCGTGGTACAACTTTTTCGCAAACGGTCACACATAATAATCATGTGTTTTTGCCCGCAGACACGAAGTCCATAGTACAAAGACACACATTCTGCACAATGCTGGTTAATAAAAACAGACAAAACAGAACACTGTCTATGGAAAGAGATCCTTTCTCAGCAAAGAAACAGACACTTTAAGATCTTACAGAGGATATATTTCGCCTACGATGTAGGCATCATCAGCTCTGCGAAGTGCATGAAGTATAAATAGAATAAAATAAAATAAAACCCATAAACAGCAAAGATACCAACTAAGAAAATCTAATTAAAAATTTGCAACCCCAGTTGCCCACTTTACATTGGAAAGGAAAAGGTCACAGTAGGAACAACTAACCAAAACAAACTACCAAGTGTACAGTGACGTAACAAACAAAATAACAGTTCAGTAGGTCACACAGGATGCGTAAGTGGTGTAAGTGGTGTAGGCTAGCGTGCTTGCAAGAATTCATTGACACAGCCACGCGGTGGGTATACGGATAGTCGCGACTGGTCACGGGCCATAAAGAGGCCGAAGTAGCGGAAGTAAAACCACCCCAAAACCTTCTGTTACATAGCAAGACTGCGTTAAACCCATACAAATTTCAACAACAAAAGCTAAATCAATGAGTAACCACGACAACAAGAAGCAAGCGAAGCAACAAATAGCACGTCCTTCCAGCCACCAAGGCACGTTCAAGAGATCTCAACGCAGTTGGAAACCATGAAGCCCCTCCTGACAAAACAACGTTTTACAACAGCGTCGCAGGCTTAATCACTGGTGTCAAGCGAAATTTCTGACTTGCAAAATTTCTGACTTCACACCCTATGCGCATGCACAGAGCAGCGTTCAACGTATTAATTACGCTGAGAAAACTGATGATTAGGGCTTAAGATTTGGTGTTTAGGTAAGTATGTCGGGTTAGGGTTTATGTTACAGAAAGAAAAAGAAAATAATTGAAGTCTAGAATTAAGTCTAATATTTTTCACCGGTCTTACTTATTCCCGAACTGTAGCTTGTTGAGGTTATCTGACGTCTAACCAAAAAGTTTTAATTTACATAACACACATCAGAAAAGTATTCGCATAACTTTATTCCTTTACTCTGAGAGGCAAAACAACTGACAAAAAATAAGTCCGAAATTTCGCTTGACACCGAGCTACAGAAGCTTACTTAACAGAACGTTTTGTAACGGCGTTGGAGGACGAGCCTCAGGTTTACAGACGGATACTTAACACTATTTGTTCACTTACTACAACACTACTGCAGAGTGGGACGCTAATTTCTGGTCAAGGCCAGGTAAAGTACGAATGCATTGTTACATGTACACTCTCAAACGAACAAACACTGCAGTGTCCGAGCACTCAGTCAGAAAGTAAAATGCCGTTGTAGTGTTCAGCGAATAAGGAAGTCTATAAACAATCTGACTGCATCAAAGCAGGCAACTATTACGTTAGTAGACCTTCTGCACATTTCGAGGAATAAGTGCATATTTTTTCTTATTACAGCCGCAAATGTAGGAATGTTACATTGAACCTGATGAGTCATGACTACTAACAAAAATGCTGAAATGCACAAGGCAAATGGCCTAGCAGCTGCACTACAGGCTGATAAAACCAAGAAGTTATTTTGGCAAAAGGTCAATAACAAAAACAGATCCCCATCACTACCAACATTGGTGGGAGGGGCAAATGGTGGTTCAGAGATTGTTAAAATGTGGAAAGACTATTTTAAAGGAATATTATACTCTGAAAACTCTGCCAATGGGCCTGCAGGGTCTGTGGAACACAGCATAGACTGCAAGGAGAACTATCTGGGTCTTGAAATGCCCATGTGTTCTTTTGTCTCCTTGGCATCACTTCTTCAAAAGCTGCCCTTGAACAAATCTCCAGGGCCTGATTGTATTTCTGCAGAGCACCTGCTGTATG
>Ga0210059_1002814_pt1 | contig 27490 bp, 20 predicted proteins | sample Ectturendosymbi2_FD_188042 | JGI IMG/M metagenome (GOLD analysis project Ga0210059, IMG submission 188042) | Ecteinascidia turbinata endosymbiont from Florida, USA - Sample 2 (SPAdes) (version 2) | ecosystem: Host-associated > Tunicates > Ascidians > Unclassified | place: Key West, Florida... | reverse complement strand
TGTGTGTTTGCTGTGACACATGTTTACTGTGTCACGTCACTCGCGTGTTTTGAATGTGTCGCCATGGGCGTCGGAAGGAATTTTTCCAGGGGGAGGTCAATCGTGGATTTTTCCAAGGATTTTCCGAGGGGGAGCAAAAGTGGTGAAATTTCGTTTTTTCCTCACTCAAAACTAATAAAAGAGCCTTTTCGCGCTGAAAATTTCGTAGGAAAATGTCCAATTTTAAAATCTAGGAGGGGCGAAACCCCCCACTTCCGACGCTCGTGTATGTCGCGACGCCCTGTCCGCCGTTGCCGCGAGCTTTACCTGCAGTGGACCATGAAAGCAACAAGCGCTGTATTGTTTCGCGCGACGCACCAGCGCGCCCGGCGGGGAGCGGAGCGCGATCCGTGTCGTCGGACTTGATTGTGACGCTATTCTGTAATTGGATCGGCGACTGTTGTTTTTATTTTCATAACCTCGATGCGATGCGTGGTTGACCTTGCGACGTGAGGTCAACGCGCGGCAAACTCCTGCAGCTGCGATTGATTTGCGTGTCGTTTGTGGGCGAGTGTTGGAAGATACATCGGATTAGCGGCGTTCGGGAAATGCTGGAAGGTTTAGTTGCACGCAACTGCTTGATATCAGTCGGTATTTGCGTGCAACGTGTTTGCACGGCTTATGTGGCCGCATAAGCTCGTTTTGCAACGCAGGTAGCTGCCAAAAACGTACCTACACCACGAACAAGCTTTGCTTATGGCCTGGTTGCTGATGTTGCACTCTTGTCCAGGGGTGTACCGAGGTTAGATGGCGCCCGGGGAAGAAGCAAATTTGGCGCCCCCATGTTCGAACCTCAGGTCTTTCGGAGCAAATGTGCTGTATTGAAGAAAGTACTTGTGACATTTTTGGGACTTTCAGGCGCTCGGGGAATTGTTTCGAGCTCCCTTTCCCCCCTCGGTACGCCCCTGCTCCTGTCACAGGAAACTTATTGCTGCAGTCGCTCGATCGGTGCGACGTCGAACGCGCGATGCACCACCAACGGGAAGTACGTTAAGAATAACAACTATATGAACGTGGCACGAACAAGCAATAAATATAGATTGTGCGCGACGTGTAATCTGTAGTGTTGCTTGCTGCCACAGTGTGAAGCTTTGCGCGCTTTTCGGCTCGGGGCCTCCGATCGCAGCAGTACCCTCCTCACACCCTTTCGAGGTGTGAAACTGTGGTGATGGTTTGAAACCTACATTGACAAGTCACCGCAGAACGGAGAAAAAAGTCTTAAAAAACTATCCAGCAAAGAAAAAAAAACTACCTAAAGTGAGCTTAAAACCTATTAGCTTGATAACTGTGTCAGAGTTTTCACAATTCCTTCTCAATGTCGCAACAAAACATTTCCCTCACGTGTTGTCCACCAAGTCCTTCTATGCGATCAGTCTGTAACTTCGACTCACCTAGCGTTTTTTACAACATTGCGTCTGTCCTCTTGCTGCAATTTACTAATCTACTGTGCAGGTAGCGAGCTACACTATTCTCCCTGCACATGCACATGCTTCGAAACGGCTCATATTGACTCGGCAGGTATACGTCCAGCGATTGTACTGTGTACTTAAGGCTGTTTGCAACGAAAAAAAATTGCAAAAATCTTTTAAACGCTCTGACACTTCGTGCCACTTTCCGTGTTGTTCCACGGCTGTTCTGTGCTGTGCTTTTGTCTTCGTTTTCGGCTGCACGCCATGGTCGTCGATTCACCTGTTCCGTCAACATCCTATTTTGACAGTTTGCGAATCTTTACGGACTTTCAGCTTCTTCGCAAACCTCACATCCTGCAGTTGCAAAAGCGCTACCTGTCAATCCTCCCGAGCTCACGGAGACTGTCCCTGTGCTTGCCACGCAGGCACGCACGCTGCGTTTATCAGCGTTCCTGGCCAAGTCCGCTGCCGCATCGGCCACACGCACCCGCGTAGACAATTTCCTTTTTGCTGATCGTGATGTCTTGGCGAGTTTCGTCGCTTGCAAGAAGTGCTTCACTGAAGTCAGCGACGGGCAACTACATTCAATTTCCGCTTTTCCAGAAAATTGAGACTTGAAAAAGCTGATTTTTCTTGCCGATGCCTGGCTTCCGCGCCTTGCAGTTGGATAACACTTCAAAATTTCACTGCATTTTTAACTGTCACTTGATAAAACAGCGCAGTGCAGCGGTGTATTTACGTTACAGTGGTTCTCGACCTTCGTTAGTGATGTACTCTTCGGGCAATATTTTGTCTATCAAGTACCCCGTGACTGTAATCACGAGCATAGTAATTAGAAATGCAACTACATTATTGTACTTTTAAGTTCAAATTTCGAGATTAAGACACTTAAAAAATTCGTGTACACTTTGGAGCACCTTGGACCTGCCCCAAAAGGTACGCGTATCCCCCCATTTGAGAATCATGAATTTACGACATGTCACGAGATTTACGTTTCTCTCGACGTCCCACCGTCGCTTGGCGATGGTGGGTTACTGCTGATATGAATCGCTTTAAAGCCTCTTCCGCGTCCAGCAAAACCCATCCGCGACTTATTGGCATCGTCCGTAAAACCGCAAACATCCTGCACTTGAGTGCTGTACATTCGCAACTCGCTCACGCATCTTGCCAGGCGTCTCACGTCCCTGATTGCAGTGCGTCGTACAACGGCCCGCTGCTCCTGTTGCAATGAAGATCCACTGTGACCCACAGCTTTCATTAACGCAAAGGCTTTAAAAGACCGAATGTACGCCTCCGAAATGGAAAGTCGTCATCGGTTGCTTAAAATTCCTTCCATGGCTTGTCTGCTTTCAAGACTGGCTGGAGCAGGTGTCGAGGTTGTGCATTTAGCTGACGTGAATTCTTAGACTGTAAGAAACTTACGAAATTGTTTTCACTTCGACAAACACTTAAAAGATAAATGTAACTGAAACTGTATGTGACGGTGCCCACTGAAGTTCACTGACAATGGCCTCGTGCAAACAACCATTACGTGTATAGGAGCTACCCCGAACCTTCCTTCGATTTCTGCTACTTTCCGTAAAAATGAAAATGTTACAACGCAGCCACTTGCCATTTCAACTCAATATGTCAAAGCACAAACAAACGTGGTATGGGTGTGATAAAATTGGAGGCCGAGTGCCTACACTTTGTGACGCGCATCCTTTAAAGTAAATTTTAACCGAAGCGTACATTAACAGTCGAGGAAAACCTGTTCGGATATTTGCAAAGCCCTTGCTTGCCACTATTCACACTTGAAGTAACTGATACTGCTACTATTGGATCTTCAAAATGCTCAACATCGCTCCCATGCGGCCGTTGCGAGTCGCGAACCACTGTACGAAAGCTCTCTACCTTGCCATTTTATTGTTCACTACTGAAAGTATGCGTGGAACAGTTTGCTTAAAGCTTTAAAATATTCATACTTACAATGATGGGTAAACTCCCACGAAGTGGTGTCACGCCGGCAGAGTGCTGCCGCCTCTTCTGGTTTCTTCTGTACAGTTACAAGTCCTCAGGCACGCGGAATTTTTTTTCTTACCTGCTGAAAAGTTTGCCTGTTTTTGACAATTGGTCAAGTTTTGAAGTGAAACTGTACGATTTAAACTTGGAATCAATTTTGAACCGCCAAGTTTGCATCCCGCGAATTACCGAAGATGATTTGAAATGATTTAGTGCAGTAAACACGCGTTTCAAGAAAGCTATTTACTGTCGGTCATTAGATGTCCATGCGTGCAAGCCGTGAATGACCTTTTGTGTGTTATGGTATAAAAACATTACTTTCTGCGCGTAAGTCACAATTCACCGGCTTGCTTCCAGGTTTTTGTTGGTCGAAGACAAGCAATACGTAATAAAGAGCAATATGACGCAACAAAGGGCATTCTGTTTCCATTTACTAAGTACGTTAGCGCTACAGATCATTTTCTTGTGGTTGCAATTAAAAATCAAACGCTTGATCATTTGTGCACAGTGGATTTGTGGATTTGATTTTAAACCATGTTTTCCGAACTGCACGGTTGCAAGAGAGACCAGAATCCCTTTTCGTGTCGGCGCTGACGTTTCAACTTTAATTGCAGACTGAGTTCGAGATTTCCCGCTCTTTCCTAACAGCATTTCTGTAAATAAATGAAATTATTCAAACAAATCGGTTTTATTGCTTTGAAAATCATTAATTTTCACTTGTTTTCATTCGATGCTCTTGCCCTGAGTTGCTTCGCGCGCTTGCGTCGGTGTGAGCCGGAAAACACAAACCTGAATTTGAAACACTGTGCATTTGTCGAGTGCAAAACCTTCGTTTTCCTCTTGTTTTGTGAATGCGTGTGTTTTTTCTGTATACGCGCGTAAAGTTTCGTGTCGCGACCATCATTGTGTACGTTATATTTATATTTTATTGGACGCGTTTTTTGCTAATGACTCGCAATTGCTCTCCAGGTGTGAATTAAAAACCTTATCATCAACCTGATCCTTGGTTTCTTGGAAAAAAGCGGTCACCTGAACGAGGATTTTCTTGTTGAACCATGGTTAGACGCAGTACATTACGTTTCGTATCTTTAGTACACGGGTTCTCAACCCCTAGGGTAAATTTTACCTATCCTGGGGGTAAATCTAATGATGCTCTTGTACATTTGTCTACGTCGCTAATGAGTAAACAAAAAACAGGGTGTAAATTTTGTGTTAGGAAACTGGCAAGAGGTAAACGGGAGTAAAAAGGTTGAGAACCCCTACTTTAGTAGATACGCAGACATGCTTAAAATGCGTTCTGCATGTTTCAAGACCGCTTGCTTTCAAACTGGTACGCTGTTTTGGCAAGATGACTATCGGTACTGTTTTGACTGACCCGGTAAGTCGCCTCTTTTGTCCGGAAAAATGATACCGGACCGCAAAAACTCACAAAAAAGCTACTTAAACGTTGAGACCACACGCATATTTCCGTTTCCGCTTGGGCCAAAAACTATGGTTTTTCTTGCTTGTTACTTTGCGTTTGGCGAAAACTCCCGCACTTTGTTGCTGGATATCATACGAACCCACTTACCTCGGCTAATCCCGGATGCGTTTCCGATTCGAAAGACCAAAGCAGTGGTCACGTGATATCAGGAGCAGTAAAAATGCTTTGCGTGATCTCCATTGCTGCGACATGCGCTCATATTGCCAAACGCTGGTGTCGCAAAGCCTTGTGCTAAAGAAGAGATAAACTTCACAGCTGAAACTTCCACTCAGCTAATCTTCGAACAGCCGAGCAATTGAGTTCAGAGACTCCCGGTTAGGGAAATAGGGGTGAAAAGCACTCATCTGTGACCGCGTTTGCTGGTTGAGTGACTGTGACGTCATGCAAACAGCTGCAGGATGCGAACAAAGCCGTCCACTAGCCACACTAAACATGAAAACTTCCTCAATAAGGATGTCCAACAGGAATTGCTGTTCTCTCACTAACGTGTCTACTTTCGCGACCCGTTCTGCTGCTCGATTGGAAGGCAAAACGACGTATACTACCTCTGTGAAGCCATTTGAACAAAAGACGTGCGTACGCGCTTTGCCCAAGTCTTTCACGGTTTCGTACCTCTATCCCGTATAAATTCACTGTGGAACAGGCGAGCAACAGTAGTGCTGATTCACTATTTTCATTCAGTTAAATTGGAGACTGAAAACAGGCTCGACGTTGAAAAGGAGAAGGGCTTTCAACAACAGTGCTTCTTGCCAAATAAAATGTTCTGCATTTCAGAAGAACCTTACCGGCTTCCTGCAACAAATGTTGGTGGCACAGCTATACTTAGTGTATTACCCGGCGATAATTTCCGTCACTTCTTTGAAATATAGCATTTGACGGCAGAAAATGGCACTGCCTGCTTGCACAATAGCCTAAGGATATGCATTGATGGCATTTTCGTCTCTGACTCCTCGCACCTTCTCCGCCGCAATATTCCAAACAGAAGATTATTCTCCGTTCGCATCTTATCTCAGCCAGAAAAGATGGATTTTGGAAATTAAAACCCCATATATAAATTCGAACAGTTTATTATCAGTAGTATGACAACGGTGTGTTGTAAGCTCTCGCACTAGCTTAGGGTGCGTCTCGTTGGAAGTCAAAGTTGCGCAGCCTCAGTTATATAAAACAAGAAATTAGCGCAGGAATTGCTGCAGATGTTGACCATGTAGTACGCACTACAGTTCCCTCACCTAAGGTGAAAACAAGAAGGTACGAACGCCAAGCTGCCAGGAACTCTATGCCATGCCGCATTGGCCTCGAACCTAAAGGGTCTCGTGGGCCAGTGAAACCGCAGTGGCACCGGGAGCCCGTATCCCGGTACCTTTTCTTTGCTCATGCAGAGAGCCATACCTGACGACCCTTAAGTTTTTTCATGTGGAACACGTCACGTTTACAAGAGCAGCATGCTTTTGGTCTTGCAAATCTTTCAAATCGATGCTATGGTTTCTTGATTGCATCTAAGTTGGAAAATCGCTACAAACTTGTATTACAGGCCACAGTTGTGGAAAGTGTCGGATGTTGTCAAACTGGGATTCAAAATTTCTTTTGTTGTATGTGTGTACGCAAGTTACCCTCATAAGGTGGAAAGTTGTTAACAATTCCTGGTGATCCGCTGTTGAAAAACCTTCAATTTTTTTTGGTTTGCACAAGTGTGAGCAAAATGTCATGCAAACATATTATGTGCATTACCTTGAAGGATCGCAAACACTTTATTTCAAAAACAGTTTTGATGATGTGTCTCAGATGGCTGTATAGCGTGTAGCACTACAGTCAAGTATCTGATTTCCATTTCCTCCTCACAGCAATCATAGGCTGGACACAGGGACTTCAATTGTCTTAAGCGGAAACCGTCAACCATTTTGCCGATTCAAGTGGCGCTTGAGTAACTAATTTAGCTTCCCTTTTTTAAAAATAGTGACACGCTGGAAGTGAAACGCTGTAACTGCTTTATCGGACTTGATTTCATAACACAGAGCATCAGACCAAGATGAGGAAGATGAAGTGCATTCGAGACGCAGTTAGTTAAAATACAATCGATTTTTGTTGCTTGACATTCAAACCTGTCGAATCTCAAAAATAAAAGATTTTCTGACAGAAATATGTTCTGTGGCTGAGTTGTTTTATCTGGTTTAGCCGAGGGAAAATCATGTGCTTCTGTTTCCTTCATTTTTACATGGCGCGATTCGTTAACCCGATGAATTCCGTGAGGTTCAAGAAGTATTTTCTTCAAGTTTTATTTTCAGTGCTTGGTTACTGTTAGTAACAAAACTTCAAAATCAACTTCTTCTGGATGAAAGCAACCACTTTTCGCCTGAAAGAACAAACGCTTAATGTCCGTCAGACAGCGATTGATCAGAATAAAAATTGTGTTCTCACAAAAAAGGATTGTTGCAAAAACAGTGAATGTCGCTTTCATGTCTTCGCATTTGCTGGCGATTCGTGATTTTCCCAGGATTTCAGATTCATTGAAGCATCTTTGCCTTTCAAAAGTTTTAAATGCTTACGGCACTCGGTATATCGGAGTGTTCATCTACAGTGGCAGCATCCAAATGAATTTTTGTATAGAATGGCAAAATTATTCTGGTTTTCTTTGTATTTCAACTAAAAGCTGCAAAAATTTGTAAAACAATTTGTAAACACGAAACAACTTCAACATTTGGTTTCTACGCTGATACTTTTCTGCCACCCTGCAGTAATAAAAAGCACATAGAAAAGACGATTTAGAATTTTGGATAAACAATTTGCGTGCCCATTACGAACAACAGAAAAATTAACCACAGCCGACACAGCAGTGAAATGAGCAACAGAGTGGGACGCAATCTCTTTTGGCGTGATAAAACTTTTCAAACTTACCTGATGACAACCATTTATTTTGTAACTTCTGAGCACATAGGCTTGCTGACCTGTTTCATGTTGAAAGTTTGCAGACGCTCCGCTTGTCAGCATCGAGCGCTGTGTCTGAACCAACAATCTTTTCGTATTGGCCAAGCACAAGGAAGAGGTCATTATGGTGCAATTTCTGAGCTACAGTTTTTGAGTACAGCAACAGATTAATGCAAAATAACGATTTATGCAACACAATTGGTTGATGCAAAACAGTTGGCATTTGCAAAGGTTTATGCAAACAATTGCAATTTTATCGTAGATCCTGAGTAGTTTACAGCAGCTTCTCTTTATCGAAAGTTTATATTCAACCTACAGAATTGTATTGTTTCACTTAAAATCTTCCCACTTTATATATAGTTTTCTTGGAAAATGTTTTGCGTAGTTTTTTCTGAAAATGTTCGCACTAAAACAATGCAAAAACGTGATTCTTGAAAAAATTTGAAGTAATCTTGCACACTGTGTTCAATCTAGAGCTCTGCGCGGGTTGAAATATTTTGTCCGCTCCCGCCCCGCACTCGCAGGTATTTGAGAAATCTTGCCCGCTCCTGCCCCACACTGTTTCCGTCCCAACCTGCACATGTCACTGTGTGTCTGAAAACCACTAAAAACTCATGCAGTGTATTGGATCGCTAGTCGAAATTTATTTAGTGGTACATTTCAAAGCCAACGGAAGGTCTTGAAAAGCACCATGAGGTGAGAATGTGAAACCTATAGTCAAACTTCAGCGCTTATTTCTGAGACCACTGTTGAAAAAGAGTATGTCTTGCACTGAAGAACTCTTTCAAATTAGCTCTTTTGCCATTCACGGCATGATCACCTATAATAAACTCGTTCATCAGTAGCGCTAGTTGCCATCACGAATAACGTATTTGCTGCAAGATCACTAAGACCTGGAAATTCTAATCTGTGGTCTCGCCACCACAGGAGAATGTTTCTACACCAGCTACGTCTGATCCGAGGCCCACATGCGGCCCAGTAAGTTTTTCATTATTATGTATGTACAGTACAATACATCGACAGCCTGACTTTATTTTGCAATCTCAAATTCGACATTTTCGATGCAATAATACTAAATTTGCTTATATAACACCACAGTTTTGGAGTGATTTGAAAGTAGCATACAGTCATTACTAGCGCAACTACTTTTTTGACTTTAAAACGTAATATTTTGACTTCACAATTTTCAAATTTTGACTTTGTTTTGTCCTATCAATTTTCTGCGTTTGCAACTGAAATGCGGAATATACAGCATATATTATAAATCAAACGAATAGGTTAAAATCTTTATTGTGTTGAAACGAGACAAAAATCAAAAGTGTGAAAGACCCAAGGAACTCGAGGTAACAAACCGTAGACGAAAATCAATCCAAAAGGACAAGAGAAATATACAGCGTCAGTAAATATCCTCAAGTCACTGAGAATGTTCTACATTGTTTTAGTTCAACATCGCGTATTGCCTCACATTATTGCCTAAAGTTTCTATATGCATAATGGATTGTGCAATTACCAAACCAGCCGAGTAATGTAGGACCACTTTTCTTGCCTTACCACGCCTAGCCTACTAAATGTTCGATCGTCCAATAGTGGGCAAAACAACATTATTGCGTCAGAAGTGCTAACAAATTCATGAGGATGTCAGAATTGCAACTAAACTTACGAAAAACATATCTATATCTGTTGTTGTAGCTTCAATAAAATATCACTAAAGTGAAAAACTGTGCTGCAAGAAAATTTTGACCTAACGATAAATTTTGACTTTTTATGACCTAATAACTTTGGAGTCGCTCATGATGTCAGAGTGAAATTTGGTTTGTGGACGTTTCATAAACTTTACAAAAGGCAAAAAATGTTGACTTTATTGACTTTTGGTTGCCCTAGTCATAACCACTGCAGCCAGTATTCAGATGCTCTCAGCAGCTTTAAACGAAATTTTGGTTTGCTAAGATGAAAGTAAGCCATTCAATGTGCGGCCCTCACGAACATAGTGAAATAATTTTTGGCCCAGTAAGGTATTTCGGTTGGCATAGCTGCCCTCCTCTGCACCTTTGTACCATAAGTTCTGCGTAGCATTTACTTTTTTTGCTCATTCACAAGCACTGAGTCAACATTCAGTAACTCGCACAAAGAATTTCTTATTCCGTGCCGCACGCATATCTCTGCTGGTTCGCGCACCCGCCCCACAAATGCGGGTAACACGCAACCTGCGCGGGTTAACCCGCCCCGCGCAGGACTCTAGTTCAATCCCTTTTCTTTTGAAATTTGTGCGTAACCTCTCGTGAAAATTCATTTTACTTCACTTTCAAAAAGTTATTTTTCTTGCGTCACATTCACCAAAAATATTGTAACTAAATTCTGTTCAGAGAATCAAAGAAAGTATAAAATTTTCAACAAAAGTTTATCTTTCAGCCTCATCGCAATGAAAGGTGCTAAGCAAACTGCCACTAATTCTGTAATTCTTTCTAAAGTGGCCTTTGTCTGTGTTGGCATTTCATTATTGCTATCGTCTGCAGCATTTTATTCATCATGGACAGCAAAGGTGAGTGGCTTAACAAAAGTAGCTTATAAATTCAGTGTTTTACTGTTGTTAATGGACTAAATCAGCAAGTACCCAGGGCATGTGAATACGTAAAACAAATGGTTTGAAAATGAATTAGCTTTGAGCTTTGTACGAAAAAGATATTTATTGTAAATAACCGTTCACACTGACCAACAGAAAAAAGATCGGAAACGTGGATGTCCCCTGAACGGTTAATTGTCACACCAATTAATGTTACACACTCACGGCTCCGCGAAACCTTCCCATAAACCGCCACAGGACCGTGGGCCCAGCTTGGGAGCTGAAGCACTGTGGCTAAGAACAAGTTTAATGACTCTGTTGTGAACGAGCGCGAACGTAAATTAAAGCAAAAACGCTGCCTTTCTTCTCCTGGTCAGTGTAACCCGGGAATAATGTCATGTGGCATAGAAGCAACGATTGTTCAGAAAAACAACATTCTTTTCACAAGTGCACAAAAGTGGAAAGTTAGAATTTATAGAATGCACGAGCGTAATTTTCATGTCTTTAGAACACTGTTTGCAATTTAAGTATGCACTCAGTGCACTGATGTGGTAAAAAATGAAAACCCTTTAGTTTGGTTCACTTGTTGGTTTGTTCGGATTTTATCTGTCGGTGGCTTTATTTTACATAAGGAAACACCTGTTGTTGAAAAATACTGACAAGATTTGGGAAAAATCCGTTAACATGTTACAAAAAAGTTTCATGACAGGAACGTAGTCATGTTGCGGATTGACATGTCGCGCAAAACACATTCAAGAAGCGTTTTCCAAAATGTTTTCAAATTTTTGTCATCTCATCGTTTCAAACCATTTTCAAAAGGTGTTCTTTTTAACATTTCAGAGCTGGCCTGAGCTTCACAAGCGGGAGTTCGTCGCAAAGCACCACATAAAGACTCGAGGTATGGACAAGCGAAAGACGTTGCAGTTATTTGAAAGTCTGTCAATTTCAGTTCATGTTCATTTGCGTCCTTCGAAACATTGAAAACTATTTATAAGATTTAGTGGGGGACAAAAAAGATCAAGTTTTTCCTCGGTTGTTTCGTTTTCTATTGAGAAAATTTGTGGGACAATTTGACATAAGTTTTTAGATATGTATATATGTCGTTGTTATAATCCTCGTCAAACAACACTGTGGAACAAAATTTAACAAATTTGAAATCTTCTGATTGAGCAAAGCGTGACAGAATAGTACAGTACCTTTCGATTTACCATGTTAAATTACTGATTTATTTGAAAGTTTTTTCGTTTTTGGAGATAAGCTGTGGTTACTCGCAATCGAATGTACTTTTTACAATGTCTGGAACATATTTCTAAGGACGTGCATTACAGCTCCGTCAAGAGGAGAAAGGTTCAAGGTTTACTTAACAAATGTTAATCAACTTACCCATCTTCTACAAATCTGAAATCAATTATTGTTAGTGAGGCAACAAAAATTTGAAGAATCAGGGATTTTGTAAGTAGTCGTCCAAAATAGAAAGTTAAAAAAGCAATTTTTTTGCAAAAATGTGTTTCCTCAAACATTATTTATTGCAATTTTCCCCAGAAAAATAGTCCATATACCAAATATGAGATGAAACATCCTTGTCGTACTCGTAAGGCCAAGCATAAGAAATGGTTTGCGCTGTATAAAAAAGAACACGTGATTTCTCCGGGAGAATACTTTTAACTGCACGTACAGCAATGAATGACAAACAACGAAAATATAAGAAGCAAGTGCTACCAGATCCTTATCGCTTGTTTAAGAACAACATGTTTATTGCAAAAATGAAAATTTTTATTTGAGAATAAATTAAAGCTGTAGACATACTCTGGACACATTTCAAAAATAATGTCGCGCGCAAATGGCAAGAAGTGAAGCTGGTCAGCTGAAGAAAATCGAATCTTGCTTGCAAATCTTTGAATCGCGTTAGTGATTGCTAAAGTCCCATATAAAATGCTAACACCAAAGTTTTGGTAGTTTTTTTGTAATTAGCATATTATTTTTTCAATCGTGAATATCTGGCAGCAGACTAAAAATTTAATTCTGCATTCCGGAACATTCTAACTTGACCCTTGTTGCTCTTGCGAATCACTCCGTAAATTTCACAGGTGCGCTTTTCCTCCAGCAGCACCCTTCACATTGAGTGTCGGACCACGTGTGTTTTGCAGTCTATCATATCATTGCGCCCTTTGATATTATACAAACTTATCTGTTGCTTTTGTCACTTTTCAGATGTCGGGAGACCTACTGCAGCACCTCATCAAGACTGTAGCGGAACTGCTTTATCCCAGTACGATTTGACAACGAGAGACGGAGCTCTTAGGCAACAAGTTCACCAAGCCACGTGCGAGCTCCAGTCCGTGCAGCAGCAACTGGACACTTACGTCGACGAGTTCAACACAATGCTCTTTTTCATCAACGAGATAGGGATCAACATGCAGGCCGCCAAAAATCAAATCGATGCCAACATGCGCAGAGTGCGCGCAGCCCACGATACAGCCGAACAGGCGTTGAACGTGACTATCGATAATTCCAGGATCATTGGAGACGTCGAGCCTTCGATCGAGGCGCTTAATCGCTTGCTCAACGCGACCGTCGAAACGAACGCGAAGTTCTTCACTGACATCGAATCGCGCACGTTTCAAAACGAGCTCCTTATTCGCTCCCTCAATTCCTCGATCGCAACGCTAATGAATGAAAGGGTGCCTGGCGCGGTAGAAAACGAGCAGAGGCCTCAGCAATTGCCCTCGCCAGATGCAGTACCGGATGTGGCGCAAAGTGCTGCAATGCCTGCGCAATTGCTAGAGGCTAGTCCAGGTCAAAGGCTGCCAGCCAGTAACACTTCACTGTGGCTTCGACAGTTGCAAACCAAGTACGAGGAGAACAGCAAGGACATACTCAGCATGCGGAGCTCGATCGAGCGAGTGAAAGACGAACTAGAACGTAAGTTGTCAAAAACGCTTTCGGCGTATCTAGCGTCAATCGTGCTTTACTTCGAAATGGCTGTTTGAGTAGGTTACCCGGTGACTTGAAAATTTTAGAGAGGCTTTTCGGTTGGAAGTTAGAGGCTTTTCGGAATTACGGCACAACTCCAGGCATTAATTTTCCTACAACCCGGATAACGTTCGACCTACAAACCGAGCAGCGTATACTTCAGCAAAAACGTCAGGAACCGAGCCTCATTGCTCGGATTATTCTCCAGTGCCGAACCAGAAATTATACAGGATAGCCACATTTGCAATATTTTATTGCACAAATGCGTCTCAAACAAAAAATGAGGGCAAGAATTAAATGCGCAATTAGCTGCCAACAATTTTTCCCCTCTACCATACTTAGCTTCCAGATCAAACAAAGCAGTTTACACGGTCTTACAGCTTTTAAAGATATTTTTACTTCACAAGCATAATATTCATGTAGTCAGTGATGAAGTCGAGACCTAAACTCCGCGACCGAGACCTGGTTAAAATTTCGAGACCGAGACTCCATAAAAAATCCGAGACTTCAAAGCGAGACACGAGACTTGAAAATGTGTGGATCATACCGAAATTTAAAAAAAAAATCCGAAAAATGTCATCATCACTTGGAAGTTGAAAATTTTTCACATTTCTGGCATTATTCCTACCCGCTTTGGTTGTTTTTACCTGCAGATGCAACAGACAAAAATACGTTGTATTACAGAAGTTTTCCTAACCCACATTGTTGCAGTATTCAAAGTCTTATGGCAATAGGCTTGTGATCGAGACCTATAACCTTCGAGACCGACACGAGACCTGAAACCTTCGAGACCGAGACTTGCAATGATGGGTCTCGAGATCGCGACCAAGCCTCGAGACTCCAACACTGATGCATGTAATGATGAACTGGTTTCAAAATTAGCGAAGTAATTTTCGTGGTTCAATTGACTGTAATCATATCTCTCACAGCAAAGAGTTTTTATATCTTGGCTCTTCACTCTGACACTACCCAAGAAGACTTTGCGGACCACGAACTCGTTCGTCACCTCACTTACCTTAGTTTGAGTGACAATAGTTAGCTTAACTATTGCGCTTTCAACAGTCAAGCGTTTTGGTAAACTTCGGAAATAAAAAATTTTAGCGGATGTTTATTCAAAAACGTCCCGGGCGCATGGGCGCAGAGGAGAATATGTGTCCCTGGTTAAGCTTTTGCTGGACGCCGAAGTACAACTTCTGGTGAAGAAATTGGAAATGAACGAAAACTGGACTTTACGACTGGAGCTGAAGTGACGTTGACATTTTTTATTTTTTACCAAGACCAGTGGTGACACCACTTCACTTTAGTCTGTGACTCATCGGTTGACTTGTCTTTATCTAAAACAATTGTATCGGAAAAATACCTTACAAAACTCTTCGTGGCCAAAATCGATGATAGGGCAAAATACAAAAAACACTTTGTGGCCCTAAGGAAAAACATATTAGAAGAATAAATTGAGACAAAATATCGTTTGTTTGTCACTTCAGTAAAGAAACATGTAACATTTGTGCGTTACATATGTGGAAATAGATATTTTCGACAAATTCTTGATCCTAAAACTCTCTGAAACATTTAAAAAAAAATTTTACTTTGAGTTTTTTTGGCTTACTTCGTACTAAATAGTAGGATCAGCAATTGTATTATGGTATTGTGTTGATATCCGAAAGTTTTCAACTTTAAATAAATTGCCTTATTGCATGTAACGCAAAGGATGACACAACTACAGCGCTCAGTACATTGTGACTGCGAATGCTTGCCTCGATTTCGGAGCTGACTATGGCCGCGGTTGCTAACAAGCGAATCCTGTTTTCTCAGATTTTGACGCTGGTGATTGGTTCAATGCTCCCAATGGTTACCAGTACTACCTCTCTGAGTCAGCGTTCACTACAGATGCCTACGCACGGTCACGAAGATATTGCAAGTTTAAAGGAGGCGAACTGGCATACGTTGGAATGAGAAACAAGCAGCACTTTCGGTGAGTCTCCAACAGGGATATGTAGAAACTCCGGTCTCCAACAGAAAATGTACTTTCGACTTTTTCACACAAACACAAACGTGACCGCTGACATACGCACACCTAAAGAGGTAAGTGCATGTTGTAGGTAGAACTCTTGTCATCGGATAAATAAACTTTGCAATAGTCAGCCCGGATCGCGAGGCAATTTTCGGGCATAACTCGCGGACCGATCGCGCTAGAGCAGGTGCTCCCAAACTTTCTCTGACCATGTACCCCTTCAGCATTTCAACAGATGAACCTGTACCCCTAAAAATGTCTTATGATAAAATGTAAAATATCTTTTATACTTTAGAATATTTGGAAATAAATGATATATAAATATATTTTTCTCTTGCATTGCTAGCTTTAAATATGCCACTTCAGATTGATAGACAAATTTAACCCCAGGGTGTACATGTACCCTAGGTTGGGAAACCATGCGCTAGAGAGTCAAATGAGACATCATAAGATGCGGCTTTTCGTGTACTTTCTGTCAAGAAACGGGTAAATTGACATTTGAAATTATTCGCTGGTCCCAGTGGCGTCACAGGGAAACCCCCATGACGTCACATTACCACACAAATTTGAAATCTGAAGATACTTGTCTCAGAAAAGAAAGTACACGGTATTCTGCATCGTATGATGACTTCATTGACTCTCTCGCCAGTCTAGCACGACGGTCGGTGAGTTGTGAAACAAATTGCCACAAAACCACTACAGTGACTTTCTAGGTCCTGAAAAGGGGGTTAATAGACCTTTGGCACTAGTTTGCTACCATGCATCTTTTTCAGATGAAAAAAGTAACCCAGAAAAAATCATCGCTTTAACGCTGCAGCTCTTAGTATTTTGCAAAGTTCCTGAACCATGTTCCAACATTCTAACCCTCTGACCCATGCTTAGCAAGACGTACCGACCCGGTGCAATGTTTTATTCGCAGCTTTCTATGGAACAACTTGATCGCGCCCGCACGTCATCACTGCGTCTGGATAGGCATGACTGACTTGGAGCAGGAAGGCAAGTGGAAGTGGCTGGACGGCGAATTGCTCAGCGACCACTGGACCAATTGGGCTGTTGGACAACCTGGGAGACGGTCATACTACGAGGACTGCGGAATGGTGCGGGCTGGTTACTGGGACGATGGACCATGCAGCGGATTTCGGAAGATTTGCTCGTTCTTGTGCGAACGGAAAATCCTCTCTTTTGTCAACTGATGCCATCGTCGCGTAAAACGAAGCCGTTTGGTTTAAAACCACACCGTCTAGTGGCTACTTTAGATTTAAAACATGAAGCATCGCTTTGATGAGCTGTGGCTTCAAGCAAACTGACTTCAGTGGCTGTATAATTAAACATATGTTATTCGGTGGTGCTTTTGCTACGGATTCGTCCAGGGGCGTAACGAGGTTAGATGGCGCCCCCCATGTTCGAACCTAAGGTCTTTCGGAAGCAAATCTACTGCATTGAAGAAAGTACTCGTGGCATTGTTGGGACTTTGGGCGCCTCCCGCAGTCATTCGGCGCCCCCATAGTGACTCGACGCCCGGAGAATTGTGCCAGCCTTGCCCCCCTCCTTACGCCCCTGGATTCGTCGCCTCCTGCTGAAACGCTGGAGCATGCCATATCCTGTATTTGTGGAAAGAACGTTGTCACGTGGCAGTTAATATGCTCTCTGAACATTTCAAGCTTGTAAACAACGCATACCAAGATCTTCCAGTCCTCTTTGAATAAACGTCATCCACGTTGCAGCATCAGAATGAACCAAACGTGCTCAGTGTTTTGCGTTCATTCAACTTTCTTCGTTTTTTGCTTGGCGGTTTTAGTGTAATGGAAGAGAAAACTGCACCCTGTCGCTATCATTTATTCAAACCGTAAAAAAGTAAGGCAACGCATGAAAGATGATGCCTAGCATTTGACTAAATTTTTTGGAAATTTGTGCAATTAGAAACAAACTGTTTTCAAATTAGCCAAAGGCGTGTTCGAAACAACGAAAGTCATACATGATTGTTGGTAGATTGTTTTGCTGACAACCAAAACAATTCTACACTTTTGCTGACAGCCAAAATAACAAATCCATTTTGCATTGAAACCTGGTTTCATTAAAATCTGTGGTTTTTGCTCGGTTATTTCTGAGAGGATATACATATGCTGCTGTGCAGTACCAAAATGTTTTCTTTTTAAAGTACAACAGACAGGAGGGTTTTGGAAAGGAAGAAAAGGGAGTAACGTTGTGGTAAACAAAACTGCCGTTCGCACGATTTTCCAGAAAAAAAGTAAAAAGTCCTGTTCTGACAAATTCAGTCATGGATTTCTCAAAAAGTCCTGCGGCACAAAATTGGAGGATGAAAATTATCTGAAATTTCATGACAAAAATTAGAATCACTTCAAAAGCACAAAGCACATCCTGAAACTTTTTAAACTGCACCTAGTCCCAGCTTTGGATAGTTCCTCCAAGACATTTGACTATTCCGTTCTTCTGGCAGTCAATCTTTAGGCAAAAAATGAAGGTTGCGACCTGATTCATTCGAATTAGGGTAAATGAGTTACAAAATATACGTTTGTCAGTGCAAATAACAGTAAGCCACACAGGAGGCAAGTGCCAACTGGAAAAAGTCTGGAATCTCGAATGTCGCTTAATTTTAAAGATCTGGATCCAATACAAACACTATAAGTGCAGCATGCCTGCTCCTGTTTAGTGTGCTATCAAGTTGCCTTTGCTACAGACATAATCTAACCAACGATATTGTGCAAACTTCCTTAGAACCTTGTTAATTTTGTGAAGTTGTGCATTTGAGGCTCCGCAGCGTCAACTCGTGACGAGTCACTTGCGGGTAAAAAAAAACGGAGTTTAACTGTATTTATAATCAAGGATCAACTCAGAGCAGGAAATTACAAATTGACAAAGACGCTCGGTTCTATACATCGGTGGGTGCAAACGAAGTGCAGTACCAGATGCTGTATTTTGTCTTTCGGTGAAAGATCTGTATTGATGTGATGTTATGCACTGCTTCCATACTGCTCTCAACATCGAAATGGTTTGATTGAATCTCACTAACAAAGTGAAGATTTCTCTCACTCTTCCCGGATTTTTCGTTGGGCATGTTTCTTCTGCTTGGTTGACCTGTTACCTTTTTGGGGAATCAGGTTGTTGCTGCTTGAAAACCCCTGCAAGTAAAACAATTGCTGAGAACTGCGATGACGCAAGCACCTTTTTCTATTCATTTTAATGTTAAGCTTTGCAGAAGTCTATTGGATGTATGCTTGCTGCGAACAGTATAGCCACAAATACCAAATACATTATTTTTTTTCAACATCTCAGCTTTTTCATAAGCCACCGTCAGGAATATAAGTAGGCCCGTTCCCATCTTTTAAGGTTTGGTGGAAATGCATTTTAGGGGGAAAGAGTTTTGTTTTTATTATATGTTTCAAACAAATTTTTCTAGGCCCAACAAAATTTGGGGGGCGCAGAAATTGGGAGGTGTTTCGTCCCGTGGCTACGGGGCGGAATATAAGTAAAGCGTTCCTTACAAGCTTGACATATTCATTATTTCTGATTATTCACTTTTCCTGATGATTTTATTCAACGCTGAAACGTTGAATAAAATAATGTTTTCCGTATTTTTGGTTATGTTGTTCGCAAAAAGAATCTGCAGCGATTAGAGGGAGTGAAGCAAAAAGATTAGACAAACCCCAAACGAAGGCTTTGTTGCAAGGATATCGAGGGTGTAATGCGCGGAAAGAAGCTTTCTCATTTTTGGGCTTGAATTTTACCAAAAAAATCCTACTCTTGAAAACCGAATCGTGAACCAGAATGCCGCGCGAAGTGTAGAATTTATCATATGCACATCAAATTCAAGTTGTGGGCTTATGGCGGTGGGTATCGAAAAAGCTAACATGCATGGCACCCTATTCACAACGTAACTGTCTTCACGCGTGTTGTGCATGATACGTTGCATGTATGCAAATTTGGATATAATTTATTATCAAACCAAGTAGCAGCTGTAATCCAAACATAAACAAGAATTACAGTTCATTTAGGCGTTGTGCAATTTACACGGTACGCAATTCACGGATGGCCGTTGCGACCAGTGTTCCCTCTCAGAACATTTTACACTGAGAAAATGTTTGTCTTATTGAGCATGAATATTTTTAGGCTGAGTTGACAGAGTTCTAAATGAATTGCAAACTTCGTGAAAAAAGTCTTATCAAAATACGAACAAAGTGCACATTTAAATGAAACAGCTCGTACTTGTTTTCGTGCTTTTCCAATGATTCGGAATGTTGCAAGCGCGAGAGAACGAGATTTCACTGCGCAAATGTTCAGGTGGTGTTGCGCACCTCAGAGGAACCTTGGTTACTGCCGCCTGTTGACTGAGCCGTGAATAATTCGTGCTGCAAAGAAAAACGAACAGCAGTGCTACTTGGCAGAAGTTCGGCAAGACATGCCGAGCTCCGCTTGTCTTGGGCGATTCTGAAGAAAGATGCGATTTGAAAAAAACTGTTTACCCGAACAATTTCAAAAGCATTGTGTTTGATTGCATGAAAAGCATGAAATAAGGGTACGACCTTGCTACGGGAAGAAAAGTTGAGCGAAGGTCTACTCACCACATTCTGTAAAGACTGGCTGGCCATGCCCTGTATCGTCTTCGGACACAAGAGTTTGCCAAACAGCCGACTTTATCTTTCTACGCTATTGACAGATACGCCTTTTGATAAGTAAGCACCGCTGCTAGACACCCTCGCAAACATCACGGCAAACCACAGGATTTCCCCTGCGAGAACATGCTTTACAAAGTTGAAGTCCACCATTCACTTTGTTAGCAGCTGTATTTTTTCTCCAGCCATCTCCTATTTGCAATAGTGGATTATTGGAAGGTTTGTGAACGGGTTCGGTGAAAGTTACATTTTCTGTTACAGCGAGGAACGACGTTTGCTGCCGAGTATTTGCGGTGGGTATTTGGTTAATAAATATCATCGCCAGGTTCCGCAAACAGAGATACATGTCTTCTCGTAGTTGCTGGGTTTCTTGGAGGCGAATATTGATACAACTATAGGCTATACTCTTCTTCGGGACAATAACTTTAGCGTTTGGCACTGCTGTCGGTTGCTCTTATGTAGGCCAGTATCGTAGTGCAGTGCGAAACGGCCTTGTTTAGGCTTCATTTGAACCAACTGTATAATGTTTCTGAGTAAAGAAATGGAGAAGACGCATGGAAGTACTTTTTATTTCTTAATATAATGCAAGGGACTGAATTCAGAATAGTTTCTTAAGATTCCACGCAAGCTTCAGCCAGTTCGTATTGCAGTTTGAATCCATCAGGAGGCAAGAGGTAATTGCTAGATTGAGGTCACGTCACGTCCATTCCGATGCCTTTCACAAAGTTAGTTTTAGCTTCCAGCTTGGCAGCAACGGGTGGTCCACATTTTTTTTTCACCGACAGATAAGCCATAAAGATAAAGCTGAGTTGTCATTAAATACCGTATGCTGACTGCATAGCTTACGTAACCTGGTGGTAACCACCAAGTAATGGCAATTATACGCTTTTCATTGTAAGCACGTGACAGATAGGTGTTTAAGAAAACGGTCACAAGTGTGTTTAATTTGGCAACCAACTGTTGTAGACAGTAAAAGTTTAAGGTTTCCATTGCAGGAAATTCTTTCGAAGTACGTGGTATATGAGAAAAAATAGACCTACCGAAATTTACCACAGAAGAATAAACAACTGCTGTAGACAAACAAAACTGTAGCGTTATTCATCCTGATGAACAAGAACAACTGTTATGTGTTTACTTCCAAAACGTACTTTGGAAATTCTGCCAAAAGCGTAATCCATTCACAAACTATCCAAAAAAGCAAACATGATGTTTCACGTTTATCACAACATACATGCGATCGTAGGTAACAGTATAAATGTTAAACAAATGCATTCACCTAATTTAAAACTTCAGGGCACTAATATACAAGGGCTGTGATGGGCTTTCAAACCATGCATTAAACCTATGCTGTAGTACAGGTGGTTGCCAAACATTTACCTTCTGTAATTGCAACATTAATATCTTAGGGGCAGGGGTGTAGTGGGGTGGGAGCGCGTGGGAACGCGTTCACGCACCTTTTTCAATGGTTATAACGTTACTTTAAGATGTGGGATCCAAACGATTTCGTTAAAACATGGCTGCGATCTGAGATGTGCTAGAGAAACGCAGATTCGCAGTCCTTGTCAAAAATCTACGATGAAACAGGAAGATCCAGAGTGGAAATTCTTTTAGGCGAATGCTCACTTTATTCGAGCTATTTGGTGCGGTTTTCCTTTTTATTTGGTGTGGGAACGGCGTTCCCTTTTGTAAACCCATCCTGGCTTTTTTGAAAGAATTTAATAAAAAATACAGACAGGTCTCCAGTTTTTTTCATAAAATGCGTCATTTTTTACGTTTTTCTGCAAAGAAACGCTAAGGCAATAGCTGCCTTGAAAAGCAGAACATTTTGCCTGCAATCACGTTGGGAATGATCATCTATCTCAAAATGACGCAGCTATCATCTGCTGTTCCGACATAGCCAGTTTGAATACCAATGTTTTTACACCATAGAAGTGTTAAATATTTGTTTTTCAGTTAATCAATTACTTTAATATTTTCTAGACAACTTCCACTGGATAGAGCGTTGGCTTTGAAAAACGTAATTGTAAGTTTGCCATGTCTTCCACGGTGTAGCGAACAAAAAAACGATTAATTTAACTACAAGCGATAGCTGCAGCCATCTTTTGTATACAGCTGCTTTGACGAAACGATCGCGCAAAACTGCAACTATTTGAAACTGAAGAAAAATGTTGGGATTAACCCGCATCTGCTTCGTTTTCATGTGTTTGGCGGCAGCAGGTAAGTGATTGGAACAGATAATTGCGCAAAGTTTACAGCATGTGGTGAAACTGCTTTCATTTTCGGTAAAAATTTCACGACATGAAAGCATATTCGAAGTTAGAAAAATTTCCCAACCAAAATTAGCGCTTTAAGGTTATTTATTTTTTCAAAAGCAATGTTTTGCGATTTCTGACAATGCAGTAAATTACATGTTGTTAAAGTTCTTTTTAACTCTTATCACATGTTACATCAAGATTTTAATGATTATTTTTAAGAAAAATCTCTTCGTTCATTTGAGTTTATGACTTACGAAAAACGGGATCGAAAATCTGTGTCTCACGGCCCATTATTCTGGTACATAACATAGATAAAAAATTAATATAGGAAAATGGGTTCAAAGCATCTACGTGTGCGCGACAATTGTGCGACTTTCGGAGTACACCGTTAATATATCGGCTATTTTCATTTTCGAAGTAACTGTTAATAAAACCATACGACTGTCGGCTACTGGAGGAGTTGGTTGAGCACGGGCCAACAAAGTTGATAGGCTGTGTTCGATTCCAGACTGATTCCCGCTCGAAGACTTGAAATAACGCTACTTGCAGCCTGCCTGACCTCGTGCTCGGCGTTAATGGGTACGCGCAAAGAAACAGTTCACGTGCGGTGCTGCGAAAGTAGCCGCGTTGCTCCTGAAGTCAGAAATTGGAGACGGGCGCCGCAGATCCTTCGTGAAACTCCGAGAGGAGTCCGGAAAGCGACTAAAAACAAAACTGATATGAGCCGTTAATGCATCGGAACGTCACGAGAAAATTGGTCTGTCAGTCAGGATCCAAAATATTAATATCTTTTTGAATGTTTCATTTCGACAGGAAACTTCATTGATTATTCGTGTAAAATTCGACTACCAAGGAACTTGACTTTCGTAAGTACGCCCGCCAGGTTCAAAACGTGAAAAATCATGAACTCGCATCAGTGAACCAAAGGTTCATCGGAATGCGCACTTTTACGTTACAATATCACCGCCCAAAAGTTTACGTTACAGTGATTGTCACCACATTTTTTGCTTGTTAAAGACAGTATTTATGCAACCAAAACTGGCTTAACTCACATTGCAATATCCCCATATTTTCCTATTTTGAGGGATACTTGTCGATTAGTGCAAATGTCTGCCACTTGCTGTACTGGTCTTGTGATTGTAAGCAGCGATCATGTTGTAACACAGTATTCATAATAAAGCAGTTGCCTCCATGCTAAACCGTTTACTCATTTTTAACAATTTTGTGTTTTGCTTGAAGCAAGCGCGCTGACAAAATGTGCATTTCACATAAAGCTCCCGGATTTCTGCATTGTTTTGATTTATGCAAATCCGTTTTGATTTATGTAAATCCGTTTTGATTTATGTAAATCCGTTTTGATTGATGCAAATCCGTTTTGATTTATGCAAATCCGTTTTGATTTATGCAAATCCGTTTTGATTTAGTAAGACCATATCACCTCCAAGAGTCAAAACATGACACAATTGGTGAGTCATTCACTACTCGAAGCTTGCATTGTAGGTTTTAATATCAACAGTAGTGTAAGCTCGGCACTGTATTTTGCTGATACCATTACCATCCTTTTTTTAACATGGTGTATCAATATCAGCCATTTTATTTTCTGGGAAGCAGTACCATCTCTATGGTAAAAGTAATTATTTCCTTGCATTGGCCCAAATGTATTGTTCCAATTTGAAATTCTTATCTAGTCTAAGCTGCAGCTGCACAAAAATCATCATTTTGTGTGTCTAACACAAGCCCAATTCAAACAACCTACAACATAATACAAATTTCATAGAATCAAAAGCGCAAGTTCTGCTGAAGGAGCAACAGAAAGTCTATTTAGAATGCCGATTATGGTTATTCCATTATTTGCACAAACAAAAATGGTTCTACATGATGCGAACAAAAATGTCTTTAATTCAAATGAAATTTGAGCTATAAATAAAATTATTAACTGTGTCCGTGTAAACATACTTTGTCTATTATTATCGCTCAGCTCAAGATGCCGACAATACAACAGCTACATACACACCATCATCGAGTTGTTCGCAGTACCTAACACAAGTAACAACAGCAGTTTCGAACGCACCCACGACATCACTGCAAACAACGAGCTTTCCCACAAGCAACGCTCAAACATCGAGCACTTCTATGAACATCATCTCAACAAATGCAGAAACGTCGTTCATGGTGACCACAGGCTCTACAACGCAACCTGCTGCAAGCATAACCTCGACAGCGCCGTCTGGTGTAAGTATAGATTCAACAACGAGTCCATTTGGGGCAAGGTCAACTTCAGTTCATTCTTCCACGCCCGTGCTAACGTCGGAACCTGCTTCAAATTCTACGTCCGTTGCTTTATCAGCAACTACTGCTCAGTCTGATGCACAAACTTCCACAGCTGGTATGACTCCGCAATCAGCCTCAGATCTTACAAGTTCCATTGTCACGTCAGCGGAAATGACAGGAACTGTGTCGTCTGCCGGAAGTACGGGACTTGCAGAAACCTCTCAGCCTAAACAAACATCCACGTTTGGTACCAGCGACGGTGTGACCACGACTGCTCCGCACACTACTCTTGGCGCAGTGAGTACGGACAACACAGCGTCTTCAAAGCCCACCTTACGTCCGTCTGAAACTACAGGTAACTTCTTGTAGATATCTGAGCAAACGTCTTTCACGCTTTCTTTAAAAACAACTGCTCAAGGTTTTTTAAAAAATCTACCAGCCCTACCTAGCCTGAGAGCACTCCTCTAGTTCTACAGCTGCAGCATAATTTTCTTTGGAGACAACTTGAACGAATGAAAGTGGTCAAGTGTCAGCTACTAACGTGATTTGTGTCAGGAGAGAATACTACACATTTAAGGATTTTTATATATCGTTTTTAGACGTTACAAATGGAACAAGCTAGTAGCACTTTTTTCTCCTTTTTGAAATTTTCGCTAAAACCGACGATGTCCAAAATATTTCATAAATATTCATCAAACGTTTCATCTTTGCTTTCAAAGACAGAGAAAAAACAATTTTTAACTAAAAATCTTACGTATTGGCATTTAGACGTGTGTGTAAAGCATCTGCTTGTTTCGAAATCTATTCCAAATTTTGAAGAATGCCCCAGCGCAGGGGCGCAACCAGGGGGTGCATTTGCACCCCCCCGGAAAATTTGAAAACATTGCATAGCAATTTTGACATTTGCAGAAACTTTTCAAAGAATAAAGATGAAATTTTATATTCTAATCATTTTTGAGGAAAGTCTTATTTGAATTTTTCTTTATCCTATTGGTTAATTATCTCCTTACAAGATTTAGCCTATCTTAAGACAGACCATCTGATCGAAAATTTCGTAAAAATTTGTATGTAACCACAAATATGCTGGAATTGTCAAAACTTGGGAGATAGTTTAAAATGTTGGTATTTCTGAGGCATTATTTATCCTTTTGTTCGTGTACCACTTTTTTCTGAGACAGGCCTCAATTTGGCCACGTGGAACTGTATATCATTAGGGTACTGTTGAACCGTGCAAACCGCTGAAACTTTCAAAGTCACAAAAGAAATCTTGAGATGTATGTTGTTATTAAAAATGTTTGTGGTCACGTCAAACCGCTTGTTCTTCTACGGCCTTTTGATTACTTCTGTTTGGGGCAAAACGGATCACCATTATTAACGTCGTACAGGGGTGGGCAATTAATTTGGCTCATGGGCCACTTTGAAAAGGCCACGTATAGCCGAGGGCCGCACCTTCTAATGGCAAATTAAGCAAGTCTCGGTTCAAGTTCGCCTTAGCACGAACATTTGCTGTGATGCATTGGATTTGAATATTTTCCTGAATGCTTCCGCGGGCCATTGTAAACGCTGTGGCCCGCTGGCCGCTATTTGCCCAACCCTGACTTAGTAAATTTCTTAAGAAACGTTATTTGATTGCATTTTCGGTTCGAAAAACTGATAGTTTTTACTAAAGTTAGCGTGAGGACTGTTTCACGTTTTGTGTCTTCCTGGGTTGGTACCAGTACCATGGCTTGGCAAAAAAGGTTCAGTAAAGTGTCATATGAGTGCTAGTCAAGTGTTGATCGCACCTACCTGCTACATCACTTTGGTTACAAATGACGCTTTACCAGATTCTAACTTCTGCAGCCAGTGCAAGCCCTGAAAGCTCATAGCCTTAAAGTTGCTTCTAAAAAGTTTCACACAACTCGTGGATGCAAGAAAATGCTCTTTTTCCGCAAATGCACTTGATCCGTTATGCGCCAAAGACAAGACCTTGATTCGTTGTGCCCGAAATGGTAGCAATCAAAAATCCCCTCACCCTTGATATAAGCTATCTCTCAAGGTTGGGATCTTCATTTGTGATAGAAATTCAACATATGCTATAACAGGGGTTTCCAAACTTTTTCTGACCATGTACCCCTTCAGCATTTCCACAGATGAGTATGTATCCCAAAATCTTATGACAAAAAGGCTGAGTAAAATCACAAAATTCCACTGAATTTTTATTAGAACATTTAAATTTTTTGAACTATAAAGGGAGACTCCGTTTTCATTTATCAAAGTTAGTTTGTGGCAGCTGTACAATAAATGTACCACTTCAGATAGGCAAATGTACCCCTAGGGGTTCATGTAGCCCAGGTTGAGAACCCCTGTGCTAGAAGAATAGGGATAGGACAATTTTGCTAAAACAAGACGAAAAGTTAGGTTTGCTAGTAGCCTATACATCTGCCATACTAAATCTATGATTGCTCTAGTTGAGTACAGAAATAGGTGTTTGTATTAGGCTACTAATTTTTTACTCTGTACTGATCGTTCGTCCTGCGTCTTGATTAAAACTGAAAAGTTCTCTTTTCTGAAATGTTGCGAAGAGAAATTTATCTGTGACCGTTTGCGAAAACGTTGCACCAGGGTTGAATAAGCACGATGACGTCATCGAATGAAATTTCATGATAATCCCCCCCGAAATGAAGAGCTGGTTGCGTCCCTGCTCCAACGGTATATGTCATGTTAATTAAGCTTCAAGCTCAATATTCCCTTGTTACTTAAACGCCAGGGCCTCTGACAGGGGGGGGAAGTCGGGATGCCGGCCCAATCTGCAAAAGATTGTAAAGGAAATCCGGGGAGTGTTCGTTTTTCTGTTTTTAGGGGGGGCACGTTTTTGCCTCAGACAGGAAACTGAAGTTCAGTAAAGTCACATTGAAATGATTTTCCTTCTGACATGTTTGATATTTCAAAAATT
>Ga0210059_1002812_pt1 | contig 27498 bp, 20 predicted proteins | sample Ectturendosymbi2_FD_188042 | JGI IMG/M metagenome (GOLD analysis project Ga0210059, IMG submission 188042) | Ecteinascidia turbinata endosymbiont from Florida, USA - Sample 2 (SPAdes) (version 2) | ecosystem: Host-associated > Tunicates > Ascidians > Unclassified | place: Key West, Florida... | reverse complement strand
TAAGACCTCGTTTATAACGCGCACCGAACTTTGCGTTGGTGTTTTTGGTATAAAATTTTGCGCGTTATACTCGAATAAATACGGAATTTCTGATGTCTGATGTTTTGTCGACAAATCTGATGTTGACAGCGTTGTTTTTTTGTGTTTTCGACATTCCTCTCATTTTAGGCCGAAAATAAGTTAGATTCATGATTTTTTAGTTCCTTTCATCAATTTCCCACACTAATGTGTGTTTGGTTATCGTTTCAAACCAAAGAAGCTCTCTTCGCTGCGTTGAGACTAACATTTTACGTAAATTATAAACGACTTCTCCATCTAATGGCAACATTTCGCTCTCTTTCGGATTCAGTGAGGGTAATCGCGTTTTGTTAGGTTTGTTAATAGAAGCATTAAGCTTCGATGAAACTGTAGGGTAAAAATTGGATGTTATCTGATGTTGAAAAAGGCAGAAATCTGATGTTTGTGAGACTGACCCCTGTACGAACATTGATAGGCGTGATGCACGAGCAGAGTCATACCCATGCCAAAAGAACAATTATTGGGAAAAAGTTGCCTGAAAAACCAAATATATTTACATTGAAGAAAACCGAAAACAGTTATAGGCTTTTCAGTAGCAATTTCTAAAACTGGCAGACAATCAAACTTGCAGAGAGATCAGTTGCTGCTGCGGCCCTGATACTTAACGCAACATAGGAATATAATAGAGTTGTATTCTTGCATACTGTAGCTTCTGAGTCACAAAAATTTTTGAAACGAGTATTTTATTTGAAACAAACAAATTTCATTTCGGTGGGCCCCCTTGCAGCGGGGGGCCCGGGGCAATTGCCCCCGTTGCCCCCCCCCTTAACCGGCCCTGGCTACAGCACGTCCGCTCCATCTCCTACCGCCCCGTTTTGAAAACCAAACGTTCTGAGAGAACTACAGGAAAGTGTTCCCTTTGAGATGACGGATAAATCACTTCGCGTTAAACTTGTTATCGTGAGTTTGCTTGAACATAATTTAAATCAACGAATCTCACAATTTCGTTCTTTTAAGTCTACACGCAAAGTTAACACTGACGAAAGTTTTGGTTCATTTACGTTTAAACCTGACATAGCCCTACCAAACGTCAGGTGGTTGAGCTTTTTTATCATTGCAATTTCGCTGAAATTTACTTGCCTCCGTGTGTTAAGTAAAAATTACATGGTGCCATTTTGTTGCAAGTGGCCATCGCCTGGGCTAAACAAGCAGAGTTGGTGTTGAAAAAATTTTCTTTAATTAACATTCTTACCTGACACAGCCACACAATGTCAAGTGATTGATTTCTTTTATCATCACGATCTTGCTACAGTTTTATTCACCCATGTGCTAAGCCGCAAATCACATGATGTCGATTTTTGCATGTGATCGTTAATTGTCGGAATGTAACACCAAACTTTGGGTGCTAGCGTACAACTTCGCATAAGAAAAAGAACTGTTTTCTGGCCGCTTGGCTTTGATTTTCCTCAGTTGTTAAATAAATTCTGTGTGGTTCTTAGTCTTTTTTGCATATTTTCATGCAAACGTTTTTCAGATATTGCGAAAAAGTGCGTATGGGCATTGAATGTATTGACAGGCAAACTTAATTTCTATAATGGATAAAAGAAATTTATGATAGGACATTTTATATGAATAAGATTTCAGTACTGTGGATACGTTGTGGTACGTGAAATCGATGTCCTATAAAAATAATTACTAGCCTGACTGATTCACTTGCTTGTCACCTTTGTGGGGACCCGTAACTTGAAGGGGGCTACACATATGTGCAAGTTTAAATCATCGCAAAAAGATGAAAGCAGATCCATCGACAGATTCCTCGAAAGCTTTTACAGTAAATCGAGAGGTTTCAATTGTTGATGCTAGGTTGATTTTTCTAGAGCTGATGCCGGCTGCTTAATGCGCATTGCACACCTTTGAAATGAAAGCATTCAACACTTAGACTGCACTTTCAAAAGCTGGAATGTTAAGGAAACGGTGGTTGGTGAATTCGCTTTCGAATCTTGATAACCATTCTTTGCACGCAGGCTATATAAACTACGTTCTACACAAAACAATCATCGCGAATACACTGAACCATGCAGAAGCAAGGACCTCAGTTCAAAATACAAGTAGTCGGTAATTTGTTCAGGGGTTTGACATGAAACATAGATCAAAATAACATTTTTTGAAAGTCTAAAATAATGTATAAAAATTTCGTGAGAGGCTTTGATTGCCCGCTTTGTCCCCCACCCTGGTTGCGGCCTAATTCAATTCACACGCGCATTAAACTCTGTGACAAACAGTTTTTATCTTTTATTGCTTGACCATTCTCTTGAGTACTTTACACACAGCACGAACCTTGCATTGATAAAGGCGATTGCTAGCCTACCTACAACAATCCACTCACAAAGCTAAATGCACTCTATACGGGCGTTTGTGCAGTCTGTTTCATTTGTATGTGCATGTACAGTAAAATCATTTTTCCTCTATCATAACTGTTCAATGACTATTTTTTCAGATCACGTTTTTCTGTAACAACTGCTTACAAAAAAACATCTCAAGGTTAGGTTTTTCAAAATTTTTCCTACGTCTGTAAAACAAGACCAAAACTTTTCTTTAAAGTGCGGAAAAAGGAGCGGTAGCGATAGCTCGCTACTATTTTTGTTCAGGAACGGCTGCGGTAGCGCCGCTATTAAATTTAACAGAGCGGTAGCGGTGCTATTGATAAAGTAGCGGTTGCCCATCTCTGGGATACTATATGAAATACAAACATACATAAATATTTACAACTATGTTGATTATTTATCCTGCCATCACTTCTCTAATTGGGCATCGCAAAAACGCATTTTTGTGTCTTTTGGTTGAGCCCCTAAAATTATAAACAATTATAGCTTAGTGGTGCGGCTTACTACAGACTGAAAACCAACTAGGAAAAAAGTGAACGAAATATGCTCGGTCTATAGATGTATATGTAAAGAAAGAAGATGAATTAGAAAGAGTAAGTGATGAGAAAAGTGACGAACAAGCAGAGAATAAAGCAAGACCCATAACCGAGAATGGAAAACGAGACCTATTTCAGTTTGTGATGGTTTAATTCTGTTGTCCACGATGTTTCAATATTCCTTATCTCTTTACTAAGGACGAACATAAATAATTTTTATTTTAAATTCTTGCAAGCAAATTTGATGGGTGGAAAGGGCGGCACTTTTATGGTCGGCCCCGGGTGGACTTAGCCTTGCTACGCCACTGGTCTCACTTAAGTTCCCTTTTTTAGTTTCAAATGTTGCGATTCTGTTGCTTTATACATCATTTTGTTGGAAGTAGCCCTCAAATTATCACATCTTTGTAAAATGGCCGCTAGGCCAAAAGTCGTTGAACCACGCTGACTTAGCTTTTCCTGTCGCGTGAGAAGGGCGAGGTAGATATGGCAAGCGAGCGTTCTGTCACAATGTCTGATCGTCGTGTAGTATCGCAATACCATAGTTTTGTCACAATGCTTGGTGGTTCGGGCGCAATTCGCCCGACTTCAATGCATTTGATTACATCAGTGTTTTTTTGTTTTGCATATCTTACCCTTTATCAAGCAAGATTGCCAGATTTACCCCCAATGCACTCAATGGTGCTTCTTTGTTGAAATACGAAATTAGCAAACTTTTACTGTTCAGAATGATTTATAAAAAATTACATTTGTTGCAATTTATGGTTCAGTAAATTTACCTCCTTGGAAGATGAAATATACCCCCAGGGGTACATTTACTCCAGGTTAAGTAATACTGGATTACACAAAGGCGCTGTGTTGATGCAGCTTTGCAGTTAATGATCGTACGGGACGCAAAATAAAGGTTGAAACTGTACGTTACAAATTTTAATTTTTGCCATTTTTTCGCCCCCGAAGTGGCCCCCACGGCACGAGCCATGCCTGTCATACCCTAGATACGCCATTGTGCTTTGGCAACGTACGAATAACCTTGTGACGTAAGGTTGCGCTGTGTTTGAAAATTTGATATCTGATTGCGGTGGCTAACTTGGGAGTTATTCTAGTTTTCAATGAGTTGTGCTGTGGAGTGATTTGTATACGGAACGGGTTTCTCACTTATGCTGCCATGTGCATGAATTTAATAAATGAGCCTTTGTTCAACATAGTGATATCGTACGTTATTTTTTAGTCATTGTGATTTTCTATTGTGCAAACACAACTGCATTTGATATGCCTGACTGGAAATTTTCGGAAGGGGGCGGTTAGATTAAAGTAGGTTGCAAAATGGGTTATTGCATGAAAAATGTTGAAAACCACTGCTTTAAATCATAGGTTCCCAACCTTTTTTTAAGCTGGTACCACTTTCATAAAAATTGAGTGACGTTCGCACCCCCTCTTTTTTGAAAAAAGCGCAGAAATCACAAAAACAATCCGATTTTGCACTAATCTTCAGTTTTTAAATTACTACTCGCAATGCACAAGACTGCTGACAGCACAACATAAAACACTCAGACGTATACCTTACTACTCATCAGAAACAAACCTAGTGACTTCTTTGTTGCTGGTTCTCTGAATTATCCGCTCATTCCTTGGCACACAATTGCTCAGAGGCACGCGCAAATCATTCGAGGGGTTCAAACGGTTCCGATACTTTTTTTTCAAATGAATTAAAGAGGGAAATCTATATTCGCACAGATGTGCTGTTGCAAAAACACTCGAGCAGACAGGACTTTTGCACCCAATTTCTGGTAACTTTGCTTGGTTCTTCTTCTTTTGAGCGAGTTGTTGAAATCACTGCTTGGCCGCACTAGATCTCGGGGCAGGTGTTGAGCAGCCATTCCATTGTCTCATCATCCAGAACTGTCAGGCCATGCAATCCATGGGGAGGTCGATGGATTGAACATTGGAGGACAACATGGTCGACGGTTTGCTTGGTTTAACACCAGAAACTTTCGAGTTATGTAGCATCGAACAACAATCTCGCCATATTTGTACCATAAACATTCTACCGTCACAATGCGCTTACAATCGTATCACCGGCCATCTTCCGCGTGGTAACCGCAGCGTGAAGCAGATATAGCAATGCACGCATTTCGCAATTTAAATTGTTAAATTAGTAACATTAGCTGGAATAATTAGGCTGGTTAATGTTCGTTTGAGTAATAGCACTTGCGAGCTTTCATAAAACCCCGTTGTTTTGAAGAGAACTTCCAAGAACATACAAATTCTCACCCTCGAAAAACCCATGTCGGACCTCCAGGGGTCCGTAACACCAGTTGGTGCTTCAAATGAATGAATTTAATTCGTAAGCAGACACGAAGTCCAGAGTACAAACACACACTGCTGCACAACGCAAGTTGATAAAAAGAGATAAAACAGAACGTTTGACATGGTGTTGGAGGCTGAATCACAGGGTTACAGACATTTCCTTAACACATCGAACGCCGGTTGTCTGGAAACTTACCCAAGCACAGAACGCCGGCCCACGGTATATTCGTGGCCGGCGTACGATATACTCGTACTTCACTTCAAATGCCAACCGTTGAGCGCCGGGTCGTATGTTTTCCTCTATAAAGTACGAACATTTGGTACAAGTCTCTAGCAACCAGAAACATGTATTTATAATGTTCGCTGATGTAAGGTGTGGTCAGGAGAGCATTTCAAAGCAACCATGGTATATTCTGCCTGCAGTCATGGTGGTTTCGCCTGCAGTCACGCACGCGTTTCGCCGAGTGCGGAAATAAGATCGGCCTGCTGTAATCCGAAATAAGATCGGAATAGTTCGGCATATGATCGGCCTGCTGTAACCCGAAATAAGATCGAAATATGATTGGCCTGTTGTAACCATGTGGCTGTTTGTCTCGTCAATTGCATTTCATTGGGAGTGGTTTCTAATGTAATGTGGATAAACAATCACTCAGAAATTTTCTTACTTAAAACCTATCATGTAGAGATTTGATGATTTTTGCTTGAGCATAAATAATTTTTTCGGCAGCAAGTAACTGCTTCAGGCGTGTTTTCGACGCTGCTTCACAAACATTCGCTCTTGGCAGATTTCAAATGACCCGTTAGTGTAAAGCATTTGTTAACGCAGGCCAATGCAGAGTGCATAAATAATTACTCAAAAACTTTTTTACTGAGTTAGAACATATCATGTAGAGATTTGACTATTTTTGCTTGAGCATAAATATTTTTTTCGGCAGCAAGCAAATGCTTCGGCCGTTTTTTCGATGTTGCTTCACAAACATTCGTTCTTGGCAGATTTCAAACCGCCGGTTAGTGCAAAGCATTTCTGAATGCATGCCAGAGTGATGTGGATTAAAAATTAGTGTAAGTTGGAACATCATGTAGAGAGTTGACGGTTTTAGCTGCTGCAAAATTGTTTTATTTTCAACAGCAAGTAACTGCTAGAGCTGCCTGTTCGGCTGCTTCAAAAACATTCGCACTTGGCAATTAGCCCTGCTTCACAAACATTCGCTCTTGGCAGATTTCAAATGACCCGTTAGTGTAAAGCATTTGTGAACGCATGCCAATGCAGAGTGCATAAATAATTACTCAAAAACTTTTTTTAAGGAGCTAGAACATATCGTGTAGAGATTTGATGATTTTTGCTTGAGCATAAATTTTTTTTCGGCAGCAAGTAACTGCTTCAACCGTGTTTTCGACGCTGCTTCATAAACATTCGTTCTTGGCAGATTTCAAATGACCCGTTAGTGTAAAGCGATTGTCAACGCAGGCCAATCCAGAGTGCATAAATAATTACTCTACAACTTTTTTACTGAGTTAGAACATATCATGCAGATTTGACTATTTTTGCTTGAGCATAAATATTTTTTTCGGCAAGTAAATGCTTTAGCCGTTTTTTCGATGCTGCTTCACAAACATTCGTTCTTGGCAGATTTCAAGTGACCCCGCTTGTGTAAAGCATTTGTGAACGCATGCCACTGTGATGTGGATAAAAAATTAGTGTCAGTTGGAACATCATGTAGAGAGTTGACGGTTTTAGCTGCTGCAAAATTTGTTTTATTTTCAACAGCAAGTAACTGCTGGAGCCACCTGTTCGGCTGCTTCACGAACATTCGCACTTGGCAATTAGCCCTTCTTCGCAAACATTCGCCCTTGGCAATGCGCGCTGCTTCACAAACATTCGCACTTGGCAGTCTTCAAATGGCCCGGTAGCGCAAAGCCTTTGTAAGGCAGGAAGGGCATCGCGAAGAATAATACCTTTTGATTTGCGAAAAAGCAGTAATTCAGTGATCGCGGCTTGTGATTTTTTTGCTGCTTCCCAGCAATACATATCAATGGAGATTTAGAGTTCAACAGAGGACGGTAAAAGATCCTGCCAACAATAGCTCACATTGCACCCTTGCTGCTCGTTCTTTACCATCGCAACAACGCCAAGCACCTGAACGTGCGTGCATAACTTTTTCACAAATCTCAAACCATATTTAGGACCAGCTGATAAAAATGTTGTAGTTTTTTCCTCTCGTTTCATGCACTACCATCTTGACATGCGGCTGCTACAAGGTAATCACAACATGTTCTGTGATATTCACATCTTTTCTGCAACAACAACAAGAGCAGAAGCGCTACATTTCAGCATCCAAGAGCTGACAATTGTTGAATGCTCAGGCCACGTGCAAGTAAAATTTTGCGTTGTTTTTTTGTGCAAACAAAATTTTGTGTGGCTTTTTCATGCGAAAATAAAACTTTGCGTGTTTTTTTGTGGTACAATGTGTGTAATAATATTTGTTCGTAGTTCAGTTAGTGCAACAAGCAAGTAACTGCTTCAGCCGTGTGTTCGGCGCTGCGTCACAAACATTCGCACTTGTCAGATTTCAAACCGCCGGTTAGGGTAAAGCATTTGTGAACGCATGCTACTGCAGTGTGCAAACAATTTCACTGAGCGCCTTGGTCTCAATCTCCTTGGCTATTTTGTAAGAATTATGAGGATTTTGCCGACTGCCCTCGAGAAGGGGATATAAGCGCAGTGATGACCTTGGACTTGTGACCAAACGGTGACTGCTCAGTGGTCAATGCCTCAAGTTTCGAACAATACTGACCAAACAGTTAGTCGGGTGATAAATAAACACAATCGCATTAGCTTGCCTGCTCGAGCACTTCAGCAGCTCCTTATTTAAACAGAACGTTAGTATCGAAGTTTTTATAATAACGAGTTCCAAACCGATCTTGTTCCGGTATCAAGCGGAACATCACAACCAGGAACGACACCAGTTTGTACTAAAATCAATGTGGGATGTGAACCAAGTTGAAGTCAATGATAACATTCTGTCGAAAACATATTTCATTACCACATACCGAAGAATAGAAAGACTGTGATTTCGTTCTTTTCCTCTAATCTGCAGTAGTCAATAAGCCGTCGACAGGTGCATGTGCCCAAGCTTCATGTAGGACTACGCTTTGAAGAATGGATGGAATATACACAAGCTCTTTATTTCCTGGCATAAAAATTGTGATAACGAATTTTTCATTTTCCGCTAGACATAAAAAAGAATCTGATCAAAAGGAATTGGCATAGAATGCGCAAATAACGTTTGTTAAAGTAGGCACCACAGCGGCCATGTCTCTTGATGCACACCTCGAGAACGAAAATAATTGCTTGTCTGGCAGCGAAGGCGAGAAAAATATCGGGTAATTTTATAAAGGCGTCCGACACATTCACACGCATCATCTTCGTCGATTTGCAAAAATCGCAAGAAAAAGATATTATCAACGGGAAGCAATTCCTTGATAAACACAGCTGGACCAGGATATTCAACTGCCAAGGATAAATTTTCTTATTGGGAACTCGTTTCCTCGAACGGGCCTTGAACGGCAATAGCTTCGATTTCAACTTTGGCGAGTTTGGGAAGGTTGCCAACAGCAAAAGCAGCGCGTGCAGGGTAAGGTTCCGTGAAATCTGTGAGGAAGAAACACGCAACGAACTATATTGCTGCATTATGCACTGAAACAACGTATGGACAACAGCTTTACTCAGAAACAAGTTCATGCAAACATAACAAACGTATTGTTCTTGAAAGTTAGAAACCAGTGTTACTTGTCAAATCACACTCAGTAAATGTTACGTGATCATACGTCTACAATGTAAACATATGCAACTCACCATAAATCCACGTCTTTTGGTTTAATTACCACGCTCGTATATTTTTTATTTTGAATAAGAGGACAAACACTAATTCTTTTCCATGTCTGTCCTAAGCTGCACTCCGCTTTTTTCAGTGATTTTTCATGTTTTAAAATAACATGTTTCTTGAAACGGTTCAGATTTTTGCATAAACGGAACGAGTCCCCCCAAAAAACAACAAAACAGGCATAAAAAAGTGTAATCTATAAGGGTTGCACACACGTTGTGGGTGTTTCAGATGTTTCATTGCCTGTTCTTATCCAACGATAATAAGCAGGAATGTTCAGCAGGTTCAATCACGGTTCGATCAATATCTCGAAGATGAATCCGCGCATGATCGATTGAATTACGTGTGTGACGCAATGCTTGATTTTCCACATTGGAGTTGACGTCACGCATGTTACGTTTCGAATTAATGGGCATTTTTTAATCGGCTGAACATAAATATCAGCTTTCATGAAATATTACATAAAAAACACACAAGTAAAGCTAGTTTTTAATACTGCGGCCAAGCTGGAAAAATGGATGGACTTGAATAAAATTTTTACTTGGTTCGTTCATCTGAACAGATGACGAAAAACGTGCTGTAGCAAAAATATTACTACATTAAATTTTTAATAATTTGAAGCAGTCTTGATGTAATTTTTAATAATTTGAAGCAGTCTTGATGATTCAAATCTTGATGTAAACCAAGCAATAAATACGCTGTTTAAAAAAATTATGTGCAGTTTTTGAGGGATTTCTATGACACACTTGATTAGCATTCTAATAGGTTTTTACTTATAATAGTGTAGAAGGCAAAATACGATGACACAAATTGAATGCAATTAAACGCTGATGTGCAGGGAGTATTTTCCACTTTGGACTTGTCCAGTCAAAGATCCGCAATCGTCTTGGCACAGAATAAGCTGACAAGCTTGTATTTATGTACAAGGTTCTTAACAGCCATGATTGTCAATTACGGTTTGAGTATTGTTCTTGCAGTAAATATTTCGTTTTGTATACTGGTAGTGATGTTATGAACTTATTTACATTAAAGGACATTTTATTTCTTGTTAACATTTATTCACTTTATTCATCCATCGTCGCAGAAAAAACTCCAGCTTACGTTCTCGAAAAGACTCAAGCACCAGCAGTTCGTACTCAAACAAAGATGTAAGCAATCGCTGCGCACCATACGTTCACATAATCAAGATAAAAAAACGTTGCAATCACTCACAACACATGCTACATGAAATGGATACATACAGCTTTGATAGACCGCATTGACTTTTGCGAAGTCGTTGATGTCGGCAAGCAGCACTGTCGCCTTGACAACTGCAATAAATTTGATACGCCACGTTAAAATAAATTTAATTCAGTTTTAACCCTGTTCATCCGGTAAAGAAGTGCTTAGTAGTTCACTAAACGCAACGGAGTCAAGTTTGAGATTACATGCTCCAACAAGTCAGCATTGACATACTCAGCGGAGATTTTCACGATTATAGCTAGTTATACACTAAAAAGCTTCACTCACCGTTTGAGAAACACATGTCGGCAGCCTTTAAAATTTCTTTCATATTCTGGAAAACCTGAAAAACCACGGATATCTTCTTACTTTTTATTGAAAATTAGTTAGACATCTTAGGCAAAGAATAGCTTGCAAAAAAGAAAGTTGTGAAGCATTTTGGTCGGGGAAAATCATTACTCGTTGAAAGGTTAATATCAAAAACTTCTGTGCTGCTTTCTAACCTAAAATCCATGTAGCGAAAAGAAACTTCAACTTTGTTTTTCTTTTTGTGTTGTGTTTATTGTCTGCAGTTAGAACAATACGTTTAAAACATTAATTCGTTTTCATACTCGCTTTTCCTCAGGGTAGGGAGGGTCACAGGGGCTGCAGCCCTAGGAGGACTCGAAACACCTAATGGTTAACAGAAATCTCAGAAAGTTCTGCTGGCACAAAGATGAGGCCAATCAAAGTCGGAGATGTGGTCAATCCATCGACCTCTGGGCCACTTTCCTGTGGGTGTAGCCAGCTGGACTTGCCTCGCCAATCTTTCCTGGGACATGGCCGAACCAACGTATCTGGACACATGGCCGAACCAACTAGGCAGGGATCTCTCTATTTGGAGAAGTGGTTCGACATTCAGGGTTTTACCAATCTCCCAGCTGCGCACTTTGTCACGAAGTATCACACTGTGAGCTCTTCGCAAAATCCCATCTCCGCCGCTTGCACTTGGGACCTGGGTTGCGGAGTCGGTGTCGCAAGGAGTCGGAGGTTTTTGGGTGGAGTCAGATTCCTAAGAACACTACGAGTCGGAGTCGGACTGTTTTATGCGACTCCGACAGTCCGATTGAATCACTTTTTACATTGCACTCACAAGTTTGGAATCCTAACTCGTGCCTGTTGAAATGATGCAATATCTTTAGAAACTTTTGTTGAAACAGAGAATTCCTGCTGTGTACCACGATTTCCATTGATTGCTAGTTGCTACAAAATTGTTGACAGCCAAAGTTCATTAAACGTTATGTTGAGGAGTCGATGTCAGGATCGGAAATTTTGGAAAGGTCGGAGTTGGAGTCGGACATTTTACCCCCGACCCCGCAACCCTGCTTGGCACAGTATTTTTTCAGTCATTACCCATGATTCATGAACATAGGTGAGAATCGGAACAAAGACCGATTTAAAAACTGACAACTTTGCAGTGTTTGGAAGCTCCTGTTTTGTCACCACAGAGTGATAAAACTTACGCAGAACTGCGTTTGTATATCAATCCGTGTATCGCAAACGTTTACAACATATCGCTGAAAAATGTGTTGAAAAAATGTAAATGCATTGTGTTGCATTCTACAGCATTCATTAAAATTGTAAAATTAAATTTCAATGTTGATGATTTGAACAATATTTTTAAGCCTATATATACTGATCACAGCTAGAAATTGGCCAGTACAGTATTATGCCAAATTGCCAATTATTACATGCTACCTGCACTGCTTGGTCCTGCACATCAGATCCTGCGAACTCCATTGTTTTTGGGTCTAATCCAATCTGCCCAGAAATGTAAAGGGTCCGATCAACCTGAACAGCTTGACTGAAAAAAAAACATTGCTTCAAATTCAACTGGTATCAGATGCTGTGAAAAGATTCCTGACGAAAAATGATCTTAAGCATCTCCTTTATCTGCTTTATGGAAAAATAAACCAGTGAATAAGAGAAGCAACCAAATCATTGTCTTCTCAACATATTTGTACCAGTTGATACTAGCAAATCTGGAAATTAAAATCCAACAGTCAATTTCAACTTAAGTCAGATGCAGTGGTGTGTTTAAGGGGAGGCGAGCGAGGCACTTGCCTCAGGCCCCCCTTGAGGTGTTACGCGCGTAAATTTTCATAATTTTTGGTGAAAAACTTATTATTCACTCATATAATATACTACAAAGCAGGAGATAACTAAGTACTCTGCTTTCAAAGGGCCCCCTACAGAAACTGCAATGTGCAGGTACTTTCCTTTCAAAAGGGCCTCCAATAGCAACTGCAATTTGAAGGTAATCTGCTTTCAAAGGGGGCCCCAACAGCCACTAAAACGTGCAAGTACCCTGCTTTTAAACTTCATTGAAGGGGCCCCTAAAAGAAACTGTAACAAGTAAGTAGCCTACTCTGCCTCCACAGGGGCCCCTAACAGCAGTTGTAATGTATAAGCAACTTGCTTTCAAATGGGTCTCCAACAGCAACTGCAATGTGCAAGTACTATGCTTTCAAAGGGGTCCAAACAGCAACTGTAATATGCAAGTACGATGCTCTCAAAGGAAACCCAAACAGCAACTTTAATGTGTAAGTAGTCCTTCCTTTCAAAGGGGCCCCCAACAGCAACTGTAATGTGTAAGTACCTTCCTTTCAAAGGGACCCCACCACCATCTCCAATAAGCAAATAAAAAAAAAGCTTGAAACCAACTTCTGTACCTAAAAAAATTGTGGGTTAAAATTTCTTCCAAAAAGTTCTGAAAAGACCTTATCAAATAAGAGCAAACGAAATGATAACTTTTTATAGCAAATGATAATTATTGATACCAAATGATGATTTTTAGAGATTGAAGTATTTGGTATATTGATAATTTTATGAAAATGCTACAGTTGAACAGAAAGTAGTCTTTTTTATGTCTCTGAGTTGGAAAGGTTAGACAAATTCCTCATTTCTTGTCATGTTGTACCTTAGTGAACATTTTCATCAGAAAATAAAACAACATACAATTGTTGTAGCAGGGACCACACTACATCTTTTAATGTACAGGACATTTTCTTCTTAGTTTACAAAGTAATTTTGTACTATTGCTGTTGTGCTGCAAAGATTGTTAATAAGCAAGGCTACATTCATGCTTCTTATCAGGTAGCAGGAATGGCATTTTTGAGTATTATGAGTACTCATTTTTTCTACAGATATTTAAGGTATTTTAGGTGGTTTGAATTTAGCCCATACTTGACGTCACAGGTTATTTGAAGCTTGACTAGTACATGGTTGGTTTAAGGTAGACTTGGCAGGTGATGTGTAAGTTATTTCGCCAGCTGTTAGCCAGTACAACTTGAACCGTTTTTTCTTAGCACAGATTTAATCAATTGTGTAGGCTACTTGCTGCAGAAGAAATGTTTGTGATAAGGTATATGATGAATTATTTCCTACTTCTGCACATTTTTCAAACAACTAGTGGCAGTGCAAGATGATAACAGCCTTGACTCATCCAGCCTCAAAGCTTTCCAAAACAAGTCTCAGGTTGGATGCTTTTGTACGCTTAAAAAGTTAAAAGGATGAAATTTAAAACAAATTTAGTGTTTTAAATCTTCTTGGTTGTTGTTTATAGTTTCATGGATTCCCATAAAGACATGAATGTGAACAAATTCAGGATACCAACTACCAAGCATTTTCTCAAAGGGTGAAAGTGTGAAACTTTCAAAGGGATTAATTTGTGGTTTATTGATGGTGAATACAGAGAAATGGGGCGCGAAAATAAAGAAGTGGGGGCGATGCCAACTTGCTATTGCCTAACGTTTATGTGTTGCCAGCTGTGTCTCTCAACTTTCAGTGTTTTCAAAGTTGTGTATCATGAACACCCTTTTGCATTTTCTCCTGCTGCGTCAGTAATGTTGTAGTCTCAGGAAAGCATCCTTCAGTGGCCGTATCTTAGGCTTGATCAGAAGTTATTATCACGGTTGGCTGAGTATGATGACATCATCAGAGGGCTTTTTTTCAACATCTAATGCACATTTTGGCTAAATTCAATACTTTTTCAAGGTCTTGAAAACCAATTTTGAAACTCAATACTTTTTCAGTACTTTCAATACCACGTGGGAACCCTGTAAGTACATTTCTGCCATTGCACATTGGCAAACAAACCAACAACAAAACCCAAACAATGACAAATATGTTACCTGTATGCACCAATAGCTGCTGGTGCATTAGGAGTGTTAATAACCTTGCGAATGATTTTTGGGAAAGTACTCATGTTATAGCTTATCTGTAAGTTAAAATGTTTTTATCAGTAGGCCTAATCCTAACTTAAAACACACACAAAAGATGAAAGATCAGTGATGTAGGCTATATCAGCACATGCGACATGTCAAGTTTGAAACAGTGCATGCCAGTCCAAAGAATAACAATCCAAAAAGTCATTTAAAGTTAATACTATCATAAATCTGCATTAAAAATCCTGTGTGCAACATTAGCTATGTACCAAAAATTATTATTAGTATATGGCTCATCATGCTGTTGCCGATGATGGAGCTGGCAATGAACATTTCTTTCCATGTAGCTCTGCAATGACTTCACTTAGGCACTACCTAATTTTTCATAAGAACAAAATAGGAAAATAGGGTAACAATTGCCATTTTGCAACATCACATACTAGAACTCTGTGTTACATTAATTTCATATCAAACTAAAACATTCTTGTTTATCCAAAGTATAAATAATAAAAGTTTTTGTTCTGTACTTTACTCAGAGCTCCCACAACAATCCAATATCGTATTGCACTAATTTTACACCATGGTTTACATTGTTTTTTCATCATTTCGTGTAGCTTACAATCGAGGACAGCTTAAAATATTTGCTGATGCTTCATATGATGATTTGTCTTTACTTTGATATAATTTATCTAGCATACTCCCTCCCATGTGTTCTCTCTGCTTGTGTGGCAAAATTGTTTAACAGCTTTAGGTGAAGTGTTAATTAGAACAACTGTGCCCATACATATGCATGGCTGAAATAAATCTACACAGTTTTATATTGTCTGCTGAGTGATTGCAAAGGTTATCGTAAAACAAAAGTAGGCTGCCCTATTTTCAAATGTGACATACATTCAAGGATGACTTGCAACTTTAATTTTTGACAGCATTTTGTGTGGCCCACGATCAAGAGCAGCCTACCATCAAAGGCAGCTTGCAATTGGTTAAATATGTTAATCAAATTTCATGCCTTTTAATGACACAATTTTAAGTGTTTCATGATGACTTTTCTTTATAATTTTTAAACAGTTTTGTGATTTTTTACTTTTGTCAATGAGCATTATGTGGTGGGCAATTCTTTCATTTATGAAAAAAGGAAGTAACTACAGATATGCCTGGCCTGATGCAATTCAAATAAAAGGGTCAGTTTGTCATTCAAATGGCATGGATCTCGTAGCCTAGGGGTTATGCATCACGGCTGCTATGCCAATGGTTTTCGGTTCGACTCTCACCTTACCGACTTTCGTTTTCTTTTTTTTCTTTACTTTTCAGGCTTAGGTGTTACCTTTAGGGGTTAGTGTTAGGTTGGGGTTGCGTTAGCGTTAGGTTAGCATTAGCTTAGTGTTAGGTTACGGTTAGATTAGTCCAGTGTTTTTTTTGTTTTTTTTCTAAAAACAATGATCAGAAGGTGAAATAAAACCACACATAACCAAAAAAGAAAAACACAGTAAAATTATACAGACCATGATGGAGTACCGCCATTGTGTGTGTGTTCGACCAGGCACATAGCACCCCCAAATGGGGTTGGGCAGACAGAGGTCAAGACAGATTACAAAAAGGTTTCACAGTAAACAGTAGTGTTGGGTACATGAAAAATAAACAAAATGAGGTTAGTCAGGATGGCTGAAAAGGGGAGCAAAACAATACTGCACAGAGGCTTTACAGGAAGCATAAAAAACATACCGAAGACACTAAAGCTCACAGAAAACACAGACATTCGAAAGGCGATGGTAACGGATATACATTGAAGAGAGGCAAGTGACGAGCAGGAACACTGGTTAATGCACTGAGGGTGGCTAAAATCAGATCAAACTTGCACACAGGCCAATGCTGGCGGTGTTCCCTCTGACCGCGGCCAGAGACAAGCGCTGGTGGAGCCACTGTCGCTCCCTGGGGTCGCCTGAAATGTCAACGAGTTTCTTTGCAAGACAGCTCAAGAAGGGGGCAGTGGACTTGCCGTACACACCAGTGGTTTCGATTGCAACTGGTTAAAAGTAGTAATTGTCAAGAATGTCATTGTATTTCCAGCATTTGTCGGTCTCAGCATCAGTTGCTGCACTGCCTGGTATAGCAGCACTGACTATGTAGTGACTTTCTGCAAAGGTGTCCACAACTTTCGTGTCCCATACAAGGCTCCTGCCTCTGTACCAGGGGTTCAAGGTCAGACCATCGGGCCTTCTATCTTTCATCAGGCCAACGGGCTCAAGGACAGAGGGGAGACCAATGCGGGTCAATGATCGTTTGAGGATGGAGTTTATGGCTGAATGTCTGGGGAAGCGGCCCGCATTCTTAATGCAGGAGAGGCCATGAAGCCCTAGCCTGTCAACAAACTTCTCACAGCGGCATTCCGTGCTTTAGAAAATATTGGCACCAGTTCGCAGGGCAATTGCGATTGGGAGCTCATCAGGTTTCCGATGCTAGCAATTAGGAAGGCTTCTGACCAGGCAGCGGTGTGGCTTTTCTGTGCAGTGAGTAGCCGGCAGTGGTTCCAAGGGCTCGGGGTGTCGAGCAGGGCAGTGAGTGAATCTCTGCAAGCGAGGTTATCCCAAGCCGATTGTGTTTCCTTTTGTTGTGGGGATGAATCATGAAGTGCGGACCAGGTAACAGTTGCGTTGATTACTTCCCCATGAGGCAATGTGAGAGAGGGAAGCAATCTGTTGACGAGGCCCTGGCAGGCGAAGGACGATGATAGGAAACATGGCAGAGACAGGTCTGCGGCAGAACGGAGGCCAAGGCCTCCATGTCGGATTGGCAGGGATGCTTGTGACCAACTGTCTTTTCCTAAAGTCACGTCACTTATTTTTTCCGTGTTTATTCTTATTGTGGTGTCGAACGCTTTAAGTTCCTCTTTGCACTTGAAGCATGGGGCACTACGCAACAGATATGTGAGTTTGGGGATTGAGAGGCAGTTTTTCAAGATGAAGAATGCTTGATGCAGTTCAATTAGCTCAAGATTTTCAGTAATGCTGTCGAGCACTTTGATTTTTGCCTTTAAGTGTGGTGGGGCAGATTCCTGGTGCAGGGGGGACCCTAGTAACTGCCAATGAATAGGGTCAGGTATAGAGAGGGATAGGAATTGGTCTTGAAGGAGCTTGCTTGTTTGGGGCTTGTTGATGTCTGTGTGATTGATAAGGAGTAGCTCACATTTAGAATTATTAATCTCCAGGCCAATTGAGGATGAACTATCTCTAATCATGGTGGAATTAGTGAGCACGGTCTGTGGGTCTCCACCAATACATCCATCATCAAGGTACCAGATGTTTATGTCAGCTTTGATTTTGGATGTTACTTCATGGATGGCAAGGGCGAAGAGGGTTGGGCCGAGGGGGTCGCCTTGTTGCAACCCGTGGCCGAATCTAGACTGAAGTTTGCATGAAAAAGGGATGTTTTTGAAGAATAACAGTCCCATATGAAGGGGTAGATTTCTGGGAAGTGTTTTTGAGCTTCTTGAAGAACGGTGTCTCGGCGCATGCTGTTGAAGGCATTTTTAACATCAAGTTTAAGGAGAACTTTGTCGTTGTGGGGTTGGTCCATGAAGTAACGGGTGACGTGAACTGCAGCTTCACACCCTAACGGGGTGCCTACCCTTACTTGGGAGGGCAGGAGGAGTTTATGGAGCCTTGGAATGGTCTCAAGCAGACTTTAGCAACAAGACGTCAGTAGGTGCATACTATGGCATTGGGTCTGAGGTCTCCGTTGCTTTTGTAAAGCCCATGGAGTTTTTTCGTGAGCATCTAGTGTTAGGTTAGCATTGGGTTAGGGCTACGGTTAGAGTAAAGATTAGGGTTAGGTTTAGGGTTTATCTTTTACATTTACTTCATTTCTACCAAGCCTACTACACTCTCATCGTGCATTACTGTTACGTCACATATGGTGTATGAATAAGTTTTCAAATTTAAGATCCACTGGCGTATCTGTAGCCACTGCCTATAAAAAAACTGCTTTGCAACTTTTAAAGAACTTTAGTGCTGAATAAAATACGGCAGCATCATTTCTTTGAAAACATAACCAGAGTAAAACATTCGAGTAACTTCACTCCACAGGTGAAAGAAGCAAGGAATCAATCACAAATTTTTAATAGGAAATTGACTTCACGTAACACTACGCATCGTCAGCAGTGACAGATTCACGCATAGGCCAAATAGGCCATGGCCTAGGGCCCCATGCACACGCAACTCTTTGCTATGAGTATGACGACTCAATATGAACTAAAAATTTGCGAAACTACACAGAGGCATAGGCTACCTTGACAGTTTACCTTGAAAGAAGCGGAAATGCAAATGTCTACTCTAGACTCTTATCTACTCTAGACTCTGATTTGTCTACTCTAGACTCTGATTCTATTTCTTGAATAAGAGCTGATGATGCCTACTTTGTAGGCGAAATATATACCTTGTTAAGATCTTAGTGTCTGATTCAGTGCTGAGAAAGGATTTCTTTCAATAGACACTAGACTCTTATCAGTACAGTAACAACGTGACAACACTGTGCATCTGGGCATGAAAGAGATGCAAGCTGTCTTTATGAAAGTGGTTACAAAAACATAATGAAAAAACAGTACTTAATTGATGTTCAATTTTCCACAGACAAAAAGCTCGCAACAATGCAAGACCGCCAGACACTGCAAAACTCTGATGGAAAGCAATTGCAATATTGTCAATATTGGATCCTATCCTACGTTTGGTTGTTTTTACTAGATATCATGCAAACAGAGATTGTTTGTTGAAGCTCTGTTAGTTAAATCAGCTAGAACAGTTTCTCGCGATCTTCACTGGGAACAACGTGTCTACATTGGGCTTACTTCATATGGTTAGCTGAGGGTGTTGCGACAATACTTTGCTACTGTGCAAAACTTCTCTTCATTCTGTTTACCATCAACCTATGGCATAGAGCAGAGCTTTTCAAATTATGGGTTGCGGCTCCAAACGGGGTCGCCAAATGTAGCGAGACCAACTGGCTTGACAAATCAGATACAACAATTTCTGTAAAATTCACAAGAAAATTGAAAACCAAGGTGAAGTTAGCCTCACTTTTCCAAGCCGCTAGAGATGGCACGGGCCAGCACTTTTGCAGCCCAGCCTGCCCGGGCTAACATGAAACTGCCCGGCCCGGCCCGTTTATGCTAACCTACAACTTATTTTCTGGCCCGTAATATAAAGTAGGCAGTATCTATTTTGCCGCCAAGATGGCAGCAAAATAGACACATGACATAGGTTCGCCAAGGGGCCTTCACTAACCACTTTTGAAAACTTATTTGCCCAATGCCTGTAACATGACACTAACACATGACAAGAGTGCCCCAGGCTGCACTACACTTGCTAGTAGCCTAACGTACCAAGCCTAAACCAACCAGGGGTCACAACATCTGGTGCCCACCAGAACCAGGTTGCCGGTATGGACCATGTGGATTGCCCGTGGCCTGTTCTGACAATAGCATAAACATGATCAGTTTCTTTACAATGATATCTTTAATTTTTGTTTTTGATGATAACATCATATGAAGATAAATCATGCAAATTTTGATTTTCAGAAGTGTGTGTATCAAACTGGTAGACCTTCGCATGAATCTGTACCAAGAACAGCTCTGAGTCTAAGGCAGGAGTTTGGTGACTCCTGCCTTAATCCCTAACCTAAGACTAACCCCTAATATCAAACCAAGGGTTCACAACCTGGGGTGCATGTACCCCTAGGAGTAGATTTTCCTATCTGAAAGGGCACATTTGAGGTTAGCAATGGGAAGAAAAAAGTTATGTTTGCATATTATTCATTTCAAAATAGGCTACTCGCATTTATACATAGGTCAACATCAGTGATGAGTGAATATTATTTTCAAAATCAGTAGATGCTTATTAGTACAGTAAATGTATTTTTTATTTTCCTCAGCCATTTTGTCATATTAAGAAATTTTAGGGGAACATGCTCATAACGAAATGCTGAAGGGGTACATGGCCGTAGAAAGTTTGGGAATACTTGTCCTAAACCTAAACATCGGCGACAGACTATAAATGAAAATGTTGGTTGCTTTGGTTGATTCCTAACATGGTTCACTGATTTGCGTGGAAACAAGTAAAAGGGAACGTTTTACGTTGGCAGAACGGTGAAATGGAGAGAACAGCAGCAAAAAATATTCGTTGTTAGGTTATGAAACTTGGCAAAAAACAAAAATTTTTGGCGAGAAGACTGCAGCGGCCCGTAGCGGCCCGGAATGACGTCATAGCAAAAAAAAATTCCTAGCGGGCTGTTTCAAAACCCCTAGCGGACGGCTCGAAGACTGGACTGTCAACGGCCCGTGCCATCTCTACAAGCCGTACTTTTCCGAGGATGCGAGGTTCGGAAAAAAAATTTATTCGCAAATCAGCAAAAAAAAGTAGTTTTCTTTACAGCAAATGAAAGGGATACATATTCCATCAGTACAGAAGACGTTGGGTGAATAAGAAACCATTGCAATACAAAACAATTTTCAAAATTAAACAAATCCGGTCAGAATATTTAGCCCAGAAACATGAAAAAAGCGAGTTTTCAAACAAATTTCAAACCGCTTTCCGAGCAAGTACCAACACATATTTTATATCACTGTCTTTGTAATTTCATGCAGATTCCATTTCTGTCAAAATTTTGAACTACACAATTCGGATACCTGAGATTTCGCACAAAATGTTAAGTACGGCTTTTACATAAAGTTAGAGTCTGAGACAGACAGATATCGGCTGCCAACTTGTTTTTCATCCTAATTTCAAACAACTTTCCAGAACACGTATCAACACATATATTATATCAAAGTCTTTGTAATTAAATGCAGATTCGATTTCTGTCAAAATTTTGAACTACACACTCTGAATCTTAAGATTTCCTGAAAAATATTAAGTACGGTTTCTACGCACAGATAGCGTCTGAGACAGACCGATATCGGCTGACAACCTGTTATCAACACACATTTTATATCACAATTACCAGGAGTATATCGTGGTTCCGAAAAGAAGTGGCATTATCAGTAAATTGTTCATTTGACCACACAGTGTGGAACAAATGCAGATTGAGCCAGAAACGTCGTGCGTTTGTACACCCATCTTGGCGTAAGGAAGTTTTAAGCAAACTGAAGCAGCACAACTTCTGCTCATTTGTGTTCAAGCGACACATTGTGAAACCTTTGATGAGTACAAAAGAAAATGTGCCTGCTTTTAAATGCGAAGGACGTTGCATTTTTTCGACGTGTCCTGTTACTTTCGTGTTTACTGTCAGAGGTGGGCAACCGCTACTTTATCAATAGCGTCGCTACAGCTCTTTGTTAAATTTAATAGTGGCGCTATCGCACCCGTTCCTGAATAAAAATAGTAGCGAGCTATCGCTACCGCTATTCGCTACCGCTCCTTTTGCTGCACTTCAAAGAAAAGTTTTGGTCTTGTTTCACAGACGCAGGAACTATTTTGAAAACCTAACCTCGAAATGTTTTTTTGTAAGAAGTTGTTAAATAAAAACGTGATCATAAAAAAATTGTCATTGAACAGTTATGATATAGGAAAAATGATTTTACAGTACATCTCAAATTAAGTTCGATGTCTAGCAGTATTCCTTTTACAACACAAAGTAACGCAGATGTTTCAAAATGTTTCAAGAAAGAGGGGAGCAAACCAAATATATTGGTGAGTGATTTCAGGAAAATGTTTGCAAGACAAATATCATAAGTACAACTTCATCGGCGAAGATTGCAAAGCAAAGTGTGCACAAACTTGAAAGTTGGTGCACAATGTAAGCATGACAACTTCAACTTTTGAATGTAAATTTGTACTGCGCATTAGATTAATTGTAAAAGCTTACTGCTCGATGTCCAGTGTTGGTTTGATAAACTGTAACTAACATGACGAGATGTTTCGGTACAAAAAATAACCGCAACCATTTAGTAGGTTTGCTTACAAGCAATGCAACCCATGGAGTACAAAGAAGCTTTGCTTTCTATGCGTATTAATGCTAAGCAGTAAAAAATTGCGTTTTCAGCTTGGTCGGTTTTGAAGAGTGTTTTCCAAGGCAGCTTCTTTGTTGCAAGTAGGAGGGTAGCCAAGCGAGACCGTTGAATTGTAACATTGTACCAACAACATTTCGATTTGAGCAAAACACATAGCACAACAACTGATTATGTTACTTGAAAAGCGACAGTAGCTGTCTGTAATCGCATAGATTATGTTGCTCACGATTGACATCGCTTAATTGACAAACTGGCGATTTTTATTCAACGTTGATGTGAACTTTTTTGTTAAGCGAAAAGTTTGTTTTTTCACCGGAGCAAATTTTTGTTGCTGGGCTTGTGAACGTTGTAATCATCTGAGAAAATGCAAATAGCAATAAAAACAGGCAATGCTATTATTAGGGTGGAGTAATAACAATGTCATTCACGGTTCTCAAAGATAATATTTTTTTCATAAGACCAAAGTCGTCGGATTAGAAAAAAGGGAATTAGCCTATGTAGTTGTTAAGTTTAGTTAAGCACAATCCGAGGCACGAAGCTCATTGTGAAGACGCCTGCGACCACGCTTACAAAAATAGCGTTTCCCCAAATTAACTGCAATGTGAAAGAAACGCTGTAATGCCTCCAAGAAAAAGAACGTGCGATGTAACAGAAATGCGACATATCATTGCAAAGGCAAGTTACAAAAAGTTTTTCGTGCTGGTTTGAACGATATTAAATACGACTACGTAGATTCCAAACAGCATTTTTATCTACAGTATCATGTTGCAGCAACAGACATGAAAGCACTTTGCAAAAAACAAACGACACTTCAAGCAGTGGTGTACCTCGGGCTTATCGCGCGTGAGGACAAACTCAGTTTAAGCGCTCCCCAGCCCGTTCTTGGCAGCATGAAATAAAAGAAACACCGCAATCTCATGCTTTACTTGCAATTATCTAATTGCAAGGACAAAGTTTGCTTGCTTTTGCTGCTGAAAATTTATCGATTATGTTGTCAAAAAACTGATAAGATTTAAATGTGTCACATATTTTAACCTAGAAAATATCTAACACCAGTGACTCTCTTTAGGAAGATTTGCTAGCAATTTGTAATCTGAATTTCGATAATCATGTCTGTGAAGATGCTCAGTATATAGGTGAGATTACATAAAACACAGGTAGCAGCCGAAGCAGCGGTAGCGCAGGGGTCAGTAAAAGTATTGAGGGAAATGCAAACTTACAAAAAACAAAAAATTCTTCACCAATATGTTTGTTTCTGTTCAGCAACAATGTTGACCTCAAAAATAATTACAGAAAGTGTAGAAAACCATTCTGAATATTATGGGTGCGTGAATAGCTGCAATAAACTTGTTTCAACTAGATCTTGTTAACCATTAAATTCCCTATGATACCGTATGAAAAGTTAGCTCCGCCTCCTTTGCCTCCCTGTTGAAAGAATAGGGGAAGCAATGCCCCCGCTGTCTGCGCGTCCCTGAGAGTAACTGAAAAGTACAAAATTATAACTAAAATACTCAACGCTGTTGCCCATTCATAACTAGAACTTTGCAAAAGTAGTAAGGATTTATTTTAACATCCCACAAATAAAAATCATCATAATTACCTTCAGAACCACATCAAATCCATTTCAACATTAGGTTTGTCAAACCATCAAAGATCAAATAATTTCCTAAACATCAGATATGTTGTCGTAACAACATACTATTAAGGTTTATCGCTGCTCTAAAAGCATGCGCAGTTGCATGCACTGTGAATGCTGGATTCCCGTCCATTGTGACGCAACTATAGAATGAGAACAAAGTGGGAAAGTTCGCAAGCCTGGCTATCTGAAAGCATTGTGACGCAACCGTCAGTCAAACAGCATGCGGGCGCTGGTTGTTGAAGACACAAGCGATGCCTTAAAACGTCAGTAATGTTCGTAATCGCTCCCTTTGCGAACTTTGTTGATCTTGATGAGATTTTGCAACTGGGTGTCAGCGACTGGCATTCGATTTTTCGTAAGTCGTAATTACTAGCATCCGCTGACATTTGACATTTCGTAATTGTTACGTGACATTCTTACCTTAATTTACCCCCTCAAATGGCTGCACCCGGGGACAGGTGTCTCCCCTCCCCCCTGGCTACGCCACTGTCTTCAAGACAGAATCATAAGTTTGCTTCAAGTTATGTGTAGCCTACAGCCAAATATCCTGAAGTAGAAGAAAGCTACAACAACTGTCATACTGAGATATACTTAAACAAAAACCGTAGTTGCACATGCAATGAAATGTTGAACCCAGTGCCATATTTTTTCAAGCATTGAGTTCAGTCATACGCAGCTTTACCGGTAGCAATAGCCAATGCTTCGAAGCCCCAATTGCTTTAAGTTTGTCGCTGATCCTGAGTTTTTACCGAACTAACGTGGAGCCTATCGATCAGGTCAAAAGCAACTTGAGTTTAATCTTTCCTAATGCTGCTAGCTTACTGAAAACAAATCATCAAAAATCAGCGCAAAACAGTGAGAAGAGCAGTTACTCTCAACGTGTGCTGACGGAAAAGCTCTTGCGAATTTTTCCTTTGGCCACCACTCACGCCAAAGTAGCAAATAGCGGTAGCGATAAAATGGTGATAGCTCGCTACCGCATCCGTTATTTTTTTCAGAAAAGAGGGGTGCTATCGCCAACGGTATTGAAAAATTAGCTTGCTGCAGTAGCTCTCTTTTTTAGTAGCTCGCTACTGCCCAGCTCTGTTTACTGTTAGTGATGAGATGCAAGGAGAAGTCCGTTTCCAAGGTTAGCTATATTTTTTAAGGATATTTTTCTTATAAGCACAAAGTGTGTAACAAACAATTTTCTCAACCGCCTATTTCTTCCAAATTTGTTGCTAAAATTTCGTCATTATCAAATGAAATAAAACAAGCAATTGTACTTCCTTTCTAAACTATTCTTAACTCCAGATTTCATATTTGCATAAACCCGACCAGGGTGAAGTTATTTCAGTGTCTGTAGTTTATTCTGATATTTTTAACAACGAAACCTCTTCTGATATAACGCATGATTATGCTTTTCTCTTTTATGATATCTACATCCAGTAATAGTGGTTTTGTCAGTAATGTCATCTTTAAAGCGAAATGTAAGCTAACTGTCAGAGTGATAATAAATTAGTAAAATCATTTCACTGGAGGCAAGACTGCCAGTAGCCAAGTCTCGTATTTTATGTTACAATGCGATTTCTTTTATTTGACCAGGGAATGCACAACATCGCATGGATGAGCTCTGTGGACGCCTTGTGCAAGGTGAGGAAAGGCAAACCTTGAGCAAAGTTCTCGAGAGCAAATTGTCTAGACGGGTTCATTTACAAAACATCTCGTCTCTGTCTCCTGAGGTTTCCAGCGGCAGTGATGGAGTCTCGAGACTTGGTCTCGGTATCGAGACCCGTTTTTTGGAGTCTCGGTCTCGAAAGTCTCGTCTCGGTCTCGAAGCATTTCGGTCTCGAGCTCTTGGTCTCGAGACTTTGCATGAGTTTTTTTTTTTTGAACTTTTGCAAGAAGGAGCTCCCTAAGAAACGGTTTTCAAAAACCATTGTTCAAAATTCAGCCGTTCAAAGATGTCAGTGGCTAAGCTTTTTTTGTTGTTATGTTATTTGCGAGATGAAGGAAACAAATTGCTCTCTACCCGGTTTACAATTTTTAATGAATTCAATAAACAATGTGTATGTACCAATGAAACCGAAGCGCATAATCTTTGCAACGATTCAACGCAACAATTCGTCCAACGATTCATTTTATTGAATTCATTCAACGATTCATCCAAAACAAAAGGTTAGTTACAACTGCGGCATCTTTTGCCTTCAGGTAGTGAATAGTAATTCTTACACAAGAGATCAGAATCAATTAACCGTATGGTACTTCTGATTAACTCATTGTCAACAGATTGAAAAAGCATTCATTACAAAGCTTCTGAGAAATACAGAAAAATGCTTTTTTGACAGCAAAGTTACTTCTCTCGAGCAAACAAGGAAAGACTTTGCTGAAATGATCTTTGCTATGTCCGGTAAGCGTAATGTCTTTGCACTTGTACTGCGCAGCATTACAGTTATATTGGTCGCTGTTTGTTTGTTATGAGAATTCAACTGCAGTAATTAAGTGATTAACAAGCCCTCAACCAGGGAGGGGGACAATTTGGCAATTGCCTACACCGAAATTTTGAAAAACAAGTTTAATTGTTGGGTACAACAACTAACAATCATTTTGCCACCCCCGAAAACCGAACATATCACTTGTCTACGGACTTGGTGACTAATATCACACTGAAAACTTGGTCGCAATCATGGGCGTCGGAAGGATTTTTCCAGATACTAGGAGATTTTCCCTAATTTTTTCCAGGGGGCCCAAAAGTGGTGAAATTTGATTTTTCCCACTCGAAACTGAAAAAACAACCTCTGTTGCTGAAAATTTCACCCCTGCCCCCCTTCCGACGCCCATGGTAGAAATGACAGTGTTTGCAAACTGATATATCTACAAAGCATGCTCTTCGTTAAGCTCTACATAAGATGTTTGAAGTCAGGCAAAACATTTTTTTTCAGAGGGCATCCAAGACCTGTGCAGCTAGTGCGGAGGTAGAGATATTCCGGAAGGAGATGATTGGTTCAGTTTGCGCACTTTTCTGTACGTAGCCACTATTTTTTATGCAGTGCTTGCTGCAATTAACGCGAAACATAAGTAGTCTAATAATAATAATAATAATGATATTTTATTGCGGACTCGTGGTCCATATCACAGACACAAGAGCACAAAAAGTGGTTAGCTATACATCAGCGCACATTACAGAAACGGTGTTTGCACATGACCAACACTGGGAGGAGCAAAGCTGTTTATCCTCACCACAGCTGTATCGTCATTCGCAAAAGCACAGAAAATGGATAAACCATACAGTAGGGCATTACACAACCGGTGTTAGTACGTGTCCAGCC
>Ga0210059_1002811_pt1 | contig 27502 bp, 17 predicted proteins | sample Ectturendosymbi2_FD_188042 | JGI IMG/M metagenome (GOLD analysis project Ga0210059, IMG submission 188042) | Ecteinascidia turbinata endosymbiont from Florida, USA - Sample 2 (SPAdes) (version 2) | ecosystem: Host-associated > Tunicates > Ascidians > Unclassified | place: Key West, Florida... | reverse complement strand
TAATTAGTCAAATATTTTTACTAACTTACATCACAACTTTTGAACCCGAAACCCCAGCAGGTCATCCAAAGTATCAAAAGACTCGGATTGTAGCCTAGTTTCCAGTAAAAACTTCAGCGAAATACTATCACCTAACGATTGGCGCCCAGGGCCAAGGTGGCCTAAAAGTCCTCCACTTATGACGTCACTCACAGAAAACCCACACCCCCTAGGTAAAAATTTTTTTCGAGTGCAATCTACTAGACTGGTCGATCCGTTTGAGCCGTTGAACAGCTCTCTAGCGCAATCGGCGGAGGAGCTAGGGCGTTGGTAAGGCAACCGAAAATTGTTGTTTTTTAGGCCGAAATCAGAGTACGAATATACCGTAGGCCAGCTCTATACGTGTTAATGATTTCGCAGTGTAGCAACGTAAAGGATCTCTTAATTGAAGATCAAATTTTTGTACCCCTGAATAAAGTGGTTACAAGCGAATTTTTTCTGATTGAAAATGACGAAGAATATTAAGATAAGAACTTGACTGATAAGGCTTTTTGGGCTGATACCAATTTTTCATTGCTAGTAACTGATGCCGATACTGATATTTTTGCATTACTCAAATCACAGCTGAAAGACATTACAGTGCATTTTTTTCCTTAAGTATGCAGGCCACACAAACATTACATAAGTTACAAGCATGAAAGAGCATGTTGTCATTGTGATAAGCTAGGAACAGACAGTGCCTATTTTGCCTCATGAAGCAAAATAGACACTCCTGGAGCTATTTTGCCTTGCACTGAACATGATTGGTTGAACTGGTCACATGACAAGTTTGGAATGCATGACTTGCTCAGTTGACTATGATGTCTGTAACAGTTCAGTCTGATAGACAAGCACTGCCATGGTTTTATTGCTGGAAAACTATTAGCAGCTTCCTGTTGTTGTTGTGTGAACTGTAGGCTAAACCCTAACCGTAAAACCTTAAAGACTCATGATGCCTTGTCGTTCAGAATAAAAAAAAAGATTGAAGTTTTGGGCTTTGGTTTTTGGTTGATGGTGTCATAAGTGGGGTATGTTTTGCGGTTTGTTTGATGACCTCATCAGCCGATCCAATGAGTGGCTTTCATGGCTCAAAGTTTTATTGGATTCTAGGCTATAATACAAGTCTTCAAAGCCCTTGATCGACTTTCTTGCATTTCTGGTGCCAGTTCTGGCAAAATAAACCCAAATTGTTTACAAAAATTGGGGGTTTTCAAGGGATTTCTCTAATTAATATTCTTTTATTTTGCCATAACTTTTGAACCAGAAATGCCACGCAGTTGAAATCAAACCCTCTAAAGACTCATATTATAGCTTAGAATCCAAACAAACTTTGAGCCATAAAGTCGGCTTGATTGGTTGGCTCCCAGAGGATGATGATGTCATCCAAATGTAAACAAATATGCATAAACGTTCTCCCATTATGTAAACACAAACAAAAAACCCAACATCCCAAGCTTAAATTGTTTTCTATTGAAACTACAAGACTTTCGCCATCTACAGAGGGTTGAACAGCTCTCTAGCTCAATCTGCTGGTGAGTTATGGCTAAATATAATATGGGTATAATACACCCAGGGTCAGCATTTGTGAGGGTTGAATTTTTTACCGATTTGTGGTTTATGAGCCATAATGTTGGCTCCAGATATGCTAGAAAGCTAATCAAGGGCTTTAAAGACTTGGATGATAGCCTAGATTCCAAAAAAAACCCTGAGCCAACAAATGGTTTATTGGATTGGTGCACAGGGCCAGGTAACTTCAGCCAAAAAGGTACGAAAACATGCCCCCATTAAGACGTTACCCACAGAAAACCTGGAACGAAAAAAATTTTTTGAATCTGAACTAGAAGACTTGCCGAATCCACAGAGGGTTTACACACCTGTCTAGCTCAATCGGCTGGCGAGTTATAGCGTTGCAAACTTGGTCAAAAAAGTGGCCGGCGTGGGAATTAGAGGGTTAAAGGGTTTGAATAGCTCTCTAGCTCAATATGCTGCCAAGTTATGGTGTTGCAAAGCTCTGCAAATAAGTGATCAGCCTGAGATGGATGGGGTTACACCTAAATCCTTGTTGTTTTGCCTATTGTACTTGTCATGTGACCACTTTAACCAATCGTGTTTGACTAAAACGCAAATGTAGTCCAACGAGTTTAACATAAAACAGAGTTGCAACATGTTAGTTAACAATATTTCAGTAACAAATTGACATAGGTACTCGAAGTAGAGAAAGAGAACAGTATTGTTATTGCTAGAGGTATGATTTTGAGTAACACCCTCCAAAAGATTTTTGTAAAGACTGCTGCAGCAGTATCATAGCGTAGTGACCATTACGCATAATGCTACATTATAATGAATATTAAACCAACTCACAAAATGTTTTCATGTGCTGTTATGGGATGTGGCTACTGCAGTCCTTAACTAACTCTACACCAAGTGTGCAAGCGAATCCACATACAGGCAAACGTGTGTTGTGAGTACTCCCTTGTGTAGTTCCATGTGCTTATGCTCAGAGATGCAGATCTCACAAGTGGGTAAACAATGCGCAACGCATTACTAACAGAAACCATCACTTCACTACCATGAAAAAATGTACAACATTGAATTTCACGAAACCTGGGCTAGGTATTACCTATTTACCTAGTAGGTAACTGCTTGCTGTAATGTAGGAATGTTTTTTGACACACACTGAAGGCCTTGTCTCCCTAGCCGGCCTTGCTGAAACCAAACCAAGACTGACTATAAAACAATCAACCACCACAGCACATAACCTGATTTGTTCGCAGGCAGTCATCTGTTTACCGCACAAAAGCCTGCAAGCGAATGTTATATCATAGAGCAGTTTATCAGGACAATTGCGCAGCATTAAACAGTCAGAGACGAAGTCATAACTTGGGTTTCTGAACATTCCATGCAGAACAATAGCGTAGCAGCTTTTATGAGTACATATTGTCGATCTATTTCGGTGGAATTTTGCTGATATCATACATTGTCATATTGGCCGAAATATATCAGCATGTCAATGCATCGGTCAAGCTCTAATTAAGATCAGATTGACTGCTTCTTGAATATTTTTACATATCAATTATTTTCTATATGGTTTTGGGCATCATTGCATAGTGCATTAGATAAAATGTTGAATAAGTTATGGAAAATTTTGAATCATATTTCAGTAATTAGTGAAGCAGCTTTTTGCAATATTAGAAATTTTCCTTTGCTTAGGTTAGAGGATGGGCATGTTAGATGAATGGCAAAGCAACTTTAAATTACATCAATGAGTAAATCATACTTGCTCTGGTACATATATATAGACATAGACATAGACATATAGTCAATTAATTGTTTTTGTTGAATGCGGAAAAAATTTGCTGCGCTGCCCCTTGAAAAGTTCAGTAGAAACCAATGCAAACTACAAATTTGTAACTGCAGCATAAAACGTGTTTCTTAGATTTTTTTTGGTGATTTCAAGAACAGATGTCTGTTCAAATTGTGCATTAGAATCTTTTCACCAGATGAAGGTCTCCGAATTACTTTACCACTCATGATGTTTTTTTTTCAGAAAGCAAGCTATGTTTGCATTTCAAGATCATCATATCTGTTGAAGATTGAATTGTTTGGTGCTTAGTTCAGTGGATCATGTCAAATGCATTTGGCAGTTCAACCCTGTTTGGCATTTCCTGTTATTATTTTTAAGTTACATCAACTCAGAGTTCTGCTACTATTTTGTAATTTATCAATATGTTCTGGAATTACTTGGTTGTAGGATGTTTATACCAACAAATTTAACTCTGCAGAACCTTTGCCCACCCCAATCACTCCAGAAGAAGTAGTACTCACATCTGCTGATAGCAATCCTTCAGAGTGTAAAGCCGAAGAACACAAAAAATCTAAACTTGAGGTTGGAAAGCGAATCATCATTGTATAGTGGTTCTGCATGCGTATGTCATTGTTTTTCTTTCCCAGGTGATTGCTGTATAAGTTGGCCTGACTTGCCTCAAGTTAAAGAACCTACCTGAACATTTTTTGTGTTTACAAAACACTATTAATTGCACTGATATCCGTTTGGCATTGGTAAAACTTGATGTTTTTCCTTTTTGGTATTGCTTCTATCAGTAATACTATTTGAATATCAATAGGAGAGTCGAAGTTACTTCATTAGTTGGTAAAATCTGCACTGCCATTAGAATTTATTAGTGCGTGATTTATTTACATACCATACTGTATAGTGTAAACTTTTTTTTTTTCACTGAGACAATTCGGTCATTTTTTTGCTGAGACATTTTGGTCCCTGAAACATTTCAATCGTTTGTCTCACAGTTGTATTAAAAGTTGCCATAACAGTGTTCATTAGCCTGTATTTTCAGACATTCTGACTGAAATGACTAATTTTTTTTCAGTCATTTCAAAAACGTTTGGTCTATGACTGATAAAAAACAGGATGTAAATGTAATCAATTCATGATTCATAGTTATCCAGTTTAGTTAGATTGGTTAAAGGTTGCTTTTACTGACAGGACTTGTTTTTGTAGTAAGAGCTTGATAATGCAATTTGTGTTGAAGAAATGATTGGGTGAATGATGTGTATCAAACATATCACTCTCAGTGGTTTCATTTTGGACCAGCGTTTGTAAAAACAGGCAATTATGTGGTGTTGAGTATCTGAACTAAAGCGTATTTTGCAATATAGTACTGGCAATTGGCGGCCTGTTGCTTTGGCCAGGGTTATCAGGTGTAGTGTGTTGTAAGCACTAAGCAGACTGAACGTTTGCAGACAAGTCTGCATCTCTGAGGCAGAAATCGGTTTGGCATTTTCTGGCCTCTTTAGCACTGTTTGGCCTTTTTAAAATTTTTATCTGGCAACCCTCGCTAGCCATAAAATTATTTGATGATCACAATATTTTTGCATTAAGTTTATGTTGGATATGTTTGGTGTGTGCAGGCAGATAATACATTATTGGAAGAAGTATCAATTTTACGATTCTGTTGCATACCTATGTGCAACAACAACTCCAAGCATCAACCTCACTTGGGTTTTCATTCATTTCCTTCAAGTTGCCCTCAAATAAGAAAAGCAATGTGGAACACCTTCCTCAAAACAGTCCTCAATTTATGGGGGATCAGAACTACCATGCCACAAGTATGTGATGATTACATACGGTTACATGATTTGTGAAAGCAATATGCTGGCATTTTGTCAACAGTATAGGACAGCAAAATAAGTTGATCACATATTTAGTTCTTTTGCAGTATACTTACATTTGTTATTTTGTTTAGAAAAGGTAAACACTCCAGCTTCTTTCATGAAAACAACCAAGTAACCAAGCATATTTTAAACCGCTTTTTTAAGGTCACATACATGGGATTAAGCATGCTTGATGCATTTGCCCATTGCATGAGCGTTGGTGGTTGTATGTAGTGTTTTCTGTGATCCTTTATGCCAGTGGTGCTCAAACATTTTGGCTCATGTGCCACATTTGTCTTTCAGAAACCCTTTGCGGGCCACAAGAATTAATAATCTCAATAAAAATTATCTTAAATGATTAAAGTGTTAAGTTTTCTTTCCAATGAAAATTGCTTTGCGGGCCACTCCAGGGGGTCTTGCAGGCCACATGTGGCCTGTGGGCCACGGTTTGAGCACCACCGCTTTATGCAATAACACAGTGCATTTTGCAATGATGGAACGTTGACCTACTGGATAAAGTCCGTAGTGTTCTTTCTTTCTGTGTATTCCTGTTTACTTGTTATCTATTCGTGACTTGTCTGTGTTACTCCAAATGCTCTGTGATAGTACATTAACAAACCTGTGGTGCAGAAAATAAAGACTTAAAATAAGTGTTCTATACTGGTTTTTATCTTGAAACTTGGAACCAAAAGAATATACATTTGTGTAGATACCAGAACTTAGATGCATGTGCATTGCAGCATATAGCAAGATATTGCAATCTACCAACATGCAGATAATTTTTCTTGCAACACATTGCATGTACTGCTGCCATCAGCACAGCATGTTATTTAAGGTCCAGTTCTTAGAGGTACTAAATGAAAAGTGAAATATTGAAAAGTGAAATAATTGAAAATCATGCAACATTATATTACATGTTTTTAAATGTGACATTTGATGTGGTTTTTAAGAGAAATATCGTTTTGCAAGAGGTAATTGGACAATTTTAGTTTTGTGTAGTTTTGCTTTTGCATGAAATCTATTACATGTTGCCAATAAACTTGCAGTGAGCTTTACATAATTGACAGCAAGCAATATCTTCATCATAGTGAACTGCCAAGAGCGTTGTTTGTAATGTGGTGATCAACACTGTTCTCCATATGTCACTTTTCCTGGTGGGACTTGTGGTTTTTCATACCCTTGTTGAGCAAAAAGTTTCTTGGGCTTAGCAATGTTTGAGGGCATTTATCAATGTAGTGTTTTCTAGTCATCACATTGGAAACAGGTTGGAATTTGATGAAAGGGCACTCACCAGCTTTTATTGTAATCATGAAGTTGCACAGGAAGTTTCGGAGATGACACTGATCATATCAAGATGGGTTTGACTTGCATTGTCATTTGTTGCAATTGTAGCTATTTTCAGTTATGTTTGATTTAGATCAGATTTACCAAACGTTAGTTAACCAGACCTATCATGTAAGGATATACAACATGGTGAAAATAAGAGAAATGAAGCACCAAACTGAAGTTATCAGATGGCTCAAAGAAAAAATTAATGGAAAAAATGAGTCTGCACAGGGTCAAAGGAAGTATGATAGGCAAGGTCTTATTAGCAAAAATCTGGATTTTAAGTAGGTCAATCTAGCTGCAGCACAGTTAAAGAAATTAGTAGATTTACCCATACTTGTAAGCAGTGGTATACCTTTCAGACTGCAGGACCTGTTGACTTCCTCAAAGCAAGATTGCTGTGTAGCTCAAGCTTTATTGGAGTACTTGGCAACTGAAGACAGGGTATGGCTCTCACAGAAACAGGGACTTACACAACAGTTCTATATAGAAGCGAATCAAGCATTCTGCAGTGATATTTGAGTAATTTGTCGGAAACATTGAGAAGGTGGTATGGCATTGACAAACTGAATTTTGTGACTTTATTGCAAAGGTGAGCAAAATTTTGGACTTGTGAGATTGGATGTCAAAATTGGAGAGTTGGCCAGAACAAAAGGTGGATCAACTGTTTGTGTGAACTAGTAAATGTGATGCAAAATTGAATTGACATATAATTTAGACAACTTCAGCGGGCTGAATTAAAGAGCTGAATAGTGTGTGGCTAGCAGGTTATTGTTCATCCATCCATGCTGGACATGTTGAAGATATTTGCATGTGCTTGCTTGTCTCATGTAAAATGCTGATAGACAAAATCGTGCTTTCTTGGTTACAACAATAAACTGTAAATGTTCAGTAAAAAAGATGTGTTACTGTAGTAAATATAACTCCAATTCTTTTGAATTGATAAATCATGATGATATCAGTAATGCATTATGAAGTTAATGTATGTAATTTACATGTTTTCTGAAAGGTATAAATAATTATAACTGAAAATGCTTGTAAGGATTCATTGTGGTAATTTTCTAAAGTCTGAAAATACTTTAGTACTATCTGAAAATACTAATAAGGATTATTTCTGATAATTTTCTAAAGTGTGTTTAATATTTTAGCAAACGTGTATTTTGAGAAGTACATAACCTTATTTAAGCCCAGTCTATTGCACAAAGCTTTGTTTGTATATACCAGGGGTGGGGAACCTGCGGCCCATGTGAACATTTGATATTTCCCGCATCAATTTTCGTTACCCATGTTAGAGCACAATATTGCATCAAAACAAAACTCCATGATAAGCAAGTACTTAGTACATCAAGAGAAGTCACTTTTCCTCAGTAATATAAAGGTAGAATTTTAGGATGAAATTAATTGATTTTGCGGCCTGCCAGCGATAATGCATAATTCATGTGGCTCATGATAGTAAATAGGTTCCCCACCCCTGGTATATACAGCATAGTAACTCAAGCCCGGTTGCACATTTAAGTTAAATATTTTAGCAAACATGAATGACCCAAAGACATACGTGGTCCCTGACAAGGTTAAGGGCCATGCTTGTATCAAAAAGCTGATAGGATTGTGCATGATCCCTGGCAGGGCTTTCATCAGGTCAAAATGATTGCAACTTGCGGTTATACCTAACAAATAAAAGTTTTTGCCCTTACAAAATGTTTTTGAAAATGTTGGGGGGGGAGATTGCCTGTTTGCTTCCCTGGTTGTGGTCCTGATCCCTGCACAATACTAATGAGAAATAGTTACAACCCTAAATCAAATACGTAAATTAGTAAATAAGGGATGTCAGGGCATTGGCCCTGCACTTAAAGTTCTGAAAAGCAAATTTGTAAGACTCTTGAACGTTTGTGTTTGTAGCACTCTGTATGCTGTGGAACTTCTTACTGTTTTGCTATGACCAAGGCTGCAGAGCAGAAGCGCCAGAGCTGGGCATTTTGCCTGGAGCTGGAGCTCAGATTAAAATTTAGGAGCTCAGCTCAGACACAAGTGTAATTTTCCAAACAGACATTTTTGTGATTCCGGTCGTGAGAAATAACAAAAGGTCACCAGGCATTAACAGCAAAACTCGTGACTCCCTTTCCGGAGCCATGTTATCAAAAAAAGATCTCTGTAGCCGGAGCTACACTTTTGAAAACGAAGAGCTCTGGAGCCGGAGCCATGCTCTGAAAAACAGCTCCGGAACCGGAGCAGTGTCATTTTTACGACAGCTCCGCAGCTCTGGCTGTGACAACCATGCTAATAAGTTTTTACTACCTGTATTTCACTGAATGCTAAACATTGTCTCAGTATTATTTGACAGAGCACCTGTTGCACATTTCATTTGTTCAGTCGTTTGAATATTCTTTGTAGAACCATAGGCTGTTGATATGTTCAGTCCATTTCAAGCCTGATACATTTTTGGTGCCACCTGATGTCAACGCACGTGGTGATCAAGTACAGTTAAAGCCTGATGCTGTTCCTACCATTGACCCATTGTTTGATAGTTTCCTTGCTGCACGCAGAAAGTGAGTGTATGTGTTTTTTAACAACTTTTTGATGTGTTTGTCGAATATATCATTTTACTCGCTTTGCACACCTTTGAAGTGGCGGGGGTGGTCTTGAGTGTCGCTCATCACCGGTTACTCTGCGTAGGCTGTACGCAACTACTTAGCACAGCACTAAATGCTGCATTGGTGGCAAGTCAATGGCAGCACCGCGCGCGAAGCTTTCCTTTGCCACAACCAGAAAAACAGAATTTGTAGGATAGATGTTTTCTTGTCAGCGTGCGTTCGGTCGATTCGTTCTCGTTGAATAGGTCGCAACGCATTCATCTGGTTGGTATCAAACAATAGACTTCTCGAATTCAATTCGTTAAATGAAATCGAAACATGTAACAATGGCCTGCTGTTGAAAGCTCTACATTTTCTGTAAGCTTTTGAGAAATCAGCCAACTGGGCTCTGCTTTAATCTTTTTGTGATGATTCATACTTGCACATATCTATATTCAAGTAAATACTCTCCGCAATGGGGGTAAGCAGGGAATCGATTAGCAAATTTTTATTATAGGAAGTCGGCTTCACGTGAAATTACGCATACTCAAGCCCGATTTCAACTTTCCGGTATTCTATTTGATTCAACGTTTTCTATTTGAATAAGCACGTAAGATGCGTGATTTTACATGAAATCGAGTTCCTATTAAAAATTGCTGATCGATTCCTTGCTTACCCCCATTGTGGCGAGTAATTGCTTGCTGAACAGCAATCGGTGTGTGTCATCCTCGATTTTGGTGTAGATTGCAAGAAGAGGCGTCGAATGCTGCTAAAATTGACAGACCCGTCATCGAAAAAAAACATGTTGACGGGTCTGTCAATGAAAAAAAACAAGACGTGCAAGCGAACGCGCCTGCAAAACCTGAGCCTGCAAAGAAGCTTTCGATATCCCAGGAATCCACAAATAATGTAAGTATTGTTACGTACGGTTTGCAGAAGGCCCGAGAAGGAAATAATAGTTTGATCAATATTGGATTGTCATTAAAACTTCAGTGATGCTATTCTTGTGTCCTTGTTGGTGAATTGTCTGAGCAAACCTCACGAAAAAAAATTCTCTTGTGGGTGTGAGCATGCAGCTATTGACTCTTCACGCAGCGAAAACCGCGAACGTGCTGGAATGCCTCATCTTAGCCTTGTTTTCTTGTAATATTCTTCACGGTGAAAGAGGGCCTTTTGATTGATTTCTTTCAAAATCTCATGATGTTATAATTGCATTACGGAATTGAAATCTTTAAATCCTGTTTTGTTTTTGATAAAGGTTTTATGCGCTACTCCATTCTTGTGAAAATGCTTCATCAGTTCTTCCCACCAACCAAAGCTTGATGCATGCATTCCAGCTGGATTGATGTATTGTTTATACAGTACTTACAGTTGCGGCTTGCGTGATTGTGGCCGGCCTAAAAGCTTGTGGCTGATTTCGACCAAAGTCAGTTGTGTGTTTGCATGATACTTTTATCGTCAAGGCTTGAACTGCGTGCACTACACAGCAAAGGTGCTTCTGTTAGGTTTGCTGCAGCGTATGACAATCTCACATAAGCTTTCTGGTGTTCGGAAAAAGTTTGTATTGAGTTCATAAACACATCATTTTAAGGCAGGGGTCTCCAAACTTTTTTGTCCGAGGGCCATATAAGCTATTACAGAACATATCCAGGGCAGGACGTCTTAACGTTATGTGATTGTTTGGGATATGTTACATTCTACCAAATCAACAAAACTCTGGTATTTTTTTCATCATTTGACAAAATGGCTTCGCGGGCCGTAGTTTCGAGACCCATGTTTTAAGGCATTAACGTTCAAGCCTTTTAACAAGCGTCATTGTTACGCGTGAGTACTGATTTCCACTAGCACACAATTGAGCAGGAATGCATGAACATTATGACCGACTTTTCTCTTGCTTAACATGTTTTGTTCGCGTGATGCGGTTTAAGCAGTCCCAATCTGTCCTTCACATGCATGGACATGGATCCCATTGCGGCGTTAGTGACTGCTTATTACATTGTAACTGCGATAATATTTTAATTTGACTCATTTCGACATCGATTTATGTGGTATTCAGCATTTGCCCACTTTACACTGCACTGTTATCGGATTGACGCGTGAGCGATTCGTCGCCCTTGGTTACCTTCGTGAACGCATTTGCGAACTCGATGTTGGGGGGTTTTTACACTGCAAGGAACTCGAAGATTTGCTTCGCGCGCTTGGCCTAGGGTATTGCGAAAGCTGGCTAATAGGTGAAAATGAAAAGGTGAAAGCTAATTCCACTACAGAAATGTGCTTTTCGTATGGGTAATTCGAATCGCCAGGACGTGTTTTTATTTAGTGTAGTCCAAAAAATAACAGCCAGCTGTGAAAATGGTAGGGAACTGCTGGGCGATGAGGTCATGAAAACCGCGTCGCATCGTTATTGCACTCATCAAGTGACTTCACTAGAATTTGAGCAGCTTCTCTACAGAGCAGGAAATGGAAGTTTGTTTTTACGCCGCAAAGCCACTTTGTTGATTTCAGTCCAGACCATTAACTAGTCTATTCCCTACAGTACAATACAATAGAGTGTCAAACATGAGGATTCACAGCACTTTGTAAGTCGTAATCTATGGACAGTCTGCAATTCACCAAATTGCAACTGTAACCTATTTCATAAACTTCCATGACACATTTTATGCTACTCCATAAGTTCCATTATGAACTGAGGAAATCATAGCCACATAATTGGGATACAAAGTTCAAAGTGTATATTGAAGACATCCGCTTCCAATATTACATATTTTGCACAGAGGTTGAATCACTCTACTAAAGTGTAATGAAAACCTATTAATCAGTATTGGAGTAATAGTCTTTCAGCACAATAGCAGATGTCTTGTAACCTAACGAATAATTTTTCAGTTTGCTTAACCGATTCAATTTTGCTGATTTTTTCCCTGACTAGGTGTAGTCAGCCTACAGGCCAAACTGTTAAATGAATTAATCTATCATTTTTGCTGCAGACTACTTAAATAGGCTAATCTGTTCCACGGTAGTGGTTTGTGGTTTTAGCATCAAACAAGTACAGAAAACGTTGCCCAAGACTTATACAAACCACCCTACCTCTTTTCCGCGCGAAGCCCTTGTTATCGGATTCCCAACCTACCTCTGCTGGCTGGATTCGCTGAATCGAATATGGTGGGAAAAATGCGCGCTGAAGCAGCTCGGTGAGACACTCACGGTCGTGCTTGAGTGATTTGTGGGATTCCCAATCCAACGCGAATCCGATAACAGTGCAGTGTAAAGTGGGTATTGCTTATTGTGTTGTGTGGTGAGCTGATTTCATCGGCATGTGATTCGAAAGTGCTTTAACTGTTCTTTGCTGGCGAACATAAGCCCTGTACGGAAGTCAGTTTGAAACAAACAAAATAAAATTTCCAAGACGTGCACCGTTCTGCTTAATTCTACTATCCATTTCTACAAAACAACTAACTGTATGCTTATATCCAGGAGCTCAAACTTGCTCACTTTTTGGTTTTCTCACCATACACTATAAATTCCAAATGCACTTTCAAGAAAAACCTAAATCATACTAGGCTATTTGTGATGAGGCTGTTCATCGGTCAATTCAAAAACACATTCCTGAACAACCAGCGTCTTTTACTGGTGTCGATGTATACCATTTTAAACTCCACAAATTTCCTTCACGTATTACAACAAAGTATTTTCTTTACGCAATCTGAAAGAATGAAAGAATGTAACACACAATCTCACATGTCTTCAGAGAATATTGTCACTCACCGTTTGGTCATAAAACCTGTTTCGTGATGCGCACTACTAAGCAAACTGAAAATGATAATTTTGCACACTTCATGCATTTTGTGGTAATCTACCAAATCTGTCTTTTCTGAATCATCTTTTGTTCAAATTGTCGATCATCGTTTGTGACAACACCAGGTTTTTTACACCTGATTTCGGGCGACGGGCAGCGGTGGCAGACCGCAACCTGGAATTTGCTTCTTGCCGCCGGCGTTGGGAGGTTAACGGTCTTGTCCACGAGCGCTACCCCGATTAATTCAGTGGCCATGGATCAAACAGCCAACCTTTTGATTAACATTAGAAGCCCGGTGGGGTCATTTTTGACCGTTGTTTTTATTTTTGGCGTTTCTGTTTTTGCTGTTTGCTTCGCCATACTCCCACTTTTCCTAACTTTTGATAAAGTTTTTGTAACTTTTCGAATTACTGTATTAAACTTGTTTAGAGCTTTTGGAAACAGAGCATTCCACACATCTACCTACAAGCCGTAGGCGATCAAAAATTATCCCCCCTGCACAAACGTAACCCCCCCCGTATTGACGACTTTCTGGCGACGGTTCTGCTGTAGATGTCCTGAAAGTTCTGGCTTTTGGCTGATGCTCAGACAAAGTACTTGTGTAACGGAAAACCGTATTTAGGAAAAGATCCTACTCGATGCAGATGCAACGATCATCCGGGTGGTGAGCATTGACGCTATTGCAGCTTTATTACCATGGGGTCTCAATTGACAACACCAGGCTAAAGCTAGCGGAAAAATTCTAGCAGAAATAAAAATTTTGAGCACTGTGCGAAAACAGCGACGAGAGGTACCAGACGCAGAGCTGGCAATGAAAGAAGCCATTGCATACTTCAAGATGTTATTCTCCATCCGAATGCGGCGTATCAATGTACAAACCTACGAAAAGAAATTAAGTTCATTTTCGCACAATGCACAAAAGCGTTGAAATTAATAGAAAAAGACCACAAAATAAAACTTCCAGAAACGATAGAGTACTATAATAGACAATGTAATGTTGGCGTGTGTGTGCTGGACTAAATGACTAGATATACCATACCCACAGTAAAAGTGCCACGAGGCGGTGGCCAGTTGCTGTATTTTTTGAACATAATCGATTGTGCGTGTGTAAATTCTTACAACACAACGAAACGAAAGTTGTCAAGGAGACAGTTTCTACTTCAGCTTATAAGGAAGCTTTACAAGTCAAAAAATAGACTGGCCTGTGTAACTTCCTACCCACCAGTGGCTCAGATATCCAGCACTGCATTTCCTGCAATCGGCGTTAGATCACATCAAGCTGGGAAAAGGAAGAATTGCCAGTTTGTTGTATCATGCAGAAATAAATCGATCTGCAAAAACTGCGAGAATGTCCCGTTAATAATTTTCGTTCTCTTTCTTTTTATTTTTACATATTCAATTGTTTTATGTGTATTTTTCACTATACGAAAACATGCAAAGATGAGTTCCTGGCTTGTTTCAATCCAATACCATAGTTACTCAATTGTAAACCGCAGCTTATAAAGTTTTTTTTTCATCATTTCGTACGGCTTACAATCAAGGGCGGCTTCCATTTTTTCTTTAGGTTATTGAAATGTCTAGATGGCGCCCTGTCTTTCCTTGGCTACGTTTTGTTGACCGAACCCTCTTTTTGCATTATCTTTCCTCTCTTCAGCATCATGTGCGCATCCGTCACAGGAGGGGTTATGATGAACAGAAGGCAGTTATAGTGGTGAATCATCATTACCAGGGTTGCAAATCTAACATGAAGCATGCTATACACGAAAGTATCTCAGAGGAAAGTAACCTATGGTGAAATGCGGCTTACAATCGCGTAAATACCGTATGCGAAGTAAATTAAAAGAAAACATAAACTGTGTTGATCATCCAGCAGACTGCAACCTCTTCAAAAAACATAACCCTGTTAAATTCGCAATAATTCGGCCATTAACTTCGAACTGTAAAAAAATTTATGAAACTCCCGAGGGGTTCCCGACGAGACAACCTGTTTAACAGTTTTTTTCGGTGTCCCAACGCTTTAATTTGTATGAAATTGTTTAATGTTTGCGTCAGTGAACTCAACTTATGAACGATTTCACAGATAGAAGGTAAATGACGGCAATCGTCTTTATAGGTAGAGAAATATTACAGGCCTTGTGTGGTGTTGAGGCGGACACTCTACCACTGAATTATTGCCAGTTGCACAGCTTTATGTTATTTAGCGAATGTCGAATTTTATCGCAGTGTTCTGTTGAGAACCTTTTGACATTTAGCAATTCGCTCAACATGTACCATTGACCAAGTGTGACAGCGATAAGTGGCTGGGTAGTTCAGAACAGACGTCCTTGTAGTTAAAAAAACTCACTTTAACTCTGCCGCAGAGAGATGAAACCATTCACTGCAAACGTTTTGTGCGTATCTGTTGACGTTATGGCCCGCCCTGTAAACCAACCACCAAAACATTTTGTCAGGCATGACCTCTTGATGCTGGTTTTCTGGGTGCACCGTAATGAACATAATTGGTACGACATAATTCCTATAACGCAATAGTGAATAGCACCTCGCTAATGATACCGAATCCAGACTTCGTGCCCGTGTTCGATCGGAATAGGTACTTCTCACTCCTGTCAGTGGAAACACTGGATGGTTCTTGAAACTGCCTAACAACTGTGATGTTTGTCTGAAAATCTTGTTTTTTCAGGCATCTGCATCAGACGACAGATCTCCGAGACTTGCCACCAAGCTAGGAAAGATGTTGCCACACACTGCAAAAAACAATCCACAAGCAGGACTCCAAAATACCGTTGCGGCGTCGCCCAGCAATTCCTATTACCTTTTACCTTTTGCTGGTACACCTCAGAACAGCTCCCAGCCTGTGCTTCTGTTGCCAGCGCACTGCTCGTCAAATGTCCAGTTGCAAACAGTTAGCAAACGTTCTTGTCCTACTTCGCATCCAACCGATGGCACCCCGAACAAAATTCCAAAGTTATCGAACACGAGCAATTGCGATCAGTTGACCAAACCTGTATCGACTACGTTGACAGTCACGTCATCAGAGGGGGTCAAGCCAGCTGGCTCGGTCAGTCGGAGAAGAGCTGTCGTTCTGATTGGAGACCCGAAATGCGTGAAAACGCCCACTGCGCAAGTGAAGCAGCAAGCGCAATGCTTGACCCCCTTAACTCGTCTTATTTTTCCGAATCCGTCGAACGTAAACATTGCTGCCATTAATGCGCAAACTGGAGGTGGTAGCTCGCCTGTCACTCTGAGCCAGACGAGCCCTGGCGTAACTGGGATTTTGAATTTTAATGGGGTAAACGCTTGCGTTCCCCAGGAAAAAGCGGCAAATATTCGTGGAACAACTACTGTTCAGACCGTGGAGCCCACCGCTGCCAAACCTTTACCAGGTGTTGTGTTGCTAGGAAAAACCTCCAGTGTTTTCGTTGCTGGATCTTCAGCATCTGTATCTGCGGACAGCGCTAACCCACCAACTTCTGCTGCCGATGTCGCTAATAATCTTCCGATTCGCAGCAGCAACTCGCCACCACGAACGCGAAGCAAGACGTCCAAACCCGAGAATGCCGACCCCGAGCTCCGTCGGCGAGTGCAAATGCTTCTGAGCACATTGGTGCCTATTAGAAAAGCGCCTGTCGTTACTGTGTTGAAGCCAGTTGCTCTTCCAAAGCAAGACAAGCCTGTCTATGTTCCGAAGCCGGAGACGAATTGCCGGGCGTCTACTGAAACTCACGAAACAGAGCTGCAGGTACCGGCTTACCGCGATCCAGTTCTTTACGTTCAGAAACTTGGTCTGGAGCAAACAGGTATCTTGTCACCATTGCATCTCAAGTCCGACGTTTCTTCGCATTCTGCTACTGGCAAAAGCACGTCACCTGAACAATCGACCGTGCGCGATGAGATCGACGTGGATGAAATGAAACGAGATGGAGAATCATCGTCTATGGTTTTAACTGAAACGTTACTAAATAATGAAATGACAGATGTAAAACCGTTTATAGCAGAATCTTTAGACGGTCTTGGTTGTAGTTTTGTTACCGCAGAAGGTACATCGTTATTTGGTGAAATGTCTGTCTCACCGAAATTAGGCAAAGTTCTAATGCCTACTGACATCGTGGACATAAAACCCGTAATTATAGATTAAAATGAACTTAATTGTGTAATTTCGCGTAATTTTTCTTGTGACATTGGATAATGAGTTCTTGTCCTGAAGTTTCGGTCGTCCGCGCTACCGAAACTTCAACAAAAGCACTTTTTTGTTTTTTTTCAACTTCATGGTTATATTTATTCGTTTACAATGAAAACAGATACACACTGAAATCACTGAATGCTAAATATTGAAACGTTCGGACGAACGCCGCTTACCTCCGTGCTTTTTCATTGACGCCGTTTACTCTTGCATGTGTCTAGGAAATGCCTGTAGCTTTGATAAGACTGCTGTGCATCGTATCTTAACATTATCACGGTGAAAGGAAATGTGGAAAGAATAGCGAACGTCGCCGTCTTTCAGGATTCTTTCGCCGCCAGTTATAAACTCTGTCGTTGGGACTCATTTAAAAATCTTCGTGCAGTACGTAATTTTGAGCTGGTGCCTTTAACTGCATCGTGATTGTTCCGTTCGTTTTGTTTCATTTTCATTAGTCGATTGAATACAGTCTTTTTTTTTTTTTTAGAAGTTGTTCGATCGCTGTGCTTGTTACATACACACCATTGATCTTGATGTGACATGAATTACGCAGTAGTGCATATGCAAAGTCCTTTGCAGCGGGACCTGTACCTGGTGTTTCAATAGGGATGTCACCAATGGGAGGTCCGAGCGGGGGTGTAGTGGGGTGGGAACGCCCTTTTTTGGTGTGGGAACGCGTAGCATCGGTAGGATGAGTAGCGCATCCAGGTTAAGTGCCGCCCTTTCCGCCACCCAAATTTGCTTACAAGAATTTAAAATGAAAGATCCTGTTTCGCGCTTACAGATATAAGGAATAATGAAGCATATTGAACATCAGAATCAAACACTCACAAACGGAAGTAGGTCTTGCTTGTTCACCACCTTTCTCATCATTACTCTTCGTATTATTCTACTTACTTTACGTATGCATCTGTAGACCCGTCATATTTCGTTATATTCTTTCCTGAGGCTTTCGTTCCGCGGTAAGCCGCACCACTCAGCAATCGTTTGTTCATTCCAGGGGAGAAAACAAGAAACAAAAAATTAAGAGAGTTTATTGCGGCATACCTACTTCACAAATGGAAAAATTATGGGTGGCATATTTCGTGTAGTATCCCTATCTTTAACTAAAACAAAGTATCTATACTGCGTTTAGTCAGCTATAATAATAAATTTCATAATCTAATCTCAGCAATGTAAGGAGTACAGTATTTCACTGTTCACTTCACGTTAGTGTTCTATTTCTCTTACGTTAACTCTGTCACCATTGGCGCCTAGCCCTTTCAAGGTGCGGGACTTATTTTTTGATGGTCAAAAAGGCTTAAAACCGGTTGTGGTTGACAAGTGCTGGCTTGCAGCCTCCATCGTGACCCGCAAAGTAGGTCTAGTTGTTGGGAGGGGCTTCTAATTACGCGTGCATGGAATTCCTTACCTTCTTTCGTTATGAACAAGACGTCTGTTTCGAAAACTGCATTACCAAACCGCCCCTTTCATGTGTCTTGGGTTGGAATCACAACTTCGTGACTGGATGTTCAGACGTTGAATAGTTTCGATGAAGTTATGCAACAGCGCATGAACTATCACTAGTCTCTGTAGGCAGCGCACTGACGGCTTCGAAATGAAGATCATGCAGTTCGTGCAGTAAAATCGAAGAAATGGTCGAATGTTTTTCACCAAGCCCGCTCCAGATTGAACCAGCGCATGGCGTTCAGCGGAAGTGCTGCTGCACACAGCTTTGCATGATGATGCCATACTTGCTGCATTCATACGGCGTGTGAAAATCATAATCCACTATCTTCACATTCCATTTTTAGCTACAAGTCTGGAATCGACTCTCCAATCGTGGAAGCTAAGGCATGGTGATGTTTTCTATTTAAGTTAAGGACTTCGCACAGCACAATTTTTACGCTCAGATTTGCATTTAAAGCAGCAATGTATCCGTCAGCAGAGCGAAAAGCGTACTGTCCGACCGAGAACTTGTGCATGGCACAAACGCATTACCAGTTTTTTTGTTAATGGAAGGATAAGTGTGTCCTAAATTTTTGTTTGCATACAATGGTTTCAGCGTTAAGCGTTTTCGTCAATGAAGTTTATTCAGGTAGAACAGAACTAAACACGACTTACGAAATCTCAAGTTGCTTTACAAAATCGCATGTGAAAGACAAATTTGAAAGGTTACTTTGTGCTTGCTCGAGGTGTGATCAGGTTCACTCGCTGTACTGCCGCTGACCTGCCACCAATGCACCGTTCAATACGAAAATAGCTGCGTGGCCTCCGACGCAGAGAAGTATGAAACTGAACTAAACTTTTGCTGCAGCCTCCCCTAACGATAATGAGGCAGAATAGCAGAGTTGTTTCCTGCAGGTAATTGAAACCGGTCTTTGTTATAATTTAGACGCTGTGGTTGATATTTACGTGAGACGCGATGCTATATACGTTGATGTTTACTTATTGCGTCCATAGGCTACGTGAAATGTCAACCTATTATTTGCGATGATATTTAAGAAATTCCTGTCGCCTACTGGTTCGCTTTCGACAGACCCGTAACCAGGGGAGGCGAAGACCCCCCCTAAATATTATTTCGCCCCTTCCCCCGGAAAAATGTGCTGGAGATAATTTAAAACTATTGGACATAGTTCAAAAAATTTGGGCCCCTCCTGGTGTCCCAAGCTGGTAACGGGCCTGGTTTTCAACAAAATACTACTGTCAATATAGGTTCCACCTGATCATCTTCTGAATCACTGTTTTTTACCTTCGTGAATTTTGTTTGTTTTCTTGCTTTCCTTGATTTTTTAGTATTTGTTTTCTTGCGTGCTTGTTTTATGGGATGAATTTGACTTTTATGAAGGAAACGTGGCTTTTATTTTTGTCTGCTATACTTCTCTACAATGCTAGTATGTACAATGCGACTACATACTTTTAGAGATTGGCTGTAAGTGTCATTTAATTACACACCTCTTCTCCGAACCTTTCAACTGGGTATATCGGATAGATAACCTAAGGGTTTACTCGGTCTCCTAGCTGCAAGCTTGGGAATACTTTCAGCAATGTACAGATAGCAATTGTTTTTATTGTTTCGAACGCGGCTGTTTTGCAGTTTACAATACCAACACAATTTACGTTAAATGTTACAACATAACTTTGTAGCGCTTGTCACTGATCAACGCGCTTGCGTTTATCCACAAGGTAAGACAAACGAAATTTACAAGGAAGGTAGTTCTTCCAGTAGCCTATACATCACAGAAAGAGTTACCGCTTAGCCGACATCCATTAGGCAAGAGTCAACGACTAAACGTCTTGAAAAACTGACTAACGCTTACAAGGCAGCAAATTTTACTTTTGTACTGGAAGGTATTATTTCGTTCTCTGTTTGGTTTAATCATACTGCAAAAAGCTTATTTTCTGCCCTAGCCATACTTCGGTATTGTATTAAAATCTGGTGGTTAGGTACAGTTTACAAATTATAGCTAAAAATTATTTAATCCAGGTTTTTTTTAAGGAAAATGTTAGGAACCCGGTTTGGATTTGTAGGGACCCGATTTTCTCTGATTTTAAGGACCCGATGATAAATTTTCTCTGATTCTACGGACCCGAATCGGGTCCCTAAAACGCCTTAAAAAAAACGTGGTTTAATCGATACTACACGGTACTGGACGCTTGTGATAGACTTTCAGAACCGATATTTGCAATTAAATCGTAGCTGAAGGTAAAATGCGCCAGTATATGTCAATGTACGACAGGTTGTGGGTTGGTTAACTCCATGAGCTCAATGGTGAGCAACGAAGACTGCGGTGTAATAAGTGACAAAAATACGTCACTCATTCTGCGTCTTCATCACCAGGAGACGGGTCAACCTTTCTGTCAATCCAGTTTCGCACGTCGGCCACCTGGGTACGAGATAAAAAGCTTCAACGCAATTCATTGTGACAGAAACGTAAATAATTTTCGGCTTTCCTAAGGTTTAATTTATAGCCACTATCACAGGTGGGGAGAATTTCGCATCCCGAAAAATTTGGGTTTGCGAATGATTTTTGCCCGAAAAAACATTTTGTGCGGCAGACTTTTCCCCGACAAATTTTTCTCACAAAAATACATGAAGACCTTTAAAAAATTGGAGAAAAAAAATCAAGTTATTCAGACGTATTCCGTAAGTCAGACTCATTGATCACACAAATAGGGATTTTGCCCGGATTTTCGACTAATCAAAACTTATGGGGATGCGCTTGCACACCCCAGTTCCTAAACCACTGGCCTCTATTGACAGTGTCCAGTAAGCGACATTGCAAACGCTTCGCAGCCAACCGCGACGACAGCAGGTATTTTGAAACATTGCAATTGAAATACCACTGCATTCAAAATGAAGGTTTTCACAGTATTGCATCCTAAAGATGTAAGATAATCGAACCGCAAAATTTTGATTTTTCTACGCAAGTTAAGTTTTTATGTAATGTAATTGATATCCGGCAGTTTGGACTGGTTTGACTTATACCTGCATTCTCGGGCAAAGCAGTTTTATATACGGTAAATTCTCCCTTTGGAAACTCAACCTGCTAGGCTGCTATACTTATAAATCTCAAAATAATTTAAATTTAAACGTTCTTGGTTGGTTGCAGATATCCACTAAATAATATAAATTTTATTTTGTTAAGGCAGTACGTTTTCGGTTTATAAATGTCAGTTGCAGTTTAGCAGAACAAAAACAATTAACATAACTTTATTTATGAGGCAAGTATAGATCTATTGATTTTATCTATAAAAATCACACACTCTCCATCTTAAATACAATATATACTGTTCATAAGTACTGTACTGCTCATAAATATCACATTTTTTCGTATGCAGTGTGAGGGTCAGTGAATACCAAAGATTGGTTAGGACTGGTGAATTGCTTTGGCTAACGATTGCTGAAAGTGTCTTCCGATTTTGGTAGACATGAAACCCACGTGACTCACGCAAACAGACGCATTTGGTCACGCTGGAAACCGTTATAATAATAATACCATTTTGTGTCCTCAATAACAAGTAACAACAATCACAAGCTGTAGTTTTGCTGCAAGCTTTCGAGGAATCAGCCGACAGGGCTCTGCTTTCTTTTTGCGATAATCCAATCTTGCATATATCTGTATTCAAGGAACCAGTCTCCACAAGGGTGACACTGACACAGGCGAATAAATCAAGCAAATTTTTTTAAGGAAATCATTTCACGTAACATTACGCATCTTCAGTCGTAAAATCCGCAGGCAAAGCTTATGTGTGAAACGTTCCAAGGCTAAAGCAAGAGCAGAGAAAGCAAACAAACTGAAGAAAAAAATGAATAAACCAGAACACAAGCTGCGGCAAGTGCAAAATGAAAATTACATGTCATTCTCAAATAATTGCTTTCACTAGAACTTCAAAAGCATCTGACGCCAATTATCGAGCGACACAACAGACCGAGGCTTTCTGGAGAGAGAAGGCGTTGAAGTTCAAGCTTTGATTGAGGTCAGAGAAGGTAGTCATAACATTCGCGAAACCGAGTGTCCACTGGTGTGGAAACTTGCAATCCGATGTTATCACAAGCGTATTTTGGTACCATTTGTGTAAGTGCGGCAGTGTTGGTAGCAGTTAGCTTTTAGTTGAGAATGTGACAAAAGTACACCCTTGACATAGCAAAACTTCACCTTCAATGAAAGTAAGTTATAACGAAAGTTAAAGGTCATGTGCCAAAGTTGCGGTTAGTTCGTTGGAATCTCAGATAGCAGTGGGAGTAATCACAAAATGAATATAAACAACGCATGCTGTAGGACTACAGTTACATTCTGAGGCTGCTGTGTTAACAAGGTTTGGTGGAAGAACTGGTGACCTGATGCAAGCGAGTAAACTAAAACAAGCACTTTTGGTTTGATAAAATGTGAACAAATGTTGGAAATTAGTCTAAAAGTTGCATATTGTTGTTGCTTTCTTCAGTTGTAAGTGTATGTTCCATGTGATAGCCGAAACAATGCCGTTCAGATGCTGTGTACCTCGTTGCAAGGGTAATTACCCTAGTGGTCCGAAAGTACGTTTTCAAATTTCCTAATGATGAAGCATTGAACCAAAAGTGGGTATATACTATTCGGAGGGAGGACTTTGTACCAACACGATACAGCAAGGTAAGGACGTATCGCATATGTGCTTTGCATGTGGAAACATGATCTTATGGTTTTATGCACAAAAGCATTCCAAGACTTGCTGCTTTTGATGCCTCGCTGGAACGTAGTTCATGACTAATAACATTTTGGTTACAATTTAAAAGGCGGGTGAAGATATGAGGTCTAACGTATTAATGCCAAACAAAATCTAAGTTTTTTGGTCCTGTGGTCTCAGCTGAAATGCTAAATTCCTTAATTTCAATTGATCATATCTCAATAAACATATTGCGCTCACTGGTGTCACTTTTAAATGTTTTTAGGTGTGCGAGAAACAATTTCGGAACACTGAAATACTCTGGGAAACTTCTGCTTTTGATGAAAAAAACTAGACAACGTCTGTCATATCGTTTGAAGGTACCAAGGCTGCTACCAGGAGTTACACCTTCCCAGATGCCCAACTGCCCTGATTTTGTCGAGACCAAGCTCATCACGCAGGTTGAGTTTACAAGAAAGATTAATTTCTAAAGAACTGTCAAATTTATCAAAAGTTTGATCAGTGGCGGATTAAAGGGGGTGCTGACTGGGCTACAGCCAGGGGCCCCCACCATTTAGGGGGCCCCCAATTTCTAAGTCGGTAAAAAAGAGTAATGTGTGAATAATACACAATACAGTATACTGTAAAAGACACCATCGCCAATCAGGATTGATAAGTACGCGCACTGTGCTCACTCACTGAACATGCTTCGTTGACGTAAAAGTAGTTGATTCTTTGGCGTGTGGTCTGGCCGACACTCACTAGCAAGTTAGTACTCCAAGGTCTAAAAAGATAAGGTATTATACCCGCTTGTCTTATTTCCATTTCGGATACGCATATTGGCCCTGCAAACAGCCCGATGGAAGTTTGGAACTTGTTAGGTGGTGTCAGGTCTCTTAACAATGGTGAAAGGTAGATTTTTACTAAGGATAATAAATCATGGTGTTATAAGGCAGGACTACAAGAGGTGGTACTTCCAGTGCCGGATTAACAAATAGTAGCAAATGTAGCAATTGCTACGGGCCCCGCGCTTTTGGGTGCCCCGCGGTCTTCTGTAATAAATCTTATTTATTACATTATATATAAGATTTATTTTCAGTCTAAGAAGTCGGTATTTTATTAAGTTTGCCATTAGTAGTAAGCAAAGGTTTTCAATTAAACGCAGTCTGTGTCCAGAAATTCTTTTTTGATTCTTTTTGTATAGTTGCGTAACAAAAGGCATAAGATTGCGGTCAACAGTGTTGCCATTTCAACTGATTTGCTGCTTAATCTAGCAGGATTTTCTCACGGTTAGCTGTGGAATTTTCAATCTAACAGTTATCTGGTTTTCTAGCAGGATTTTACCAACCGTTTGGCAGGTTTAACAGGTAACTAATTCCTGAACAAAGCTTGTTTCAACAGTTTTTCAAGATGTAAACTTTTACACCTTCATCAAAAAATATACTTCTCTTCTTTATGAGGTTTTTAATTGGGTAACACCAGGGCAAAGCACAACGAGCTGCCTGCAATTATTTGGAATTTTTATTATGCTCCAAGCTGATAATTGTATCATAAGCTGATAATTGTATCATAATAGATGGCTTGGTGAAGCCTAATTGATTTGCTTGTGTGCGTAGTGAGCGCGTTAGATTAAAGACAACATTGGTAGAATATGTTTTATCCCACGGCACGATATATCCAAGTGGTTCAGTCACGCTAGTTAGTAGTAATGTCCGGTAAAAAACTTCCTGGTAAACCAAAGCTGCCAAAAGTTTCGACATATATGATTGCAAAATTCAGAACTTAAAAGTTGGCTCAGTGCCTACTGCCTATCTTGGTGATTCAAGATAAGCCTTTTGCCAAGTTTGCAACAATGCAATCACAGCGAAGCATTGTGACCTTAAAAAGCACAACTGGTAGCAAAAGCACTCAAATAAGACTAAAGAACTTTTTGCATGCTCCCTAATGTAACACAAAGATTTTAGTTACAAAGACCAGACCTATAAATTTGTAGGGCTGAAGCTATGCTCAGATTGTTTATCGCTGACCATTGTTCTACTGTATAAAAACAGCAGACCAGTTGAAATAAGAGATCGTCAAGAACTGTGTGCCATACAAAAAACGAAGTAAGCTGCAGTGACATTTCTCAAAATGTTGACTAAAAGATAATTATGGGCCGAAAAGTGTGTTGGCCAAGACCGGTATTTTCAGCCCATGCATGTTGAGAGCGAGTGTAAGACGAAAAATTAATATGTTGTATAACTTTATAGGTTTCTTTTAAGCATGTTAAAAATAACATATTTTTAACAGAATTTCACTGTTTTTAGTACATTTTAGCTGAAAATTTGCGACAACACTTTTAGCAGAATCTAGCAGTTTTTTGTGACACCGTTTGGCAGATTTAGGTCACAACCATCTTGTCACACTGGCGGTCAGCATGATACACTTCCGACTGTCATGTTTCGGTGCAAACTGGAGTAAGCATGCAGAGATTAAAGCTATAGTAACATGGATGCCTTGCCCACACGCTTGATGATGGAGCAAGTGTTGAAATGTTTTTTAAACTTAGGGCCCCGGGCTCTTGAAATGCTACAGGCCCGCGCTACGTTAATCCGGCACTGGGTACTTCAATACCAATTCTGATACTATTACATCCAAGATGCAAACTTAGACATTTTAATACATAGGCCTATTACTTTTATGTGAATCGACATTATTTGGTATTATTATTCTTGATAACCAGCTTAAAACAGAATAAATGCAATGATAAACAGAAAGGTGGCAGATATCAAGATACTTAAACGTTAACTGATAACAAGAATTAAACCGTATCAAGCACTTCTTAGTTCTGTTTGCATTTCGTTCAAGTAATTCCAAGCTTGCTCACGCTAAACTCAGTGACTCATTCGATTTTAGTACGTCGTAAGATGTGCTTCTAGTTATTTTGTTGAGTGCCATTTTATATTCTAAGTGCAGTAGAAAAATAAAAACAATTCAGTAGTGTTATGTCCTATGAATGAACGTAAAACTATATGTAATAAGTGAAAGTGAGTTTAACAACAGTTATCGATAACGACGGTAAGTAAGTGCATGCTCTTGTTCTTACTAACTGTTTTACTAATTTGTCTTTGATTGTGAACAGAAAGAATGAAATACTAAATTACAATAAGTAGAAATATTATTTTAACCATAGAAATTTTAGGACATATCAAACTGGGTTATTATGAGAGGTAAGGTTAGATTAAATTTTGGTTAGGTTAGCTTTACGGTTGAGTTAGTGTATTTTGGTCTGGAATCTGACATGGAAAGCTGATTTTTCTGAAAATAATTTTTAAAGAAAATTTTATTTACCCAAAACTGTCATTTGGATATATATATAGGCCTATGCAGTGGAACCCCGCTAGCACGACCACCCACTGGATGGCACTGAATTGGTCGTGTTAGCGGCGCCGGGGTGGTCGCGTTAGTGGATTTAATCACACTTGCATTCCTAATGGTTTCATATATTAGCTTCCCAAACGTTCACATCGCAGTTCGAATTTATCTGTCCATGGCAATATATAACTGCAGTGGGGAGGGATCTTTTTCAAAACTAAAAAGAATAAAATAGGAGGTTCGAAGTTGCATGGGTCAACAGCAGCTCAGTGTTCTCTTCCTGATGAGCATTGAAAATGATAGTGTAGAGACACAACAGAGGCTTGCAGAGAGAAGGGCAAACGGGGAGACGTCCCTTGGCATCCAAGGCCGACGGTGACCAAAAGAATGAATTTACAAAAAGTAAAAGGCTGTAACTGGACATTTTTCCTATTGGACAGCTGCTAACACATGGTGCATGGGTTTAATTTTTCGGAACTTGTTTTTTTGCCAACACTAGTTTTTACGTATTCAAATGCCAGTCATTTTCACATTCTTCAACACCAGGAACTTATACTCTAGGTGTGCGGCACACACCCAATGAAGCTGACAGCGACGTGACTTGTTCCAGAGCGTGCGATCAAGGGAAAATCACAAAAAGGCTTGAAAGATATAAATGGATGTTTAATTGATCTTCAGGGACAAATTTCAAAATTGTCCTATTTCAACTTGCTTGATTTAACTGACTTTTTGATGCATCTCTAGTTTCCAGTTTCATTTTTTGATGTGGCAATCTGGGCGTGCGCTAATGGAGCCGCATACCTGTGCTTGCAATGTGTGCATCATTTCGAGCTTCTTCATTAATTGGCAGTTCAGGTGGACTGATCACAACGGCTCACACAAGCCCGTATCTGTTCTGTCCCCCCAGTAGTTGTGCATATATGTTAACACTCACATAATAAAAAATTAAAATTTTCTTGCGTTGTTTATGCG
>Ga0210059_1002810_pt1 | contig 27505 bp, 16 predicted proteins | sample Ectturendosymbi2_FD_188042 | JGI IMG/M metagenome (GOLD analysis project Ga0210059, IMG submission 188042) | Ecteinascidia turbinata endosymbiont from Florida, USA - Sample 2 (SPAdes) (version 2) | ecosystem: Host-associated > Tunicates > Ascidians > Unclassified | place: Key West, Florida... | reverse complement strand
ATCTTTTTTCAACGCACTTGGCAATGTAAATGTTCATTATTTGAAAAGTCCCAAAAAGCATCGCGGGCCGCACAGAAGGCCCTCGCGGGCCACATGCGGGCCGCGTGTTTGAGACCCTTGCCCTAGAGGAACATTTGCCTATTTGAAGGGGTACATTTAAGGTTAGCAATAGAAGGGAAAAATAAACTTATATATTATTCATTTCCAAATATTCTGAAATATAAAAGTTTACACTATCAAACATTCAGTCGATTTCTGTTATTTTACTCAAAACTTCTTGTTATAAGAAATTTTAGGGGTACATGGTCAGAAAAAGGTTGGCAACCCCTGGTTAATAATGAGAGTGGCAAGTTTTTCTTTACAGTTTGCAGTGTGAGCTTGGCTATATGGACTGTGGAGCCACCAAACAAATCTTTTATGACCGAATAGTTACGCAGTTAAGTTAAGCGGCCAATCGTTGAGCCGAGACAGGTTTGACTTGAGAATGGCATCAAGAATTGCGCTATCAGCAGCAATTGAGGCCAGTGTTGCCACTTCTGATGTTTTGGCAACAAATCTGATGTTTACTGAGCTATTGTTTTTTTCCTAAATTTTCTATACTTTTAGGATGGAATTTAGTTGGATTCATGACTTTTAAGTTTCTTTCATCAATTTCTTACCCTCATGTGTGTTTGGTAATTGTTCCAAACTGAAGAAGCTCTTCAGGGCGTTGGGAATAACATTTACGTTACGCATAAATAACCAACTTTTCCATTTAATGACGATACTTGTTTGTTTCGGATTCAACGTGGGTTATCACACTTCGTTAGGTATTGGCAACAGAGAAACATTTAGCTTATACTGTAATGTAAATCTGATGTTAGAAAAGGCAACAATCTGATGTTAACGAGACTAACTGCAGTGGCAACACTGATTGAGGCAGATCTTTACATGAGTTTTACTCTAGGCCTACAGTACTAGGGATTGTTGCGACTGTAGTCAGTTTGATCGATTGTTTTGGTGGAGCAGAGCGTAATTGTCGAACAAAAGAAGCAGTTAGTATCACGTTTTGGAAAAGGTACAATATGACACCGTTCTTTTGCGCAATGGCGAAAGTGGCAAAATTTGCATAAGATTTCTACATTCCAACGACGTTGACTAGTTTTGAAAAATAAAAAAACAATTTCTCTCTTATTAAAGTTTACGCGAAAACACGATACAGTAAGCCGGCAATCCTAATCAGAACAACACAACCCTTGCCAGGCTTTGGCATTGAACTAAATAGCCATTTTAGGGACGTTTTATTGTAATTCGGCTGTAACGACAGTTGGCATATGACGCCGCATTTTCTCCGGTGCCATGAAGTGACGTAGGACAGTTCTACTGTATAAGCAAATAAATACTGTATTAAAACTTGGACCAGACATTGTTTACGTAGGTGAGAACGGGGTATATTGAACCATTTTTTGCCATTGCTCTTTTGGTGTAGGCACTAGAAACCTAAAATTGGGGCATTTGGTAGTTAAATCCATTTAACACATTTACACGCAGGTTGTCTGACATAACCTTTTATATTCTTAGCAGAAATTGGAAAACGAAAAACACCATTTTTGCGGTTCAACTTACCCCGTGCGTGGGGTAAGTTGAACCAGGTGGTGGGGAAAGTTGAACCAAAATAAAGATCTGCCACAAAAACGAGCTAATGCAGAATGAAATGTCGGAATATTTACACTTACGTGAACATGTTCAAAAATATTTAAATCCGTCGTAAACACTTCTAACCATTGATGCATGAGGAAGCGGCTGAGTATGTCTACTTTCACTAGAGTAAATTTGTCTGATTTTTGAAGACCGATGATACTACATGTTGCTTTTGTCTTTTCGTCGTTCCAGTGACTGCTGGAAACGGGCGTATCTTTACTATGTCACGTCTTGAAAAAGAGAACTCGTCACCAAACTTGAAAGTGACGGCTGCTCTTCGTGTTTAGGGTCATTTCTTCCTCTTTTCAAAAATTTCCTTCGCATTCTCCAGTTATGTCATCAATTCTCCCAATGGGTGCAACATATGAAAGAGTTCTTTTATCAGTGAAGCTCACAGCAGGAGCAGATAAAGCCAGTATGGTTAGGGGGATATTTCAGTAATACTTGGTTAGTCAAGTCTCATTACTGTGCCACTGCTGTCAGAGATATGAAGTATACATCACAACACTGCTGTGACAAAACAGTGGATTGCAAAATGGCCTTAAAATCGTGAATGCTTTTTTCCGAATTGTACAAAATCATGGTGAATTAAGCTACTTTTGTAGGTTTTAGGGGGAGCGATTGCCTTTTTTGATAGAAACCTTTTTGGTAGTTCCTTCACATGTTTTGCCAAATCATTTTCCATTCCATCACTAAACATTTTGAGTTCTTCACTGAGAGCATCATAACCATAAAGATGTTTCGCTACTGAGGCCTTTCGGTCAATGAATCGTTTTAAGTATGACGATTAACTTCATATTGGCTTGCAGTTTTTCAAATTAAAGTGCTTTTTGCTACAGCGTCTGAAACGGCTGTCATAAAATCTTCCAAAACAGAATCATGATCTGGTTAATTATTGTTATTAAAGGAATTTTTAGAATTGTAATGATTAAAAGAAACAGCAGCTAAATTAAATAAACAGCAGCTAACGACTTGGATCAAGTGGGGTGTGGCAGTTCCCTTCTAAAGAAGAAGAACAACACACGTTTAGGACAATTCCGCGAGAGCACTGGTTACTAGGAAGTGTCCATGGCACGCCCAAGTTAACAATTACGAAACTTAGACCCGCCGGTTTCGCTCGAGCCGCTCAGTTTATCACAACAGGATTGTATTCACTCATGGTTCTATTAGTATAACTTTAAGCACTGCGATATTCATCACAATAGGGGTTTATATCAATAATCGTAAATTAAAGCACGTAACATAAGTTACTGCGAACAACAGGGGTTAACAGCCGGGGTAAAATACGTATTCAATTCTTTCATGGAGGAAGAGAGAAAGCTTTCCTATTAGGCTGACCTGAAACGGTCTGTTTGAAAATTGGTTATAACCTGAGTTTATTCGGGGCCTAACCGTTCTGGGGTATTTGTTAGCTACAAGCGTGTCCTGGTTCACGAATTTGCCAGACCCCACTCGTTCGCCAACTGTTTCTTTGTAGTCTTGATCTAACCTATCAGACTACCTGTAGGTTAGATGCTACTCCGAGGACACCGTGAGCAAGACTGACTGTTTTGATTTTTTTTTTCAGAGAGAGGAAAACACAACAGGTCGCGCCGTGGTCACAAGACGGCGGTGCGTTCGCAACTCTAGTGGTCACGCGTTCGACACGTGATCACGTTAAATCCGAAATCAAGGTTACGCTTCAGCGAGTATCGTTTTTATCCGATTGGATCGGGAATATTGTTAATATTTTCGTATGGGATATTATTGCAAATGATTTCTATACTAGTTACTCTCTTCCTGGGTGTGACTTACAATACATATGGAGTATAAGAATATAATAGTTCAAATAAATACACAATACAATGTCATTATAAAACAAGTGTCGCCAGTTGTCAAAATGTTCCAACTTCGCTTTCCTGAAGTTCAATCCATTTGGTGATGCGACTTTTAACATTGACCTTCGTATGCTTTGTCATTGCTATTCAGCGAGATTATTGACAATCTTCCAAGTTGTTTTCTAAACTTGCGTTTGAGGACTTTCTTTGTTTGTATTTCAGAGTCAAAAGACGCTTCATGTTGAGGATGCAACGAGAACTCAACAGGGGTAAGTTGAACCATGGTTCAACTTGCACGACTTGAATGGTTCAACTTAACCCGATGGAGAATTTCAACTTGGAAGTTATTTTATATCAGAACCTTAATGTCAAGCTGTACCGACAGAAGGTGATGAACTCTGATGGATCTACGCTTTGAAAAAATAACGGCATCAAACAAAAATACCTTTGCCACTATGAATTATGAAACAGCAAAATACATTTCCAGTTTTTCACTTTGAGCTCACAAAAACACTTCCAAACTGGCAGCTTTCTGCACCAAATAATTTTGGATCTGAGTCATAAACCAAAATGCATTCCTAATAGGTTCCAAACAACAGGTGTCGCACATCAGTCTCTGGACTGCTTCATTTAGCTAAAACTGCGGGTGGTTCAACTTACCCACCGGTTCAACATACCCCGTGCTGCCCTACTGTTTTGTCTGTTTTTATCGACCTGCGTTATGCAGAGTGTGTGTGCCAGTGGCGTGCAGAGGTCTAGTGATGCCCGGGGGGACTGCTTGATTGGATGCCCCCCTACCAAATTCTAGTATTGAGCAGTGGCGTAGGCCTATGGTGGTCACTGTTACTGGGTATACGCTATTTATGACGTCACAACATGACGTCATATTCACGTTTGCAAACCAATGTTTTGGCGAAGTTTGTTGATACAACTTGCATATTCAGGGACGCCGGAACAGCGGTAGGGCAGGGGGAGCAGTAAAAATGTTGAGGGCAATGGAAACTTACAAAAAACAAAAGAATCGTTACCAATTATGTTTTTTTCTGTTCATCAACAATGTTGACCTTAAAAATAGTAACAGAAATTATAAAAAATCATTCTGAATTTTCTGGGTGCCAGAATAGCTGCAATGAATATAAGTCGATCTTGATAAACCATGAAATTACCTGTGATACTGTTATGAAAAAGAACCTCTGCCCCATTGCACCCCTTTTGAAAGGGCAGAGGGGAAATGCTCCCGCCACGCCTCCATTCTCCCGCGGCCCAGTGCATATTAGTCTACACGCACTCTCTTTCCTCGTTGTAGGATACAATGTGTCACTGTAATGAACATAAATTATCAGCGGTCTCCTGAGACAAGAGCAGTTCATAACTGCAAAAATATCCGGCAACGCGTTAAAACAGGGGAGTAGAACGCATTCAGTGCTACGTCAGCGCAGTTCACAACTGCAAAAATACAAGGCTGCGCGAATGTCTCGACGAACAGCAGTCGATCGAAATGTATGCGGCTGAGATGGGGACTCCCAGAGTTGACAGTTTAAAATTTGTAAACTACACAATAATTGAGAATGCGTATATAGTTCGCAAGAAAATTTTCGTTTTTTTTTTATGTGGCTGTTATATGTACAACTACTGGGGGACAGAAAAGATACGGGCTTTTGTGTGCCGTTACGATCAATACGCCTGAACTGCCAATTAATGACGAAGCTCGAAACGAAGCACATATTGCAAGCACACGTGTGCGACGATATTAGCACAAAAAACGATACGGGAAACCAGTGATACATCATAAAATCAGCTAAACTAAGCATGTTGAAATAGAAAAGTTCTTAAATTTGACTCAGAAAGTCAATTAAAGGTCCATAATTATCTTCAGGGTTGATGTGATTGGGTCCAACCAAAAAAAACACCTGGTATTTAAAAAAAACCCACTAAATACAAACCTATAAAACCCACCATAAATCCTACTCTTTTCTTTTCCTTTGAAAAATGTACTATGAAGTTAAAAGCAAAACAAGCAGCACACTTGTACTGTAACTAATTTTTTTTTACTGAAACAAAACGAACAGCAACGAAATTTGAAGGACTTGAAAAAAAGATAAGAAAAATTCCAACAGTTTGAGTAAGTTCTACTGGTTATCTTCTTCAGCTTTTATTCGATAGCTTATCAGTCTGTGTTGATCGCTTGCCTTTGGCTTGAGTACCTCTCTTTTATAACAAATTGTTTCGCCTTTATGAAGGCATGCAGCTGAATTCTATCGAAACGTTGGACAAAAATAAAAACAAGTTTTAGTTCACCAGAAGAGTTCCTTCTTGTTATATTTATATACCTGTACTTAGTGGAATCAGTGACACGTAGGATCCTTCATTCTTGTAGAAATATTGATGACAAATGCAGTCCCTACCTTTTCTTGTAAGTGCTGGCTGTTTGGGTTCAGCTTTTTGCGCTCTGACTAACTGGCAGTTCGCCATGCTCACTGTCACATTAAAAACACTCTACACAGCATAGCGAACTTTCCACTTTCCAACGCACTGTGGAGTAATACGTCTGTGCTTTACCACAAGATGGGTGTGTCAAAAATTCTAGACGTACAGAGCTCATGCGTATATGCACAATACAAAATGTAAATCAATGGAAGTATGCAGTGAAAATTTCTAGCCAGTGTTTCACTTGCAAGACGGTTGTAGTGGTTTCTCTGACGGAGCGTGCTCACAAGATAAGAGAACTTCTTTTGGGATCCAACCTACTTCTGTTAAAGCTTTACCTTTTCTCTACCACGCGTCCCTTAGGTAATTGTTCTTTATTTCACACCCCCTGACTTTAAATAAGCTGCAAAAGCAAATGTATTCATTGATACATTTATTGATCAAATTTTCCATTTGTAGGGCGCGTAAGGGCTCGCGCCCCCCTGGAACTTTATTGGCGCACGCCCCCCTGGGGAGGCACACCCCCGGCACTGTGTTAAACCGTTACCAACCGTAGTCATGCCTAAGGATTCGGTAAAGAGCTGTGTTGTATGGTTCGTAGAAATCACGAAGCATTTTCATCACCTTGTGATCAGGTTTTGGTGCATATTTCGTTCTCGTCCTTGCTTTGCCTTCCCGGCTGCCTTGACAAATCAAAGACCTTCGATTCTGAGGTCTACGCAAGCAAAAGTGACCAGTTAAGTTGTGTCTAACCCAGTCTTCTTCTCGAATTTTGTGAGGCACGCCAATGAAGTCTTGTAATTTTGTAAAAATAGGTCCTGGGTTCTTCATCATCTCTTCACCGTCAACAATAATCAGCTGTGATTCGTTGAAAGCTTTTGTCCACCTTTCGACGTGAAATGCGTAGAGGCCAGCAATAAGACATTCTGCCGAACTATTCCATTTCTCAAGGAGATACTTTTGCTGTTGACGAAAGTCCGCGTTGGAGTTCAGTGCGTATTGCAGCTTCGGGAGATGTTGATTAACGAATTCTTTGAACTTTATTGGCCAGTCTATTGCAATACAACAAGGAGGTCAACATTTCCAAAACACTAATCACGAGCTCCAATGAGCTTCTTCGACAGACCAGCATAAATTCAATCAAGGAAAGTTTCTACGGTTAGATTATAAGCAAAATTATGATACCAATACTTAAATAAATACCATTTCAAGCGGATAAAGATAGGGCATTTGTACAAAAACTGTTTTTTATTTCAGATCATTTTTGTAGCGAAGTACGTCTACAGGCAACATAAAGGTACTTACACGCGAAAAAGTAAGAACGTTTGAATATTACTGCATAACTTTTCAGAGAAGCTGAATAACGGTTGTACGAAGTTAAATACTGTACAAATTTCTTGCCCTTTATAATTTCTTCATTTTATTTCAGCAAGTACCGCCTATTCTCTTCTGGATTAAATCTAATCATTTGCAAAACTGATTCAGAAATCAGCAAAAACCTGCATTAAAACGGCGGGAGGGCATTTTACTGAAGTAAGAAATCAGGTCTTCATGTATACATGAAATTTTAATGTGCATGGGCATTTTATTTTCGGTAGCGACTCACTGAACATGTCTACCAATGACACCAACCGTAGTATATTTTGCCTTGTGAATTGGCATGCAAAAACTTTTGGCAAATTTACAGTATAGGCCTATACATTTTGATCACTGGTAGAGATACGGAATAGAAACGTTAGAGATACTAATGCAAACGTTATCAGGTGAGTTAAGAACTATCATATCTGCATTTTTTAAATTAATCTATGAACTGAAAGTATGACAAAACGTTTTTAACAACTTATAGCAAGCTTCTTTAAAAAAATTGCATTGTCAGGGAGTCGGCTCAAACTAAACTAATTCTAAAGCTGCAAGCCGGTTCAAGGATGATTTATGGCTAAGCGATATCTGGCCTTTGCACTGTTAGTAATTCAAAACTTTCAAAATATAAACAGACTAGGGCCGGATTTACCAACAGTCTATGTAGACTTAAGCCTAGGCCCTCAAGGTCCAAGGGGCCTTCAGCAAACTGCGGCACGCATAGAGTCAGAGACTGCAATTACCACAAGTTCGTCAAGACGACGGCGACCAAACATACAATCTTTCGCTCCTTTTCTGTCTCACAACGACGGCTTACTTCGACTCCACCAGGATGAAGATGGATGCCATATTGGAGGTCAAGAGAACGCTCGTCCTCGAATTCAATGTTAACCTATATGTGGATCCCACCTTAGCACCAAACACTATCAAAAACTATTACAACTACAATCCTAACGCCAACTTCAGATCTTACAGATCAGGACCTTTCCTGGCTACCAGATGCAAGATGCAAAAAGAGAAACAGACATTTGCCATTTATGAAAATCCCGCAAGTCGCTCCCTAGGCGCAAAAAATTGCAAACTTAAAAGATACGTCGAGAACATGCGCTGAAACGTTTCACGATGCATGCGTAAACGTCTTACTTCTCGTCGGCGCTGTGTAAAATTATATTTGTTTTTCACTAACTTTCATTGCATTTCATATTGTTTTGTGTCTTACGGAAGCGTTTGTATCTATTCAATATTTGCCTTTGCAAACAATAGCCGATACAAGATGAGGTCGACAAATATTTGTTAACAATTTATCGTTAACAGAAATATATGCATTTTTTAAGGTTTCTACGACGTAAATTAAGCTTGTTTGATACTTTTAGTTGCGATTTGTTTTTATTTTAATTCTCTTTAAATCACTGCAAAATTTATGAATCGCAAAGGCATATTTATCAAGGACAGATAAGAAAAAATGGATGTGAAACTTATGGAATATCCTACTTAAGCTGTGTGTTTGGTCAACTATGTAACCTTGACGTTTTCGGCTGATATACCCAAGGCAGCGTTTTTTTTAACATTTGTTGGTCACCGACCCCTGGTACACCCTAATAAAAGTTACAGACCCCTTAGAAGAAACGTTGCAATAAATAGTCGGCATTAGTTTTTAAATCATCGTAGAAGTAATAGAAATGTCTGCAAAGCCTACTAACCCTTGTAAATTACCATCACAGACCCCTTAAATAACATTCACGGACCCCTGGTTAACAACCCCTGGCCTAAGGAATATAAAAATCCTGTTACCGCCAGCCAAGCACGATTTCCACAAATCCATGTCATTGAGCGCATTTGCATTGCAGGCATGAAACGCAATGATCGTGGGGAACTCTAGTAAAAATTTTGAAGTTTTTTATTGAGGGTATTTGGAGAGCGTCCATATCGTCATTTTCGGCATGGCCCAAATTGATTAACGTACGTTTTTCCATTTTCCCCAACTCGCAAAAATAGGAGAGGGGGTCCTCGTAAATGGATTAGCCTAGGCCTGGCATCAACTAAATCCGGCCCTGAAACAGACCCAACAATATCTGACTTAAATACTGTGCGTGTATACCTCTCTGAGCAGACCACAATAGCCTGATGATTTACAAAGTTCAGAATAAGTATTTCAGCATGCACAAACACTTTGCGAAATCATTATCAGTTTAGGACGAAACGTATCCACAAGAAACCTTATCAATCAAATCCATAAAAGTTGCTTCCGAAATTTGCCTTGTTGGCGGCGTTTCACAAATTTTGCGTTTCACAAACTTTGTTGTTGACTGGGACTATTCTCTGGGATTTTTACTGAAGCATTTTCAATGCACGCCACCTTGTTTACATCAAACGCAAACTAGAAAAAAATTGATTTGAAAAAATGTCTTTAAGTTTCGTAAAACTCCAATCAAAATTCTTTGCGGGTATTTTAAAATGCTAGTGGTCCGAACTCCCTAGCATATTCCAGATAAACTTCTCGCTCACTTTCCAGCTCCGTTCTGCCAAACAACCTAAAAAATCATTCAACGTACTTTTTCTGAAAAGATTGAAGTGGACAAAGCATGAATAAGCCCTTGCCGCTGGCTCACAAAGCACAAGGACGATCTTTGTCTTTGGATTAACTTGCAAAATATCCTCGGGAATGCTTTCCGGCAAGGCGTAGAAATAATGGGGGTTCATTTCCATCACCACTTTGTCGGGTGGCGACGGGTCGAATAGCGATCTGTTGATGAAACACTTCTCGCTTCAGTAGCGAGTTTTTTTCTGCATAGTTTACATATAATTACGTTTTAGATACACTACACTGTGCTCAAGCACGTTTCTTCTTTTTTTATACCTTTGCAAAAAGACTAAAAGATCGCAGCAATCCAATAAAAAGACAAAATTACTTGTACCACTCCAAGCCCAAATGTCTGTTGTTTGAAAAATACTCTGTTTCGTTGTTGTGCCAGGTAGGAGTGCGAAACACAAGTGTTTCTTTAAGGAAGTTTATATAAACTCCTGTTCCGCACTTTCTTATTCCAATTCCTATGACGTCAGGCACGCGTCGCTGAAAATAAAGGAATAAAGCTGCCCAACTTGTTTTTTCAGTTTGACATTTCAAATTCACTTCCAAGTGACCGACTGCAACGTTGCAGCTTCCTGCTGCTAGACTGCAAATGTGTTCATCTGCAATGGAAAGAGATTTAAACACATGCGTTTCTGCTGCTTGGTTTCCGTGCAGCGATGTCAAAACTGTAATGAACTTCACCAAATTAAAGCAACCACTGTGCCAATAATTTTTGTGCAATAGAAATATTACAGCAGCGTTGGTGTCACGTCAGCATAGCATTTCCCATGCAGCTAACTTGAAATAATGTCAACTTTCTTGCTGAATGTTTTCATCCCTCTTTCAGAAACAATCAATAGCTTTCACAGCCACGCGCTGTGCTTTCCATCAGGTTCGTTAAAAATACCATGTTAAAAATGAAACAAATTATATTCTTTGTCAACAGCACATCTTACCAGAAAAAATAATGAAACACAAAATTTTCCATGCAATGTTATCTAAAACTGATATGCACCTGGTTGTGCTTTTTTGTGGCTTCTGCAGCTGCTTGTGCAAGAGCAAAGGTAGTTCTTCCTTGAAAATTTACCGATTTTCTGCTCAATTGTTGAGATTTCTTTTCAGTTAACGACCCTGGCACTGTTTCTTTCGGGCACATGTACACCAACAATAATATCAAAAAAATCAAGGTCAATGGAAAATGCCGTTTTCTTCTTCTTAATATCAGCATACTTCTGTGGCTCAAAAACGTTTCAAGACCTGGTGAAAAAGAATAGCTTAAATTAAGAAACATTTTGTGGAAAATTATGATTCATTCATTCTCACAACCCTTTTTTCCACTGTTCGCAACAGGCGTGTAGCCAGAAAACAAATATTGGGGGGCGATAATTGTGAACACATTTGCTAAACGGTTCGATATTACTGCTGTTCAAAATTTTGGCTGAGTAATTGCGTCTTTTTCCCCCTGACTAGTGGCTATGCTACTGCATCGTGGGGATAGCAGCCCCATAAGGACTCGAAATTCCTCACGGTTTTCAGCAACCACTAACATTTGTGCTGGTTCCACACTAAGACGGAATCAAGCCTGATCTGAGATGCAATCACGTCACCTGGTGCTCGGAAGACCTCTGGGCCACTTTCCCTTAGGTCTGGCCAGTGGAAATCGCCTCACCAATCTTTTTTGGGACATCATGTTCACGTGGCCGAAACATTTTAGCTCAGAAACCCCTCACGCCTCTCTTCAGAGAAGTGGCTTAACATTTTGAGCTTTACGAATTCCACAGCTGCGCATTTTGTGGCGAAGCGTCACGGCGTGAACTCTTCGCAAAGATCCCACCTCTGCCGCTTCTGAGATAGCACTTTCTGTCATTACGCAAGATTCATGCCCATGCGTGAGGATCGGACCAAAGACCGATATAAAACTGACAGCTTTGCGGTGTTTGAAAGTTTCCGTTTTGTGACCCCAAAGCCATAAAGCCCACGCACAACTGCGTTTGCTTTACCAAACCGTGTATCAATCTCCTTGTTATACAGTTTCCGTCACGCGTGAATACCACCCAATGTCAAGGTACTTGAACCTCTCCACCTACTGCAGTGTATTGCCACTCAATCGTCGCGCGCACTGACTTAAACTTCCGGGAAGACATAATTATATCTCGACCATTTTAGTGTTAAACTTCATTCCAACTAGGCCGTACGCAGCACAAAACCGAGCGCATGTTGGAACCCTGTTCAGAGGATTCAAGCAGCATCGCATCGCCTGCAAAAAGCAAACGGTTGATCCTGCACCTCCTAACAGTGACACCCTAGTCGACTCAGCTGTTACTGTCTATCCAATAGACTATGAGGAATAGTGGTGGCAGTAAACACCCATGTCGGGGTCCAACACTCACGATGAACGGTTGTGATTTAACTCCACGGATATGGACACACATTTCTGAACAGGAATACAGTAACTTGACGGCGAGCAAATAGGCGGAAATCAACACCGTGCTTACACAAGTTCACAACACTGTCCAAATCTTTTCCTGAGTAACCCGGTCGTATGATTTCTCGAGGTCGACAAAACACAAATAGACAACTTTAGCATACTTCCAAAATATCTCGGGAATTTGCTGGAGAGTGTAGTGCTACGGCCGGTACGAAAACTGAACTGCGCATCGTCCAGCTTTGGTTCAATTATTTTCCGGCATCATTTCCAAGACATTTGGTGCACACTTTTCCAGAAAGGTTAAGGAGAAACATTCCCCAATAGTTTGCCCATTCCTTTCTGTCTCCCTTTTTGCGTGGATGCATGATGAACAGCCCAGTTTCAGGCCCGTAGCCACGGATCGGCATTCGAGGGCAGTTCCCACAAATTTTTTGTGGCCTCTCAAATTTTATAGTGCCCAGAAAAATTTGTTTTAAGTATATAATGAAAACAAAATTGTTGCCCCTTTAAAAATATATTTTGCCCTCCAAAACCGTAAAACTTGGCTAGTACGAACCTACCTAATTTGCCAATATTTCGGTACCCTTCCAGATCGCCAGGGCACGAGCTAGTGAAAGAACTCATTTGTTCAAGGCGTAGAGCATTTCAGCTCGGATTTCATTACTACATACAGCCTTCATCCTGCAGTTTTTACAGCTGGGAAGACGTCATGCGCAGTGATGGTATTCTCCTCTCCCGAGTGCATCTCCTGTGTGTACGATGTTGTAAGCAGAGCCGCATCAGCCGCACTCCATACCCCCCAATTGGGGGGCATGCTGTCACAGGGGCCCAAAATTCAGTCCAGTCACCACTTCGCCCCAAAGAAACCTTCGATCCCCAAATTGAAATATGAAGCACTAGAAATCAGTGAAGTTGGGGGTCCTTTGAAAGAAAAGTACTTATATATTACAGTTATTTTGGGCCCCTTTGAAAGCAAGGTATTACACATTACAACTGCTGTTGCAGGCCCCTTTGAAAGCAAAGTAGCTTACTTATACATTGCAGTTGCTATTGGGACCCCGTTGAAAGCGTAGTGAGCCTACTTACACATTACAGTTGCTATTGTGGGCCTCTTTGAAAGAGTAGGACTTACACATTACAATCGCTATTGTGGTCCCTTTCAATGCAGAGTACGTACACAATGCAGTTGCTGTTGGGCGCCCTTGTAAAGCAGAGCACCTGCACATTACAGTTGTTGTTGGGGGCCTTTTTAAAAGCAGATTAACCTACGTACACAATGCAGCTGCTCTTGGGGGCTCTTGGGGGCCCCCTTTGATTCGGTGCCCGGGGAATTGTTCCCCCCTTGCTCCCTCGTTACGCCCCTGCACCCAGGTCGACTAAAAAGGACAGATTTGAGTGGAAAAAAACTCACATGCGGCAACACGCCTACTACCGTAACTTGAAGTGAACATTTGAAGATTTACGCAATAAAGACCAAGAGTACAACAATCTGCTAGCAAGTCTATGGAAAGAGATCCTTTCTCAGCAAAGAATCAGACACTTTAAGATCTTACAGAGTATATATTTCGCCTACGATGTAGTCGTCATCAGGTCTTATTCAAATAGAATCTGCTAGCAAGTTTCGCAACCTGCCTCTTATTTTGTTGCAAGTATCAAGTATCATATTTATTTAACCTGCCTCTGCAGGCAAAGGATCGGATATAAGCAAACTGCGCACTAGCGCTAAGCGTTTCGGGGAGCTAACGGTCAAGACTTTGCCCTGATTGGCCTCGCGGTCATTTATCCGGCCCTGCCTACAACATGCCTAGTTGTATACGTCCAGAAGTCATATTTCCACTTGATCAACGTGCTTTGTGTAGTGATTGCTGGGAAAAAATGTGCTATGTCTAGCACAGGTAGTCTTCTCTTAGTTTGTACTGCACAGCAGCAAGATACCTTTTGGTGTTGGCGATCAAAGTTACACATTTTCGCAGCCTGCTGTTCAGACAGCCAGATGGAGTTAATTGTGTAGTTAGAAGAGTCTATTTAGCAATCATTGCCAAGTTGTTCCAAAACAGAGTAGTACAGTTAGTGGATTATGATTGTTAACTGTAGAGTTCACGTAGGCCTTAGTCTATATTTGTTAACATTTATAGGCGATTTGAGATACAAAATGTTATTAATCTGAACATGTGCCATGTACCAGTCCCGTCGCCACGGGGGCATTGGTGGGCTTAGCCCCCCTAAACAAAGCTCCAAGCCCCCCCAAATTGAAATATGAAACACAATAAATTAGTAGAGTTTTTGCGTTCGAGCCCTCCTACACAAGCATTCAAGCTCCCCTGCACAAACGTAAAGCCCCCCTATTGAAGACTTTCTGGCGACGGTTCTGCCATGTACCAGGAGATTAACAAGTCCAGACATCAGTAAGGTTTCTGTATGCGTATTTCGGCCAGTAAAAAGCCCAATGCGCACGCTTTGTTAAGCATATTTCACTTAAGCTCATGGCAAAGTTTATCAATTTGCGCTAATGAAAGAAAACGTTCATCGCGGCGCTTATGCTTTGACCGGCCTCATGTTTGCTGCTTTGGTAATAATGTTTTCATAACTGAACGATAGGACTGATTCTGATTTTTTTGTAATTTTTTTTGCATTTGCATTTCATTACGACATCTCTAAATAATCGCCGTCAATTAAATGACAATGATTTACGACCCAATTCCTTTTGTTAAAGCTCGTTCAAAAAATATTAGTTGGGAACTATGAGCCTATTATGGGTATTTGCGGAAAAATATATATAATTAGTTTGCACAATCTGCTAATGCTGTTCATGTTGTGAATTAAACCTAAATTTTCATAGTGTCTAGCCCCCCTATTCAAATATGAAGGCCATGTAAGACTTTCTGGCGACGGTTCTGCCCAAATTAGGATATTGTGTTTTGAAGGCCATTCGGCCTCGAGATGTAACAAAACGTCTAAAAGTTTTTTTTATAAATGACCATTAGGGGGGCCCCTGTAAGCATTTTGGGGGGGGGCAGAGTTGAGCTGCTACGGCACTGGGTGTGAGAGAGACTGGATTGAAAAGATCATTATTGACATACTATCTCCATTTGCCAAGGATGCTTACCTTATTGCTGAGCAAGACACCGTTTTGGTTTTTGATTGATCTAGCAGTATTAGATCTTTTGCTAGATTGACACCGGTTTGCCAGGACACTTTGTTGGCTTGTCAGTAATTGGAATCCAGTTCGTGTCCGAAATTCCATCAAGATAACGTTTTGGACTTGTATAACACGAGGACTGTGGCCTTATGCGCCTCAGCGTACCGCGAATTCTAAGAAGGTCCGACTTAATTTTGAAGCTAGAATCATTCACCTCCTGGTTTCATCAAAGGGTTACTTTTTTGCCATTTTTCGCCACACCAAGTCGTTTCTTTCCACATACCCGAGTAGCGGATGAAGCTACGACCACTGGTGCCACGCCTAGTGATTTTTCACTAGATTTAGTGATTTTTAGGCTCATCTAGTGATCTAGTGATTTGTCACTGCAACGTAGTGATTTTTTCAAAGCCTTTTTTAATCTGTAAACAATTGATTATGTGAATTATTGCTTGAAGATTTGCACCAACAGAACGAACAAGACTTTCTAATTTGAGTTTCTCATTTTTTGCACCTCCGTGCTGTTTACTATTAATTGCTGTAGGCCTAATATTGGCCAGGACAATATTTTCAATTTTTAGCAGGAACACTGCAGAGGAAATAATTAATTACCTGTTAGGTTCATTGCTCTAAATGTTTGCAAGTAGTGTCATTTTCAGCTCTTGAGAAAAGCTTGAAGATATGATTAGTATGAGATTTTCCAGGCTTCAACCTGATCTATTTTAACAAACTTTCAAATGATGTAAAGGTTTTTGGGCAATAAAGTAAATGAATACATCATTTCAAGCAAAATTGCTAATTTCGACATACAAATTTTGAATCTAGTGATTTTTTTCAGATCTAGTGAATTTTTTTGTGAATCTAGTGATTTTTTCCGAGAAGCCTGTGGCAGCACTGGCTAGGACTAATTTGAACAGTTGCCTCCCCTCCTGCCTCCGCTGTACATTCCGGGATCTATCGGAACAAGGACAACATGCTGTCTCCAATGGTCTTTCTTATATCCTTGCCCACTGGCAAATTAACAATCCCCCCAAATCGTAATTGCCAAACACATAAACATTTTACTGCAAAATAACCTTCGAAAGAATTGCATCTCAGGGTCCACATGATCAAAAACCAAAGCGGAAGCTTCTGAACATTAATGCACCCACAGTACCAAGGGCGTATGCAAGGGGGGAGGTTGGGGTTAACCCCCCTTGAGCTTGATATTTTACAAAAAGTTTATTACTTGCGCTAAGGAGATTAATTGTTTTCGCATACTTTTTGCTTGTTAATTTGTCGACTTAATGCAAATACCACGGAATAAATTTGCATGCAACTTTCAAGGAAGATCGTAAATGGGCCAAAATGCAATAATTGGGTTTTGGTGGGAATCTGGGTTATTTAAAGGAAAATTTGTGTTTTGTTGGAACCTAAATTTCCTTATTTAGATATATCCGTAAACTCACTGCATGGGTTCGGATCATAGATAAATCAAGGACGATGTTGACGAGTCAAAGCTCGCTTGATCTCCCTAAAGCTTCTGAATGGCTAGCTAATTCTGTTAGAGGTTGCAAACTTAAAATAGGCAGTTATGTTATTTTTATTTCATAGGAGATATGCACAATTAACACGTAAAAACTCAACGCTTCATGCAAAACATGAAATAGTTCGAACCCTCTCTCAAATCAGAATCACAGATACAAGTAATTCAGTAGGTAACCGTTCTTACAGTCCTCAAGTTTATTTTTTGTTTAATACTTAAGTCAGAACCTCCTTACTAAGGTTGTAACTCCCGAACGGGAGGATGCATGTCTGATGAACCAATGTGTAATCGTGACTGGGGTTTTGCGGATTCAAAGAAGGACCTTGGATTTAATTTCCGCATGTACTGTCACGTATTTCGTTTTGTTACATTTGCAGGTTCTTAAATCAAAGCACTACCCAGTGTTTGTCGAAATGTTTGACCAATTTAAATTTAGGCGGGCCAGTTTTACTGCGTATTTCTGAGTGACATAATGTAACAAAAATCATCTCAGACAACACAAATTTTGTTACATAGGGTAACAGGGATTCCCTTGGACAATGCCAAGTTGTCATACAAGACAATATCGATTGTCAAAGCCAATTAGTGTGACAGAGGTTATCTCGGACAATGCCAAATTTATAGTTCTGAACGTCAGAACTTCACCCGGACAAAGCCACTAGTGTTGACTAAAAACAAGTCATTGACATTGTTTTTAGTCTGAAGACTCAAGCTACTGAAAGCACCAATGACCCACAGAGGCGGTAATAGTAGCACTTACAACCATCCGTCGAGCTAAGATGGCTACAAGGCAGAGCTTCAATTTTACTGCAAAGGCTAAACCAAAATATGGCGTAGACCAGAGAAGGAGTTCTCAGTTCAGAGTCGAAGAGCGAACTGAACTTTCGTTGCCAAAATCAGGCTTTTTATACCCAATTCTCTTGGAAATACCCCTAATTAATCTTTTATTGGTTGTCCACCAGTATCATTCCATGATGTCATTTGTTGGTTGGTCAGTGGGTTTTTCCCGAAACGTCGTTTGTTTGTTGTTTACCGGGTTTTTCCCAAAACGTCATTTGTTTGTTGTTTACAGGTTTTTCCCCAAAACGTCATTGTTTGAATGTTCCAGAAGATTCGTCCATTACATCATTAAAAATGTCACATTACAACGTTCAGCAGCGCCTCCAGTGTTGTGAGCAGAAGGAAACTCTGCTTATGTTAGAGCAGAATGAAGCTCTGTTCATGTTCAGCATGCAGTTCATGCTTGTTTCTTGTTGCTTGAAGCTTGGACTTTGTTTGTTTAATCAGATCAACACTTAATATGTACAGACCATTATTATGTGTCTACTACAGTTTTCATCTGCTTCCAGAAATCATCTCACCACTTTTTACAGACCTTTCGTCCACTACGCTTGTTTAAGATTGTGTTCCACGATAGTTCACTTTATCCGAAACAATTGCCTTCATTTGGCTGCTGAGGCTGATCAGTGCAAGCGCTGACCCCATTGGATACATTACCAATTTCTGTAGCATGATAGAACTGTTGCACGAGCTCAAAAACAGCAGTTTTTAACATAGAAGGATTCAGGCATTTGATAACGTCTCAGAGGGGTAAAAGGAAAACTAAAAGTTAGCTGGTCTTCTATTCATAAAAAAACGAAAGTTTTCTTACGTAGCCTACTTGATGCGCATTCTCAATTCTTGTGTAATTTAGCAAGATTCGATCTTGCAAACCGGGGTGTGCGTCAGCCAGTCCAGCCACACACTTTCTTTGCTCGGCTGCTCGTATTCGACAAGACATTAGTGCAGCCTCATTTTGCAACTGCAAGTTGCTCTGACGCAGTGATGAGTGTGTTTTACTTCTCTGTTTTAACACGCAGCCTGATATTTTGCAGGCATGAACTGCTTTGTCGTAGCGATGAGTTTATTTTCCTCCGATATCCTAACTTGGAGCGCTGACAGTTTATAAAATAAGGGGAGCGCGTGCAGAAGAATATGCATATTATGTCAACAAACTTCGCCAAAATGTTGGTTTCGAAACATGAATATGACATCAAATTGTGACGTCACAATCAGCGCACACCAAATACAAATGAACACCATGTGCCACTGAATGAAACCCCCCAATGAAAGTTTTCTGCGTACGCCACTGCACCGTACCGTTTACATGGAGAATAGACAGGGGAGAAAGCTGTCTGGCAACAATATTTGCTACTTAGCGTTTCTGCACATATGCTGGAATCAGGCAAAAAATCTTTAAGAATCTTTACCTGTATTTCCGTAAAAATGCACCTGGTGATCAATATACTTTAAACGAAAAGAATAAAATAATCCTCTACTATAGATCACTTTCGCAAATTCAAATGCATTGGTTTGTAACAAGTTTTCAAAAGTTGCATAACGCAGCTGACACGAGATGCCATTGCAGAATAAAAATTGTGAAATTCCAAAACAATCCGCTCCTACTGCTCAAATCAAGACAATGTTCGTCTTCTGGAAAACTTTTTGCATTACTCTGCTGTTTTTGTACGTTTTGAATGATTGTACCCATTGAGAACAGTTGTAGCTTAAAATTTTGATTGCACGCTGCAATTCAGCAAATCAGCTGAGTCATAGGCTAATTACGTTGCGATTAACTGCTTTTTGAAGTCAAGGTTCTTCCAAAATTTCAATGCGATATTCACTAGTGGAGGTACTTCCATTCTTTCTGCATGCAACGTTTATACAGCAACGGATACCAATCGACAAGAACAGCATTTATGTGTTTCTCTTTGGAAACAAAAACCTAAATAAATTTATGTACAAACTGTTCATTGGTTTACTTCTGTACGTAATTTATGCAGTAAGGTCTGAAAGATTTGCTAAAGTGCAAACCGTATAAGTTTGTTACTTAATATTTTGAAGTTAATACGCATTTTTTTGCATTACTTTATAATCAACATGCTTTTCTTTTGCATGTTGTGTTCACCAATGTTGGGTTACCATTTCTGAGTAGGCAAAATTCGGGACGCATTCCCTACAGTCACAATAACCACCTGTCAGCTGTCACAGCACTCAAGAGACACTTTTGGTATTATAGATTATGTTCTGACTGATAGACGAAATGACAGGGGTGCAACCAGCTCTTCATTTCGGGGGGGCATTTTCATGAAATTCGATGACGTTTATCGTGCTTATTCAACCATGGGACAACTTTTTCGCAAACGGTTGCTGATGAAGTTCTCTTTGCAACATTTCCGAAAATGATAACTTTTCAGTTTCAATCAAGATGCAGGCCGAACGATCAGGATAGCGTAAGAGTTAGTTGCCTTATACAAACACCTGGTTCCATACTCAACTAGTGCAGTCCTGTATATAGTGTGGCAGATGTATAGGCTACTCGTAAGCCTGCCTAAATTCTCGTTTTGTTTTGTCAAATTCATCAAATCCATTATCTAGATCTTTGAAACTTCTGTTGAATATATTTGCTGTGAGATAATTTCTGCAGGCGATATTACGAGTGATGAAGTTGTCAGATACAAGAGACTGGTGTGAATATTAGGATATATTTAATCACTGATGCTATTGTTTCAGTCGTAAATACGTGACTGCGTCTGCCAACTGAAACCCTCTTGAGAAAGAATGCAGGCAGGAATGCAACTTGAACTTTATTACGAATGGTTTGGCAAGGCTCGCCACCAGATGTGGGTGGGCCTTGCCGCTTTCGCCAGGACTACCTGAACAACATCTAATAACTTTGATGCCCTTTTCAATTTAGATTTCTCTTGCAACGTTAGAGCTTGGCTGCGAAACCCCAGCAACGATTAAGCACTGAACATAAACTGCAAAAACTGTTTAATAGTTGCTACAGTAACCCCAGGCAAATGTAAGCTAACATAACGTGAACATATGCTCAGGGCCGGCGCTAGGTGGTCGGAGGCCCCCCAGAGCCTGGACGTTGGGGCCCCAACTATACCATACATTGCATTTAACACATAATATATATCTAAACAAAAACATCGATTTATTTTAACAAATGCTTATAAAAGCATTTTCTACAGCATTAGCACAACGTATAAAGCAGACAGACTTAACCATTCGCTATGCTTCAAGCTAGGAAAATGACTTTTTCCAAGTTTTCAAAAATGCAAATGTTTTTGTCAACTCAGTCATATCTAATGTTTTGGCAGTTTCAATTTCAATAGATACCATTTCCTGATTTGTCAGCCTTTCATCAGTCATAGTTGATCTGTGAAACGTTTTGATTAGCCTCGACTTGCTGAAGCTCCATTCAGTAGTATTGCGTACAGCGGGCCCCAAGTGCCCTTTGCATTGGCGTCCGCAGAAATTTTTCCAGGGGGGTACAACGTCGACATTTTGCTTATACTTTTCAGGTTTAAGACGATGCAATGCAAACGGACGTTCACAAAGACCTTTACCCATTCTATACAAAACTAAATTGCTCCATTTTACGGCAATAGTCACAAAAAATGCACTTCGTTGGCAGCAATAGCCAGGCATTTTGAGATAAGTTACACAAAATAGACTATCTGCAGATTTTTCAAGCACGGTATTTTTTCACAAAGAAGCAAATTGCCGTGGTCTTTATCAATACTACGATTATGTCTTTCGTTTACCCAGCAAGACTTGCCAGCATCATTTAGAAAAAAGAGCTGCAAACGTCTAAGATCTCGACAAAGCAATCAAACACCCTTTCAATAAAGCCTTGCTTGTCTTTACTGACTTTTTCACGGTGAAACGATCATCCACATAATCCGGACAAGCGTTCAGTCTAGCACTAACAATGGATTTTTCGAACTTATCATGCTTCTTTTTACACAGACTGTAGAAGTGCGTGGCTATCCGCTATCAGAACTCACTGCCTCGGACCAGCATTACCTGCGTTCAACGCTTACATGCGGAAAAATGCCTCCTGCCGTAACTTGCAGTGAACACGTGAAGATTCGTTGCCAGGCGCGGACACAGGGGGGGATGCATCACCCCCACCAGACCTAAAGAGGTGTTGACATGACACTTAATTCCATTGAAAATCATTGTCAGAAATATTTTTGTTCTGCACATTACTTAATCGCTAAAGATGTTAACAATTCACTTATGCTAACAATTAGTCAAAAACGTTTCTTCTTCTCATTAGATGAGCTGGCCTTGTTTGTGGAACCTGATATACAATAGTCAAAGATCGCATGGGCATCCGCTGGAGGGGCAAAACGGGCATTTCCTCCCTGGAAATTGGGATTCAGAACCAAATATTTCTGGAAAAACCTGAAGTGGGCATCTTAATTCCGAATAATTGATTTGATTCTTGCAATGACAGCATTTTTGCCGGTATGAAACTCACACTGCACAAGAATCAGGTTCACAGTTATAGTGTCATGCAGTGATGAGCTTACAGTTCACTCATGTCCCCTCCTTTGTTTGCAGAGGTTGGTTGCGAAAGTCGCGAGCAGATTGTTCTACTGTTGGTCTTTACTACATAACAATAACATGGTAACAAATCTTCAAAAGTTCACTTTCCATCACGGTAGCAGGCGTTTTGTTGCATGAGACTGTTGAACGTGCACATCGAGGCAGGTAATGCATCGAGACAGTGACATGCTGATAGCGGTAAGCCACGTACATTTGTACTTTGTGAGAAGAAGCACGAGTGAGTTATAGCAGTGCTTCCACAAGTTTGAAAAATTCATTATTAGTGCGGGTGTGACCAATGTGCCGGAGTGTCAAACTACACTTATGCAGGCTTCTTTTCATTCGGTATAAAATTACGTGGCTTGTTAGAATGCATCTATGCAGGCTTGTGGGAATATGTCTTAATCGTTAAGGTTTAGTTCTGACATCTGAGTGAATACTGAGTGCAAAGCCATATTGGCTGTGGCGAGTTTTCATGATTCATCTGGTAAATTTTGCAAAACCTGCGTGGTGTTTTAAGTCTAGTAAGTTTGTCCGTAGTCGTGTCAACATACAGGTCTACTTAATTGTACGGTTTGTGTAGCAAGGTTTTATTGATCGCTTTGGACGAGATCCCAGAGTTTGCAGCTCTTGTTTCTAAGTGATGCTGACAAATCTTGCTAGCTGATCCCGCAATCAGGGGGAGGAGCAACCAGGCAATTCCCCCCGACATTTTCAAAAACCTGTTCAGTTGAATATATCAGCTGGGTGCGGCCTTGCTTGCTAAGTAAGTGAAGTGATAATTTGTGGTTTCGTTGAAGACCATGCTTTTTTCTTTACAGATCGTGGCAATGCTTACATGAAAAGAAATGCCCTGCGTTGAAAATCTGCAGATAACCTACTGTGTAAATTGTCATAATACTAATATACCTGGCTATTGCTGCCAACGAAGCGTTTTTTTGTGATTGTTACCGTAACATGGGGCATTTTCTTTGTGGCGTAGAAAGGATAAAGAGTTTTGTGAACGTTCATTTGCATTGCATCGTCAGCAATGTTCCCTCTAACGGACACAAATATCCAGGACCACCAGAACTGTTGCGCAGTGAGATCTCATTCTCGCGCACATGTAACATTTCAAAGCAATGGAAAAGCACGCAAACATGAAGATATTTGAATGAAATGTGTATTTTGTTCGTATTTTGATAAGATTGTATATTTATTAAATAATTAATAAAGTTTGTAATTCACTGAAAACTCCACTTACTCAGCCCTAAAATAATCATGGTCACTAAAACAAATATTTGCACAGTGTAAAATTATCTTAGAGGGAACACTGATCGTCAGCAATTTGAAAATGATAAACAAAATGTTGATCTTGCTCCCCCTGGAAAAATTTCTTTGGACGCCCGTGAATGATCGTGCTTTCTCGCTTTCGCTTGTTTAGTTACTTTCGTGCTTTTTCACGCATTACAAATTGTTTGTTTTTTTCCGTTCTCTTAATTTCGGTTTCAATATAAACAGAATCAACGCGGTTTTTGTTATTATTTCATCAAAATTACCTGCAATAACAAATGTTATACACAAATTAGTACTATGGGTGTTGTAGACTATTCCAAACGACAATTAAAAACTGTAAGGTTCCTCATTTGAAGAGCACTGGTCGAAACCACATCCAAGTGACTACGCTCACTTGCTGCAATTAACATACAAGTCAAACAGCACTATTGCACTATGCTGGCTACTGCCACCGGTAATTGTGATGTAACTAAAGTAATCTACAATGAGAATTAGTATTATGCCGTCACATGAATTGTTTATCTCGAGTCCTTTATGTACCTGCGCCGACGCCCATGCCAGTGACTGCGTCATATGGTTGTTGTGTGCCACATTGCTTGTTGGTTCCGTAGCAGTGCAGTGTTAAAGTTTGACCAATTTATTACTCAAGCTTCTTCTAAACCAAGCTTAGACTCGTTTCCTCGTAAATGTACGTGTGTGGAAGTGATTGGTTTACGCAGTAGGGTCAGGGTTGCCAGATGCGTTTTGTAAAAATACCGGCCATTTTGATTTGTCAACAGTGCCAGCTGTGTCGTATTTCGTAAGCGGCAATGAGAAAACAGAAAGACAAGCAGTATTGTTAAACCACAATTGATAATTTGCTTGTATTTTGGCTGGCTCATTACATTTCGATGTGTGCGTGACGAGAAAATCGCACCAAGGATTGCGTCCACAGCAGCAAATAAACTTCGCCGAAAAAACTGTCCTGACAAGATTCACTACTAGAGTTATTATAATTTGAGAATTTCGGCGTTAGTTCTTTTTGAAGTAACGGCAAAGTGTTTATTTTAGAAATACTGGCTTCAGGCACTGATTTTCAAAATACCGGCCTTTTACAGGCCTCTGCTAAATTAGCAGTAAAATACTGGCCAGGCCGGTGAAATACCGGCCATCTGGCAACCCTAAATAGGGTCCTGCGAAGCATTGGGTTCACTGCAAATCGATGTCGTATCCCCCCCACCAAATTGACCTTTATCCGCTACTGTTCGTTGCCATGTTATTGTTACGCAATAAAGACCAACAGTAGAACAATCAGCACGCAAGTTTCGCAACTTGCCTCTGCAGATGACAAGCAGCGGACATGAGTGAACTGCAAACTCATCCCTGTACAACACCAGGACAGTGAACCTGGTTTTTGTGCACTGTGGGTGTCATACCGGCAAATAAACTGTCAATGCAAGAATTAAATCAGTTTAATATTAATTGAGCTCCTGACTTCAGGTTTGCTACAAAATTTTGGTTCTTAGTCCCGATTTCCAAAAGGGGGACGAATGACCGTTTTGCCCTCTTATTGCGGACGCCCATGCCCTTTCAGTGGTAATGAAAGGCCCGTGTTATTTTTGAAGGCCCAGTTTCAAACTTCATCTGTAACATAACAATGCTGTGTTAATGTAGGCTAATAAATCCTGACAATATCAATGCCGTGTTAACGTTAAGCAATCAATGTTCTACATGTTTGTGATCCCACGCAACCGGCGCAGCAAACACGCCCCACAACAACAAGTCTTGCGCCGCCCAATAAAAAGTGCTGAATGGCCCACAATTGGGCCGAGGCCCCCACTGTGCACATTGTTAGGCAATTGGTTAAATAACTGGATTGCTCGTTGGTAAAAAGTTTTGAGTTTTCATTGGACAACTCTGATGCAAGATACACTGGATATCACAGGCGCGGGCTACGAATACGATTTTAGATGATTGTATGCCGGTTATTCTATTCTTGTACGGTTAAAGGATACAACACATGCCGAAAACAGTGGTGTGACTGATGGGGGTTCAAGGTTGCGAACCTCCCCCTGACAAGATAAATGCAAAAACTGAGTCCCCATTTTATTTATATTTCGGTATTCAGTACTTTTTTGGTTTTCAGTAAGTTGTTGTTTTTTTGCGTTTTTGGGAAGCTTTTGGACTGCTATTTTCCGGTGATTTCGTGTTTGAGTATATAGAAATCCACATCCGTATACACTTTCATTTCTAAAATTTTTTCTGAATGTTGGTGAGGGGCCCCCTACGGTGGCCAGTGGGCCTTTTTCAGCTACGTTTCCCGGCCTGGCCAAAATTTCTAGCTACGCAACTGGTCTACAAATTATTTATCCTGAGTAATTTTTTACTAGGCTGTACTATAAATGCTTACAATCAACGTGGATTCAGAAAACGTTACCTGCACAACAGCCAGCCTACCAAGGCAAATGCTTACAACGAAGCTATTCACAATGTATTTCGCAATGGTTGGCTTTAGGAAGTTACGGGTCGTTTGAAGATAAATTTCTTTGACGCATTAGATAAATATGAATATTGAAAGGGGAAACGTGTGAAATCAGTTCTTGGTGAGTTCAGCTCTGGTGTCTTTATATGCTGTGACAAAGGTATACTCGGTCAGATTCGGGGGCCCCCTTTTTGCCCGGGCCCTCCCGGCCGGGGGGTACGGGGGACCCTTTCTCCGGCTCTGCATATGCAATGCTGTTTCTGTCACCAGGTATAGTCCAGCCTACTGGCTGAAAAATTTGCTCCACTGGTGTAATAACAATGAAGTATTGATTGTTGACATTTCGAGAGTGTATGCCAACTCTCTTCCTCAGGCGATAGGCAAGAAACAAGATAAAAGCGTACCCACACAATGCATTTCTGCAAATTTTCAGTGGTACACGAAGAAAAGGAGAAAAACATGCTTCAGAAATACCAACATTTTGAACTATCAGCCAGGTTTTGACAATTCCAGCGTATTTTTGGTTAAATACCAATCGCTTACGAAATTTTCGATCACATGGCTGGTCTCAAGACAAATCTTGTAAGAAGGTAAATAACCAGTGAAACTAAGAAAAATTCAAATAAGAATTTTCTAAAAAATGATTAGAATACAAAATTTGATTTTTATCCTTTAAAAATTTCTCCAAATGTCAAACTTGCTATGCAATGTTTTGAAATTTTCGGGGGGAGGGCAAATGCCCCAAATGCCCCCCCCTGGTTGTGCACCTGCGAAATGATTTTGATGAAATGAAGTATTTGTATAACCAACCATAATGATTCAGCATCCACGCACCCTATAGGAACAGATCTCGCACCTTGGTTCATTGTTTCTAAAATGCAGGAGACGAGCTAGTACAGAGAAACGTTCTTCCTTTCCTGAAACAAGGGTGCTTCGTCCTCAGTTCATCAGTAAAATTACAGTCTCGTTCAAACATTTTTATAAAAATTATCAACTAATTAATTAATCACTAACGCTATACCGCATTGGCAAAAAGTATTTTTTAAAACTTAAGCCTTGGGCGGAAATTCAACGCCGACCCGAAACCGTACGAAATGACGAAAATGACGTATCAGATAGTCGACTTGATAATGTCTTCTTTTTAGTACACCACAAATCGCAACTAATAAAAAGTTAATGAAATAGCAACGAAATTCAAATTGTACAGGAATACTCATCATTTCCTTACACCGACTAACCAGGCCCGTAACCAGCTTGGGACACCAGGTGGGGCGAAGAGTTTCTTGCCCCCCTGCGCCCCCCCTGGTTACGGTCCTGCGACTAACTTCTTTCTTGCTCACGAATGTTATAGCTGCTATAATATAGAGCAGCAACATCCAGCTTTAGAACGAAAGACGCAGACAAACTCTGTGGCGCAACAGTATCAAAGTAGTGCTATTGAGG
>Ga0210059_1002809_pt1 | contig 27506 bp, 17 predicted proteins | sample Ectturendosymbi2_FD_188042 | JGI IMG/M metagenome (GOLD analysis project Ga0210059, IMG submission 188042) | Ecteinascidia turbinata endosymbiont from Florida, USA - Sample 2 (SPAdes) (version 2) | ecosystem: Host-associated > Tunicates > Ascidians > Unclassified | place: Key West, Florida... | reverse complement strand
CACACTGCATATCAGACAGAGTTGCCGCTGGAGTCAGTCTCGTTAACACCAGATTGTTGCCTTTTTCAGCATCAGATTTTTACATTAGATTTTAATATAAGCTAAATGCTTCCATTACCAATACGTAGCAAAGTGCGATAACCCACGTTAAATCTAAAACCGAGGGAAGTATCGTCAATGGAAAAATCAGTTATATGCGCAACGTGTTGTGTCATTCCCAACGCTCTGAAGAGAGTTTCTTCCGTTTGGAAGGATTACCAAACTCACATTTGGGTGAGGCAGAACGGTCGCCAGTAAGTCATCAATAGGGGGTTTTACGTTTGTGCTGGAGGGGTTAACATGTCAGAATGGCCAGCCAATAACATGTCAGAATGGCCAGCCAAGCTGAGTGCGAAAGTTGTTTTCGAGCTAATGTCTTGATTTTCACCAACATTTTCAGCTGTGATGTAATCGAGGCCATATCCTTCGAGGCCGAGACCGCGACCTGGTTAAAATTTCGAGACGAGACCGAGACTTCATCAAAAACTCCGAGACCGAGATTCGAGACTTGAAGTTCGAGACTGAGACCGCGACTTAAAAATTTGTGCATTTTCCTAAAATTAAAAAAAATGTCATCGCTTCTGACTTCATTTTTCTTCAATTTTCTGGCATTTGTCTGACGTGTTTTGGTTGTTTCTTACCTGCAAATACAACAAACACAAAATCATTGAACTATACAAATTTTAATAAACCATTTCTTTGCAATATTCCAAGTCTCGAGACCTGAAACCTTCGAGACCAAGACCGAGACTCCATCACTGATTTTCAGGTGCTCTGGTTAACACCACTGATTCGTTGCTACTTCAAAGTATTGCTAGAAAAAGCGATTCAGTCGTTGCGTCTTAGCTAACACTGCCAGATCCTTGTGCTTTTTCTTCTTAGAAGCTTTGCGCTTTTCATAGCTCCTGATGGCATTACAGATTTCGGCATCGCTCAAGCTAAACACTGCAATCTCGTGATGGCATTGTAGATTTCGGCATCGCTCAAGCTAAACACTGCAATCTCGTTTTCTGCTCTTTCGTTCTACGAATCGACTGATTAAAACCTATTCTGACGGACCACGCAATGACATCTTGTGTAAATGGCTTGAATAAACCTCATATGTTTATGATGTCACAAAACGATGGTAACCATCAGAAGAAAAGTGCGTTTCCACCATACGTTTCCCTACCCTTTATGACGAAACAAAGATGCAGTTCGGCTGCGGCTACCTCGAAACTTCACCAGAATTCGGGATCATTGATACCAGTGTTGTCACTGGTGCCACGCCAGTGGTTTGTCACTAAATCTAGTGATTTTTATTCTCATTTAGTGATCTAGTGATTTTTCACTGTAATCTAGTGATTGTTTTCAAAGTATGTATTTGAAGAAAATCGGTTGACTGTTTTCTAACTTTTCAATTTTTCAGCCCCTTTTTAAAGATTTTCAGCCTTTTTCAATCCGTAAAGAATTGATTATTTGAATTATTGCTTGAAGATTTGCAACAACAGAACGAAGGAGTGTATCTAATTTGAGTTTCTCATTGTTTGCACGTCTGTGTTGTTTATTGTTGATTGCTGCAATATTGGCCATGACAGTATTTTCATTTCTCGGCAGGAACACTGCAGTGGAAATAATTTACCTGTTAGGTTGATTGCTCTAAAAACTCGCGAGTGGTGTCATTGTCAGCTCTTGAGAAAAGCCAGAAGATTATTGTTAGTATGTGATTTTCCAGGCTTCAACATGATCTATTTTAACAAACTTTCAAATGATGTAGAGGTTTTTGGGCAATAAAGTAAATAAATACATCATTTCAAGAAAAACTGCGAATTTCGATGCAAAAACTTTAAATCTAGTGGTTTTTTTCAGATCTAGTGAATTTTTTTGTGAATCTAGTGATTTTTGCCCTGAATCCTGTGGCAGTACTGAGTGTTGCCACTTCTGATATTTTAACATAACATCAGATCTGATGTTACCAGATAATTTTCTGATGTCTAATGTTTTGGCGACAAATCTGATGTTGACTGGGTTGTTATTTTTGTATTCCACATTTCCTCTCATTTTAGGACAAAAAGAAATTAGATTCAATGATTTTTAAGTTCCTTTCATCAATCTCTCACCCTAATGTGTGTTTGGTTATCGTTTCAATCCAAAGAAGCTCTCTTCAGTACGTTGAGACTCACATTTTGCGCATAGGTGTACGAGGCGGGAGGTCGGGGGGGGGTGGCCGCCCCCCGTCTTGAAAAAATTCAGCGCAAAATCTGTTTTCAGGGCAAGCGCGCGTTGGTGAAAAATCCTGAACAATAAAAAATATTTCAATGCAGTGGAAAATTTCAAGGCAGCTCTGTTTTTCAGGGCAAGCGCAAGATGCTCAATAATCCTGAACAATAAAAAATATATATTCAATACAGTGAATTCAGGGCAAACTCTGTTTTCAGGGCAAGCGTAAGTTGCTCAGAAATCCTGAACGATGAAAAAGATGTTCAAAACAGTGAAAATTTTCAGGGCACACGCTGTTTTTCAGGGCGAGGGAAAGTTGCTCAAACCTCCTGAATGTAAAAGTATACTCAATACAGTGAAAAATTACAGGGCATCTCTGTTTTTCAGGGCAATCGCAAGTTGCTCAAAAATCCTGAATGGTAAAACATATATTCAATACAGTGAAAAACTTTACGGCAAACTCTGTTTTTCAGGGAAAGGTGAAAAAAATTTCAATGCAGTATATTCAGCCAGAAAAGGCAATTACCGTAAAGTTTCTTGACAAGGAGAACACAACACACAAGGAACTTCACCCCCTTGAGTTAGCAAGCAAGGTAACTACAGAATGTGCCCATACCAGTACCCCTAGGACAGGCCTGCCCAACCGTTTTAGTGCTGCGGGCCACTTTCACATGAAGAAATTTATTGCGGGCCACAAACGTTTCTGTGACGTAACAATAAGTTATTGTGACGTAACAAATACCTGGATTTTCATAAGTTTTACGCGATAACACGCGGTGATAATGAGTCCTATAGTTGCACGCAGTGTTGCCAGCTTGTGTGGATGTAAACCAAATCTAAAAAATTGACATATTTTCGAAGCGTTTGTTATACAAGTTTGTGGGTGGTAGGCCCATAACAGAAACAACAGGTATGATGTTGGTGTGTTTTGATGGCAAATATACTTGAGCCTGTAACACAATACTAAAAATATAAAAAGTCTGCTTACGAATTTATTACATCGCGGGCCACTTAAAACAACCTCACGGGCTGCGAGTTGGGCAGCCTTTGCTCTAGGAGATCGTATAAAGAACATTATTGCCGAATTGAAGTTATAAGCGAATTGAAATGAATGTAGAAGATGACATCGGGACCGAACAAAATGTAACTTTATAGGCGAATTGACGTTGCATACGTAGCCGTTATAAACGAATTCAACTATATAGAACACATTTCAAGAGGTTTCAGGCCCCATTCGGATAAAACTAACGAAATTAGTTTCAGGGCAAATTTTTTTATTTTTAGGGCGAGTTGTTATTTTCAGGGCAAATTTTTTCCGCCCCCCCCAGTAAAATGCCTTCCCGCACGCCTATGATTGCGTAAATTATAAACGACTTCTCCATTTGATGGCGATATTTCACTCTGCTTCGGAATCAACGAGGATAATCGATTTGTTAGGTGTGTTAATAGAAGCATTTAGCTTATATGAAACTGTAGCATAAAAATTTGATGTTACCTGATGTTAAAAAAGGCAACAATCTGTTGTTAACGAAACTGGCCTCAGTGGCAACATTGATTGATACGAAACAGCAGTCAGCAACCACTAGCTTTAGCTTAATTTACGCAAAATGTTAGTCTCAACGCAGCGAAGAGATCTTCTTTAGATTGATACGATAACTAAACACACATTAGGGTGAGAGATTGGTGAAAGAAACATAAAAACAATGAATCTAACTTATTTTCGTCCTAAAATGAGAGGAAATGTGGAAAACAAAAACAACAACCCAGTCAACATCCAGTGGCGTAGCAAGGCTAAGTGCCGCCCGGGGCCGACCATAAAAGTGCCGCCCTTTTCACCTCTCAAATTTCCTTACAAAAATTTTGAATGGAAGTTCATCTTTCGTGCTAATTTAGAGATGTACGGATTAATAAAGCATCTTTAAAATCGCAATCAAACACTATAACAAACTGATATGTGTCTTGTTTCTGATTGTCGATTATGATTCTTTCTTTTTCTTCTTGTCGCCACCTTTCTCATCATTAATTTTTCTATTTTTTGCTTTCTTTGCATAGACATATACGAACCCCACATGTTTCGTCAAACTTTCCTCCCTGTTTTTAAATATCCGGTTGGCTCACCGCATGACATTATAATAGCTTACTCATTCCAGGGGATCATACGGAAAAATTAAGGGATGTGATGGCGGCATAACTACCTTACAAATGTAAACATTCATGTATGTTAAAATTTCGTATAGTATCCCCGTCTTTAACCAAAAATAGTATATATACTGCGTATAGCAGGCTATAGAATCAATCTGATAATATGACTACAGTGATGTAAAGAACGTTCCATTATATAACGATAATGTAACCTAGTAGTAGTAGAGTGAACTCATTGAGGGAGCTCTATTGCTGCTAGTTGCTTTCCTGTTAGTTAATGGCCTGAATTGCCATCTTTCGCTTGTGCTTGCCTCAGTAGTTCAAGGCGATGCAGTCAACTGCAACATTATTCCTTGTCTTTGTTCGTTACCAACAGAACCATCACCAGAAGGTCTTCAATTGGGAGACTACGTTTGTGCAGAGGGGACTAACATTCTAAAATTTGACAAAAAATCCACTGATTTATAGTGTTTTATATTTCAATTATGGGGTACTTGTAGCTTTTAGGGGGACTAAGTCCACCAAAGTCCCCGTGGCGGCGGGACTGATTACCAACAGACGTTTATTTCGAAAACTGTATTACCAAACCATGCCAGTTGGGACTTAGGCCTTCTGGATACTCAGCAGTGATTACAACGTCTTACGCTCGACGGTTATTGCGATGAACAACTTTATTCAGTACACCCATTGGCAAGCTGTGCAACGATTTCGATTAATGCTCTTTTTAATAAAAGCATTAACCACAATCATATCTAAACATATCGTTTACCCTTGCTTTAGGTTTTCAGACAAAGGTTCTTGCCTCAAATTCATCAAAATGGGAGCAACACCTTTTTTAAACTTTTCTTGTTGAAATAACTTTTTCTATGACTGCCAATGTTTAAAGTGTACCGTTGAATGAAGGCGACTTCACCAAAACCACGTTGCCTATCGTCTGGCTCTTATTCACTCTACTTACAGTTGAAACCTACAATCTGAGCTCAACGTTACCCCCGAAAATGCACCAACTGCACTACCCCGCTTCAAGAATGTCATTTTCCGGCACCATTACGTCATGTAGGAAGTCAACAGTTGTATTGAAACTGAGAAAAGTCATCTTTGCAAAGTTTTTCACTTCAACCACCACAACGTAATGTTGATAGGCCCACTTAATGACTGGGCTACAGCTTATGGCAGTTATTGAAAATAACCCTCTGAACATTAAAAAATAGCATGAGTTGTGCCAAGAAATGCTTTTTTTACAATTTTGGCCACGGCAATTAGCGGCATGCCAATGCCTGAAATATGCTTCTTACCGGGGCAGCTTAGGCTAACGATCTTGCCCAAGGTGCACCACGGCGAGTCACCCAGAGTCTGTGAATTGGACACACAACCTTCCAATTGAGAGGCGGACACTCTACCACTGGGCTATCGCCGCCGCAGCGAAATCTTCATCGCCAATGCCGAGGTGTCAGGAGATATTATGACGTGCAGTTGTGGCGTTACTGAGAAACCAAAGATATGAGAAAAACGATTAAGCTAGCCTTGATTATTTACCGTGATTTCATGCAAAAAAATTTTATCAGATTTTAAGTGGAGGGACAATATAAACCGAAAACAACTGGAACCCTAACGTTTTTAGTCTGCGGTCGAATGACATCTCTTTCCTTTGTGCAAAGGACTTTTGACTGAGATGGCTAAAATGGCTTTGTCTAGCGAGGAAGGTGTAGGGACTGGAGCACAATTGGCCATGCCCGTAAATAGGGGGCGCAGGAAAATTTTTTGCCCACCTTGGAAAAATGCTTTGGACGTAGTTTAAAACTATTGGACATAGTTAAAAAATTTGCGCCCCTCTCAGAAAACTCTTCGCCCCCAAACATTTTATCAATCCACTCATTCCAAAGCCACATGTCGTGTTCTTTTAGGCTAGCCTATCAGTCTAGAGCTTCTAAACATGAAATTTGAAAAACGGTTGAACATTTAAAAATGCATTTAAAATAACAACGAAAAACTAGAACTTTTAAACTCCTTTCAAAAATTTATTTTTGGTCAGCGAGGTGCCACCCCCCTTAAAGTGCCACCCGGGGCCCCCGCCCCCCCCCCTTGCTACGCCACTGTCAACATCACATTTGTCGCCAATTAAACATCAGGCATCAGTAATTTATCTGAGAACATGACATCTGATGTCATTTTTAAAAAATATCAGAAGTGGCAACACTGGTATCAATATCCCCAATTTCTGGTGAAGTCTCAACTCGAGGTGGTCGCCGCCGGCCAGAGGTGGACTAAAAGTGGATTATGGTATGGTTTAATCACGCACTTTTGCGACTCAAATCACTAAGTAACACGAATGTAGCAAGAGGAAATACAATAACATCAAGGATCACTAGTTGATTATATGATGATAAAAAAATAAAAAATTTCATGTTTCGCAGCTTAGAAATCGTGTTCTCTAACATCATGTTGAATCACAAAGGGTTGGCGAAAGACCACCTGGGTCAAGTTCTCACACAGTCCTGCTGCTAGCACAAACCAAATTTTGATTGAAGACATTTTACAAGAAGTAATAAAAGTAAGGAAGTGACTATGGATACGCCTGTCCTGACGCAATTCAAATAAAAGGGTCAGTTTCAGTTTGTCATTCAAACTGTGTGGATCTCGTGGCATATAACGGTTATGCGCTACGGCCACTATGCCAATGGTTTTCGGTTCGACTCTCACCTTGCCGACTTTCGTTTGTTTTTTTTCTTTACTTTTTTTCAGCCTCAGGTTTGGGGTTAGTGTTACTGTTAGGTTAAGGCTACAGATAGGGTTAAAGTTAGGGTTTATCATTTACATTTAGTTCGTTTCTACCAAGCCTACTGCACTGTCGTCGTGCGTTACTGTTACGTCACAGGTGGCATCCGTAGCCATTGCCTAAAAGTAATAAAAAGCATCAAATCAACGTCAGGTAAAATAAGCATAAAAACAACAACAAAAAACAATGGGGAAAAGCATCAGCATGCCTATGTACAGGGGGTGGGGTGAGTCACTACATAGGTAGATAAGAGGGAAAATAGTGGCATCAGCGCAATATTACAGAATGTGACAAACATATAAAACAAAGATCAACAGGAAGTCTGACAAGATAGCTGGACTTTTTTATATTTTTTGCCAAATGAATAAGGCGAAGACGATTTCAAATTTTCTGTAATATTAGACTCAATTTTCAGAGCAATATACTTTAAAGAAAGCTGACCCACAGATGTTTTCATTCTGGGTAAATAATACTTGGCAGTGTGAGTGTCTATTTTGCCGCCAGGATAGGATTGCAGCAGCAAAAGGCTTGGTAGAAAAGAAGTAAATAATGCCAAGTGTGTTAAAAGAAGCCACAATTTTAAAATCAAGCAAGAAAAAAAAACAGTAAAATCATACAGGCAATGATGGAGTACCGTCATTGTGTGTGTGTTCCACCAGGCACATAGCACCCCAAATGGGGTTGGACAGACAGAGGCAAAGACAGATTACACAAAGTTTTAACAGTTAACAACAGCACAGTAGTGTCACTTTGTAACAAAGTGAGGTTAGTCAGGATGGCTGAAGAGGGGAGCAAAACAATACTGCACAGGAGATTTACAGAAAGCATAAAAATACATACTATTAAGCATAAAAATACATACTATAAAGCATAAAAATACAACTACATAAGACAATAAAGCTCACAGAAAACACAGACATTCAGAAGGCAATGGCTATTCATTGAAGAGAGGCAAGTGACGGGCAGGAACACTGGTTAATGCACTGAGGGTGGCTAAAATCAGATCAAACTTGCACACAGGCCAATATGTTAGCTCAATAGCTGTGTTCCCTCTGACCATGGCCAGAGACAAGCACTGGTGGAGCCACTGTCCCTCCCTGGGGTTGCCTAAAATGTCCACAAGTTTCTTTGTGAGACAAGCTCAAGAAGGGGGCAGTGGACTTGCCATACACATCAGTGGTCCGAGTGCAACTGGTTAAAAGTAATGATTGTCAAGAAGGTCATTGTATTTCCGGTATTTGTTGGTCTCAGCATCAGTTGCTACACTGCCTGGTATAGCGGCACTGACTATGTAGTGACTTTCTGCAAAGGTGTCCACAACTGTCGGGTCCCATACAAGGCTCCTGCCTCTGTACCAAACCAGGGGTTCAGGGTCAAACCATCGTGCCTTCTATCTTTCGTCAGGCCAACGGGCTCAAGGACAGAGGGGAGACCAATGCGGGTCAATGATTGTTTGAGGATGGAGTTTATGACTGAACGTCTGAGGAAGCGGCCCGTATTCTTAATGCAGGAGAGGCCGTGAAGCCCCAGCCTGTCAACAAACTTCTCACAGTGGCATTACGTGTTTTTGAAAATATTGGCACCAGTTTGCAGGGCAATTGCGATTCGGAGCTCATCAGGGCTCAGCAGGTTTTCGACGCTAGCAATTGGGAAGGCAACTGACCAGGCAGCGGTGTGGCTTTTCTATGCAGTGAGTAGCCGGCAGTGGTTCCAAGGGCTTGGAGTGTCGAGTAGCGCTGCGAGTGTATCTCAGCAAGCGAGGTCATCCCAAGCCAATTGTGTTTCCTTTTGTCATGGGGATGAATCATGAAGTACGGACCAGGTGTCAGTTGCGTTGATTACTTCCCCATGAGGCAATGTGAGAAAGGGAAGCAACCTGTTGTTAAGGCCCTGGCAGGCGAAGGACGATGATAGGAAACATGGCAGAGACAGGTCTGCGGCGGAACGGAGGCCTAGGCCTCCATGTTGGATTGGCAGGGATGCTTGCGACCAGCTATCTTTTCCAAAAGTCACATTACATATTTTTTCCGTGTTTATTCTTATTGCGGTGTCGAACGCCTCAAGTTCCTCTTTGCACTTGAAGCATGGGGCACTACACAACAGATATGTGAGTTTGGGGATTGAGAGGCAGTTTTTCAAGATAAAGAATGCTTGATGCGGTTCAATTAGCTCAAGGAAGTAAATATAACTAAAAGATAAACCTACAACCTAACCGTAACCTATCCCTAAGCTAGGGGTTCCTAAAGTTTCTCTGACCATGTACCCCTTCAGCATTTCACTAGATGAGCATGTATCCCTAAAATTTCTTGTGACAAAGAGGCTGAAGTAAATAACAAAAATATATTTACCAATAAGCATACAATGATTTTAAAAAATGATATTCACTGATTTATGTATAATTTGAAATGAATAATATATAAACATATTTTTCCTTTTCTATTGCTAGCCTCAAATGTACCCCTTCAGATAGGCAAATGTATCCCAAGGGCTACATGTACCCCAGTTTGGGAACCCCTGCGCTTTAAGCTAAGCTAACCTATTAATGCTAAGCTAACACTAAGCTAACCTAACCCTAATTCTAACCTACGTAACCCTAGTCCTAACCTAACAACATTAACCCCTAAAGGTAACACCTAATCGGAGCCTAGAAAAAAGCCAAGAAAAAAAACAAAAGAAAGTCGGCAAGGCGAGAGTCGAACCACAAACCATTTGCATAGCAACCTTAACATCTAACCATTACACCACGAGCAGGACAGCGTTTTCTTGACAAAGTGACCTTTTTCTTAGTATTGTGTCATGCCACGAGACCGAATAATCGACTGCCGGCACAATAGCTCCAGCAGATTTGTTGCCGCCAGAATATCACCGGTAAAATAGACACTACCATAATATTTTTGCAGAGAAGCAAGTCTTGTTTGATATTTGTGGACTGATGCAATCTCAGCAAAGTAGTTATCAAAGTGGTTAGGTAATCCAACACTATAAAAAGAGTACATGGATTTTACGGAGGCGGACTCCGCATGTTTTTTACGGATGCGGAGTCCAAAAAGTTTCTTTGTCAGCAGAGCTGAGGAGGAGTTAGTTTTTTTAAATTTTTTTGCAAATTCGAAACCCATGATTGCTTTAATTTTTCTGGCAAAGTTTCATGGAGGATTCGCTTTGCAGACACAGCATTCATTGAGCTTTTCTATGGTCAAAAGTTTGATTTTTCATCTCGTGTTGCTCAGTGTATGCAAAGTCTAATACTATTTTGGACATTCAAACTGATGCACCTAGGCCTACTCGTGTGGTCGCCCTACAATCTTTTAGTAATACTGATATTCATACTGGACATGTGGTTTTGCAATCTGTTCATTTCAACGTTTCAGTGAGACCGTCTGTAGGCTACAGCTGAACAATACAATGCTGTTACACCCATTCGTGGTTAACTTTCCATCGTACCCAAACCCAAGTTGCATTGTTTGCTCGTGGTTTTTGTGTGATTGATGGCTATTGCCTACATTCTTTCATGTAGTCTTGGCTACCTACGACATTTTACTTGAGTCAATGCAGTACCAAAACAAGGAAGTTTTTGGCGGCCATCAATTATGTCTCACTGAGAATTGTATCACTGGCCAAAACAGAGGTCTCCAAACTTTTCTTAGAGGGCCACATAAGCTATCACACAACAGTTCAAGGGTCGGACATCCTACGTAATGTGATTGTTTCATGATATGTTACATTCTACCAAACCAAATCAAAAAAAGTTTTCGTAGATGTATTACTCTTTCAATATTAACATTAACAAAATGGCTTTGCGGGCCAGATGAAATGGCTTCGCGGGCAGAATTTGGTTCGCGGGCCGTAGCTTGGAGACCCCTGGCTAAAGCATTGTTGTGTAACAGTGCAGAGTTAAATGTAATGTTCATCCAATGTTGAAGTATCAAGTATGAAGTGAGTGGTAGTTCAATGTGCAGTGCAATTATTTTTTGAAGTCATAGTATTTCAGATATATTTTTGACAGAATATTGTTAGCATTACGGTGCCTAGCTGTCAATGACTGAGCTGATGAAAAATCAGTTTTATGATACTGTCAGCTGCGGTCCACTTGAAATTGTTTGTTTCCAGCAGATAAACAGTTGTCTGTTGACAGAAAAATGTTATGTGATATACAGTATGATATGGTAGTGCCTGTTTTGCCTCATGAGGTAAAAGCGTGCTGGGGTATTTTACCTTTAGTCGAACACAATTACCTGTACTTTGTGTTATGTGGAAGGTACATTATACCGAGACAATGATTTAGAGTGTAGTGCAAGGGCTTATGATTTGTGCAGAATTTAGACTACAGTTCACACAATGCAGAAAAGAAGCTGCCAATAGCTTGCCAGTACTGAAACCATGACAGAATTCATTGATGCATCTCGAACTGAGCTATTGGAGATGTCACGGTCAACTGAGTAGGTCATGCATTTCGAACTTGTCATGTAACCACTTCAACCAATCATGTTCATCCAAAGGCAAAATCACTTGAGCACTATTTTGTCTCATGAGACAAAACAGGCATTACCTTACATTAAGCAGAACCTTCAAGCAACATGCCTGTATGTTACTGTAGAATTTACAATTTTGCGGAGTCAAGGAAGAGTCAAATTGAATATTTCTATGATTTGCGGAGGAGGAGCAGATGAGGAGCAAAACTTTTCCGAGGAGGAGCAGAAACGGAGTCAAAAAAATAAGACTCCATCCATCTCTGGTAGCCGCAGCCGAAGTGCACATTTGTTTCGTTATAAAGGGTAACATATGGTGGAAACACACTTTTCTTCCGATGGTTACTATCGTTGTGTTACATCATAAACATATGAAGTTATTCAAACCATTTGCACCACATGTTACTGAGTGGTCCGTTTAGAAAAGATTTTAATCAGTCCTGTTTGGTCATAACGAAAGAGCAGCAAACGAGATTGCAATCTTTAGCTTGAACGATTGTGAAATCTGTAAGGCAGTGTCTATTTTTCCGCCAAGATGCCAGCAGTAACAGGCTTGGCAGAAACGAAGTAAACACAAAAGATAAACCATAAAGCTAACATTAACCCCTAACGCTAACCCTTAATGCTAATCCCTAACCCTAATGCTAACCCCTACTGAATGCTAGCCTAAGCCTAACACTTAATGGAAAAGTATGTAAAGTTATGAAAAAATAAAAAAAGGAAATTACTACGGATACGCCTGGCTTGACACAATTCAAATAAAAGGGTCAGTTCGTCATTCAAATGGCGTGAGTCTCATAGTGTAGCAGTTATGCGTTATGGCTGCTATGCCAAAGGTTTTCAGTTTGACTCTCACCTAGTCGACTTTATTTTTTTTTTCTTTTTTTCAGGCTTACTTGTTATCTTTATGGGTTAGGTTAGCCTTAGTTGAGGTTAGGGTTTATCTTTTACATTTACTTCATTTCTACCAAGCCTACTGCACTCTCGCTGTATGTTACTGTTACGTCACAGGTGGCGTATGAATAAGTTTTCAAATTTCAAGATCCACAGACGTATCTATAGCCACTGCCAAAGGGGAAGTTGCCAAAGTGAGAGTTGAACCAAAAAGCAATGGCATACCAGACTTGAAGTATAACCATTACGCTAGTATGAGCAGCACAGCGATTGCATGACAAACTGACTTTTTTATTCGAATTGCATCATGCCACAAGACCGAATGTTTGACTGGTGGCACAATAGCTCCAACTGATCTGTTGCCGCCAGAATATTGGTGGTAAAATAGACACTACCAATCTGTAATGCCATCAGGAGCTATGAAAAGCGCAAGGATCTGGCAGTGCTTGCTAAAACCCTGCGACTGAATCACTTTTTCTAGCAAAACTTTTTAGCAGCAATGTTGAAACAACAGCGTTAACCAGAGCATCTGAAAGTAAAGATGAAAATCAAGTTATTAGCATGGAAACAATTTTCACACTCAACCTGGCTGGCAATATTGACATGTTCTTTTTCCAGTGTTTGTATTTGTAATTTTTGGTTTCTGCTTTAATTAATGTTTGGGTGAATGTTGTTTCTTGCTAAGTCACTATCTAGCTTGTGAAATATTTTTTCTTAGTAAAAATGCACTCTAGTTGTAGCATTTACATCATAAATTCTCTTCTCGCAGCTAACCTGTATGTGCATTTGAGTAAGTACATTCTCGACTAGCGGAGAAAACAAACGGGAACCTTGCAGGTCAGCGAAAACATTACTTTTATAAATGATGACATCGTGAATTACGTCATAGAGGCCCTCCAGTAAAATTGCCCCGGGACCCCTGTTCTTTAAGTTCAATCTGGCTCTGGTCATGGGATCACTTAGTTTCATTTTATAAATTCCAAAGACAGTGGATGTCCATAAAAAGCCAGACCTGTGAAATGTTCATAATGCAATTCAATAACACCAGGCACCATGATTTTCAAAATGTGGAACAACTAATTTACATCAGCATGTATGTACTTTCCACGATGGGTGTAAGCAAGGAATTGATCAGCAAATTTTTAACAGGAAATCGATTTCACGTAAAATTACGCATCCTCAGTCCTTATTCAAATAGGACTGAGGATCAGTCCTTATTCTATTTGAATAAGGACTGAGGATGCGTAATTTTACGTGAAATCGATTTCCTATTAAAAATTTGCTGATCAATTCCTTGCTTACACCCATCATGGAAAGTACATACTTGAATAGAGATATGTGCAAGTTTGAATCATCGCAAAAAGACGAAAGCAGATGGCAGTCGACTGATTCCTCGAAAGCATACAGAAACACTAGTGCTTTTAAGTGTTACATCAGCATGTTAACGGATGCAACGCGAAATGGAAGTCAGCATCCAACCCTCTTTAATAAGTTCCTTACTGCGAAAAATCCATGGTTGTTATTTTCTGCCCAAATAGGCTACAAGATCCCTTTTCAACTAAAAGAAAAGGTGTATGCTGCTGCACATGATTTTGTGGAACGTTGCATTACAGCAGATTACTGCTCATAATCGAAAAAAAAAGGCTTGCAATTTGTACCAAATGTGGCAATAAGACAACAGATGTAATCTGTCATCACAATCAACCATAAAAAGAAAACTAGATGACAAGTGTAAATTGATGAAGGCCAGTATAAGCAGATGAAGTGAAAAAAGCTGTTGCTAGCAATGGATTATTTGTATGCCCTCAGGTACTACTTAAGCCTATGTGGAGTGATGTAAATAAAAACAGGCATTATATATATCATATAAGCATAACTATTCGTTTTGTTAAACCAGTCAAGTACAGATGTATTGTCATGTCTTATCCGAAAGTTCTTGATAAATTTGTTTTAAGATTGGCATTGACTTGGATATTTTAATGCAAAAATGTTTTTGTTACTGACCAAGGCAGAAATTTGAAAAGTGCACATTCAAATTTTCATCAATTTCCTTGTATTTTTCATATACTATACATTACTGTCTACAAATTGTCAGTGAATGTGCCTTTTCAAGAGTTATACTTTTATATCTAAGATGTGAGCTTTCTGGGACAAGCTGAATTCGGTACAAAATATGAGGTGATGGGGCTGCTTTGGTTATGCATTAATTCTTTTAACACTTTGAGAGCCGGCGTATGATATATTCGTACTTTGAAATTGGCCTCAAACCAGCAGTTGTTAGTTGCCTTACCAACGCCCTAGCCTCCGCCAATTGCGCTAGAGAGCTGTTCAAGGGCTTAAACAAATCGGCCAGTCTTCTAGTCAGCATTCGAAAAAAAATTTTTTGGTTGCAGTTTGCAGATTTTTTGTGAGTGACATCATAAGTTAAGTAGTTTTTGAGCCATTTTGGCTCATGTTGCCTGGTCTAGGGCCCAACCGCTAGGCCAAAGTATTTCGTTGACGTTTTCATTGGAAACTAGGCTCGAGTCCAAGTCTTTTGAGCCTTTGATCGACTTTCTAGCATTTCTGGTTCAAAAGTTATGATCTAAAATAAACAAATTAATTAATTATCTAATTAACTAATTAGTCAAAAAATTTTATTAACTTGGATCATAACTTTTGAACCCGAAACCCCAGCAGGTCATCCAAAGTATGCAAAGACTCGGATTGTAGCCTAGTTTCCAATAAAAACTTCAGCGAAATACTACCATCTAATGGTTGGCGCCCAGGGCCAGGTTAAGCTGGCCTAGGTGGCTAAAAAGCCCTCAACTTATGACGTCACTCACAAAAAACCCGCACCCCCAAGCAAAAAAATTTTTTTCAAGTGCAAACTACAAGACTTACCATGTCTTTTGACACTTCGACCAGGTCCGTAACCCGTACAGGAGCAGAGATATTCCCACACAAAGCCACGTGCGGTCCAGCTGTTTTTTTGCGAACCGCTTGAATTAACCTGCACGTCAAAGTGTTAAGCTACTGCTAATTTCAAAATCAATCTGAAAAGTTGGTATTGTGGTGGAATCTGGCATAACACTGGTTCAGGATTTTTGGACCGAACTGAATTATGATTTTTGCAATATTTTTGAATCCAGATTGGATTTGAATAAATTGTTAAATTTTTTCATTATCGAATTTCGATATCCGCACAACATTGGTCTGAATCTTCTTAGGTTCAGAGCAATGTTGCTAACCTTGCGGTTTTCCCACGAATTTGTTTTTTTTTGAAAACTTGCAGTTTGCTTGTCTTGGGCTTGTTTTAATAAAAATTTGCTTGTTTTTGGGCTTATTTTTTGCAGATTTTTGTTTTGCGGATTGCTGTTTTTTCAAATTCTTTAGCAATTTTGCTGTTTCACCTTATTGCAAAATGAAATTTGGGCAGGTTTTTGTGTAAATTAGCACATTTTGGGCTTGTTTTTTAAGATTTGCTTTACTACTTTTGTATTTAATTTACCTGCTGGTTTTCCGTTTATGAAGTTTCTTACCAAATGCAAGTTGGGCTTATTTTTTCCATTAAATTACCTATTTTGGGCTTGTTTTTCAAATTTGCTTGCTTGTTTTTACAACATTACCTGGCATCACTAGTTTAGAGTTAGTGCCAAGGTTGCCAGATGGTACCATTTGGCAAATATTGCCAAAAATCACTGTTTTCCAAAACATTTGCCAATGTTTTTAGCAATATTTTTAATGCCAAAAATTTGCCATTTTTGAAATACCAATTGTGACTTTTAATGTTAACAAAATTTATCAAATTAATACTAAAACATTAGAAAGTACAGATCAGATAATTAGGTCTGAATATAATTTACTGCTTGAGGTATTGTTGTAGTGTTGCATTTGATTGACAACTAATCATAACTGTGAATTTATTTTAAAATTGACATGCTCACTGCTGTTACTGTGTTTCAGATCGCGCTGTGCTTAGGTTTGTGTGCATTAGATTGATTTAAAGTAATGATTCTGTAAATAATGATCAAAGCTGAAATATATTGCTTCCAGTTTTCAACTAGGCCTGAAATATTACTTTAAGGTTTTTACTATGAATCATAAGGAATCATTTTACAGCCAAGGATCAGGGTCCATGACCTAAACTAGTGATTCTCAAACTTCTCAGGGAATATTTTGACGAAACTAGTTGGCTATCAACAGCCTACTTGTCTCTGGACAAGGGGGTCGCGAGTAGCAACCCACTATAACCCAACATTCCAACCCAGAAAATAGGGATAGTTAAAGACGCATAATGATCATTGTTATGTAATCAATCAATTGAACTTTTAATATGCAGTTAATTTCCTGAATGCAGTAACTCAGTGGTTTTCAACCATTTTTGTACCACGATCCATTACAGCAAGTCACTTTAACCCAACAACCTCCATCTAAAATTTGAATAAAGTAAATGCTTTACAGTTGTAGTACATTTGCTGTATTCAAATTTTAGATGGTGGTCATTGGGTTATAGTGGGTTGCTACTCGCGACCCCTCCAAAATGGTTCATGACCCCTTTATAGTTGTGGTCCCAGGTTGAAACCATTGCACTAACTGAAGCTCAGGCTGATTCGCTGAGCATTGTGGTAAGTTAAGGTGGGTTGTTGGTTGAGCTCAACCAATGTATCGGCACACCGATATATATATTGGCCAATATGACAAGTTGCCAATGTATCATATCGGCAAACTTCTGCCGATATATATCAGCAATATTTGCTCATAAAAAAGTTGCTCTGCATGGAGCGTTCGGAAACCCAAGTTGCTACTTCGTCTCTGACCCTGGTTGATTAACACAAATCCACTGTCCTGTTTCTAGCGCACAGAGCCTACACACATACAGACTATTGTGCAACAGTCTCGACAAAACGCTCTATGATGTAACATTCGCTCATAGGTTTTGGCACAGTAAGCCGATGATTGCCTGCGAACAAACTAGGTTACGTGCTTATGTGTTGGTTGGCTGTTTTACCAAGGTCTCTCTAGGCTAGACAGTCTTGCGTTCAGCGTGCATCAAAAAAGTGGCTACGTCACAGCGAGCAGGACCCAGGTTTGTGCAGAATTTGTGTTGTTCGGTTCTTCATTGCAGTGATGTGATGGTTTTAATGCATCGCGCATTGTTCTTTACTTATGACATCTGAGGCACAGATGTCTACAAGAGAGTAGGCCCACTTATATGCAACACGTGTTTGTCTGTTTGTGCATTTTTTTTATTTAAAATTGTTATGGAATGAGGTAGGCATGACAAACGAAACTGTTGCGATCGGAAATCCTGAGCGGCATGTGCGCAAGGTTTTGCACTGTGGCAGCAAGCAACAATAGAGATCACCCAACGAAATCACTCTGTTATTGCTTGTTCGTGCCACATATATATATTTTTGTTCTTCACACACATCCCGTTCATGGTGAATCACACAATCAGCGCAACACCACCGTAGAGGTTGCAACAAAACCATCCTATTAGAGTACATTTGACCTTTAGTCAAACACAACTGGTTGAAATGGTCACGTGACAACCTCTCCGCTGGCGTTGCGCTGAATGCACAGTTCACCACGAATGGAATGTGCGCAAAGAACAACACCCATATATATGTGGCACGAACAAGCAATAATAGAGTGATCGTGACGTGGAAGCTCTGCTGGAACTAACTTGTGAATGATTGAGCATGCTACTGGGTGTGGGGTCATATCCCGGACAAGCCCCCACAATACGTTGGTTCCAGTCCATAAATACTTGTCCATATAGTTGGCCCACTGGCCCCAACAGTACAATACGTAAAGAGGCAAGGGTTCAAGTTTAGCCTACAGTTCAAACAATGCAAACAAGAAGCTGCTGACAGCTTGCCAACACTGAAACCATGACATTACTTGTCTATCAGACTGAGTCATTTACAGACGTCACAGTCAACTGAGACAGTCATGCTGTCCAAACTTGTCATGTGACCACTTCAGCCAATCATGTTTGGCTGGTGACAAAATAGCTCCAGGAATGTATATTTTGCCTGATAAAATAATTGTAACTTGTGAAATTGCTGTCTTTGTTTATGTGGCCTAAAGAAAAAAATGCGCTGTAATGCTTTTTAGCTATCGTTTGAAAATGTTTGGCTGAAGGCAAAATATCTCCAAGAGTGTTTATTTTGCCTCATGAGGCAAAATAGACACTGGTTGGGTAATACAAAAATATTGGTGGTACTGGCATCGGTTATCGGCAATGAAAAATGAAAAACATCGGTGTTGGCCAAAAAAAACTTATTGGTCGAGCTCTAAACACCACATGGAGGCAATCAGGATTTGAGGGGTAATTAACTGAGTGAAGGGCAAAAAACGTTTAGAAGCATTATTCAAGACTCACAAAAGGAAAAAAGAAGTTCCTTCTAAGCTTTTCCACTACTTCAGTGTGTGAAATTGTAAAGCAGAACCTTCACTCTCTGCTGAACATGAAAACTACATTCAAATTTCATGCAAACACTTCAGCCATTTATTCAAAATAAATAAAAAAACGTGAAGACCTTTTGTGATTAAAATCTTTCTAACAAGAGTTTTCAAATGGTGTATTACAAATGTCAATAGCACCTGTGCACATTAAGTCGGTAGCATTCAAAAATTTTAGTCTTACATGATTGATTTTGAGACCCACCCTTTTTCTTCACCCCCAAACTGGGGTGAATTTGGCACTTTATCATCATGTGAAGAAATGATGCATGAAGCAACCTATTTTCAAAATTTCATATAACAATCAAACAAGTACATTAAGAATAATTTGATTTTGAAGTTGGGTGTTGATTTTCATAGTATTTGTTCCACATCATTGACCATAAAAAGTGCCATTTTTGTACAGTCCATAACTTGATGAAACCTCAACTAATTTTCAAAATATTTATTTTGCTAAAATCAGCATGAAAAGTTTTTTTGAATAGTACATTGGAGCAAAGTCTGAGATATTGGGTGACATCCATTTTTTGTTCAGTTGACATGGAATGATTTGATTGTAAAAACAAGCTTGTTATAACTAACTACCATTTGGTCACCATTTAAATTTTTTGTGCATGTGGGAGGATTTCAGTAATTCACGCATTTTATAAGTCTAATAACAAGATATAAGAAAACACATACTGTAAATCACCACACCCAAAATGCTCAATGAAAACTTACCTTTATCAGCAACATGTTATAAGGCCGCACGAGTTATAAACTATTGGTTAAAGTTTATACTTAGTAATGCCTAAAATTTGCATATGGGTGTTTTACGTTGTTGCTTAAAAGTTTCATTATTAGTCTTATTAGATGAGGAAATGAGTTCATATTGTTTAGTGTTTGTTCTATTTCATTTAGTTTCACCCCCATTGTAAATGGAAACATGTTTTTTTTAGTGATTTTTTTCTATTTCACTGTCAAAAAGTTTTGATTGAGTGATTATGCAAGGCACTAGGCTGCTTGGTGTTATCCAGTTGCATTTTGAATTTGACTGTTAGCACTTGTTTCTTTTGTTGTGTACTTAGTTTTCACAGCTATATAGAATCTATGATTTCATAGTAGATCAAATGTAGCTGAGGATCACTACTGATTTTATGGAAATATTTGTTAATTTAGATTTAATTTTTGTGGTAAAATCTGTAGCTGCAAGACTTGGATTGAAAATATTAATAGATTGATTGTAAATATTTTCTGGGACTAAATATACATGTACTTTTGTTAAATCACTTTCCTATCAAAAAAATTGTTGATTGATTAGATTACCTCACCTTTGCAGAAACCTATCACTTCAATGCCAATACTTCTATTTCAGCTTGCCATTACAACATAGTCATACACTTTAAGTACATACTACAGAATTTTTTTTATGAATTGTCACTTAGAGATTCCAAATTTTATAATTTAATGTGCTTCGGTAACTAGTTTTCACAAAGGTAACACAAGTGCGAGACTTTCTTGCTATTTTTTGTGTTGTACTATTTTTAAACCCAGCAACAACGGCTCATAGACCCGGTGGGTAAAGTTATTGAATTGTCATTATATTTTCATTGATTGCTTATTGCGGAAGTTTTTGACTTGTAGCTAGTTTCACAAATTCTTTATGCACTAACTTTTAAATAAAATGTAATGCAGTGTAGACCAGAGGTAATAATGAAATACTGTAATTCGATAAGAAAATTGTTAGTATTTTTATCATGCTTGCACATTACTTATCATCGTCAATAGAGACCAATTCTGCTCCAGATAAATGTAGATTTTTTCTTCAACTTGCTTGGTTACACGTGCATTTGATCAGAAACATTATGTCTTTTGGTGGAAGACCACCACCTGGAGTGGATGGGATGTATTCTTTAAAAGTTGACAACCTTACGTATAGAACATCACCAGAAACACTAAAAAGAGTATTTGAAAAATACGGAGATGTTGGTGATATCTACATTCCTCGAGACCCGTAAGTTGGTAAACTGCTATATATATGTATGCATATTATATACTTATATATCTTTTTTTATACTTGATACAAAAGCAGGACTTTTGTGTATGTGATTTTGACAGCCCAACACTTGGTGTTTTTCTTGCATTGCATTGATCAATTCCATTTTAACACCTTTGGAGCCAGCCAAGTTTCGCTTTAAAAAAGGTATAATTTGCCCATATTACCCAAGTCTTTTCAACTCCATAACTCGCCAAGCGATTGTGCTAGAGAGCTGTTCAAACCCTCAAAAGACTTGGCAAGTCTTCTAGTTTGCTTTACAGTTGTAAAGCAACTGTAAAGCAAGTTGTAAAGCAGTTGTAAAGTTGTAAAGCAATGAAAAAACGTTTTTAGGTTTTGATTTTGTTTTTTGTGGGTGACGTCATAAGTGTGAGAAGTTTTTGGCCACTTTAGTTCAGGTTACCTGGCCCTGAGTCCAACTGCTAGATGGAAGTATTTTGCTCAAGTTTTTAGTGGAAACTAGGTTAAAATCAGTCTTTTGAGCCTTTGATTAGCTTTCTAGCGTTTCTGGTTCAAAAGTTATTGCCAAAAAACATAAAATTGATAATTTTACCAAAAAGTCTTGAACCAGAAACGCTAGAAAGCTGATCAAAGGCTCAAAAGACTCAGATTTTCGCCTAGTTTCCAATGAAAAATAGGTGGGGTCACTTATGACATCACCCACAAAAAACCCAAAACCTAAAAATTTTTCTTTCATTGCAAAGAAGGCTCGCCAAGTCTTTTGAGGGTTTGAACAGCTCTCTTGCACAATCGCCTGGTGAGTTACAGAGTTGCTAAGAGATGCTAGAAACCAAGGCTCATGCAAACTGTCTCGGCAGAGAAGGTATTAATTAGCTCTCTAGCACTATTGTCTAGGGAGTTGGCAGCTTGTGTGGATGTAAAAGGGTTAGTGTCAAAATGGCTAATCTGGACACCAAAGTCGACAGAAATTGTTTTGTGACAATAAAACAATAATTTAATTGTAATCTTTGTTCCACTTGTTTCAAATGCATTAGCAACTATTTTTCATAGGTGGAAGAAAGTATGCCAAACAGACAATTGGTGCATCAAAAAATACCCAATCTGCCAAATTTGGTGGCAATGAATGTGTTAATTAAAAATATTAATTACATCCTTCATTACACGTTTTTGAAATACAGCTATTGTTAGTTTTATTGCAAGGTGAAAAACACCAATGTTGCCCAAAACACAGAACTCTGGTGAAAAGTAGCCGTGGCACTGAAAGTGGTAAGCATTAAAATGATATATATAACTGTAGGGATTGTCACAAGAAATGCTTATTTATTCCTCCTGCAATGATTAACATGTGGGGCCACACATATGTAATCTGGTATTCAGTAGCTTCAGAGTCATTAGAAGTGTTCTCAGCAGCTTCAGAGGGGACAGAAGCTGTTCTTTTGTTTTCCAAATGAATGATGCTTGTAACTGAAAAATTCTAAGCTTTTTAGGAACTGTGCACTGGGATGTCTTCTTTTGAGTTCGTTATTATTTAGGGTTTTATTTTACAATGATGAATCATTGTATGTTGCTTGTAAACTTATTCCTGGCATTTCTGCAGTGCTTTGCAAAATTATCAGTTTTTTTAAGGAAAATGGTAGGTACCTGGTATGGACCTGTAGGGAGCTGATTTCTCTGATTCTAGGGACCCGATGATGATTTTCTTTGATTCTAGGGACCTGAATCAGGTCCCTAAAACACCTTAAAAAACCTGAAAATAATTATCAACAAATATGACTCACAGTTCTGTAGTAGTTACGCATGGGATGTTTGATGGTTTGCAACAACAGTAAATTGTATGTAAAGAATGAAGATCCATTGCAATAAAGACTTAAGCTAAAATCTGTGGTGTTTATCCAGCAGAAATTGGATAACCAATAGATTAAATCACATGAAACCTATGGCTTGCACTTTCAATTTGAGACCCTTTATGAAGAGAGCAGGTGCTGGTCATACACTGAAAACAGTCTATTGTTTTGTCTGTACTGTGAAATCAGTTGTTCATTTTGCTACACAGCAGAACTTGGTTGAAAGCAAAGCATACTCCTTGAAATAAGATCAACTTATCTTCCCAGCATTGCACAGTGCACACTTAACAATTTTATGAAGAGAATTCCTGAAATAAGTGACAAAAGTTCAAAAAACAGCAGTCAGTTTATTCGATTACCTGATTTGTATGGTTAACTGGTGCAATTGTTTCACATGTGAATGGCGTGTGATATTATGGAATTCTTTGTGATAAAACAGTTTGTGTGTTAACGATGTAATTTACCAATTTTGTCAGATTGGATAAATGTGATAAATTACTTGGCTGAAATTGCATCTGTTTAACATGGTTTGTGAACAACATAAAAAGGTACAACCGAGCTGTGATGCAGACATACAAATAATAAACTTTTTCCCACTTATAACATGCTGGGTACTGCAGTAGTACAGTAGCACCATGCATTTCAATTGCTGTGTCAAGCCACAGTTTTACCATGAGTCTTTCGTCCACCAAATTATCATAAAACTGTACTTGTAAGAGCTTAGTGAAACTTTTTTTTTCGAGTGGTAGTTAAGATTTCACAGAAAACATTGAAAAAAAACAATGAAAACGTGGGAGCACTACACGGGAAGCAATTTTGTTTCTGAAAAGGTACTCCAAGGAAAGCCGAGGATTTGCATTTGTTCGATTCTATGATAGAAGAGATGCTGAGGATGCTATGGACAGCATGGATGGCAAAACATTGGATGGTCGGGAGTTGCGAGTAGCTATGGCTAGGTATTCACGCCCCAACGATTCGTACAGGGATTATGGTGGTGGCCGATACAATCAACGTGCACCACCTAGTCGCCGACGCAGAAGGTTGGTTGTATGGAGCAATGTAATAAATAATTTCAATACTAAATTTCCTCAGTAGATTTGTGCATTTAAATTATGAGTATTCATGCAAATACCTTGATTGTTATTTTCCTCTTTCACCAGTTACTTCTTGCAAAACAAAAAGTTATTTCAACAAAGCTTTATTTTTCGCGTGTCTGTAATAGCAGTGTTTTTCATCCCACTAAAATTTTGATGGTGAATCAATGCAGTGCTTACCTGTTTGCTTTTGTGACTGAAACTGTGTTGATGCCACATGCATCTTTCATTTATGGGTTAATTCTTGTTGTGGTTTGTGTTATTTGTGAATGTCTTTCCATCCCATGAAATTCTTACCTGGTGCTATCATGTAGGTAATTATTGTTGTGTGAAAATTTTATACTTCATTATAAGTTATAGCTGATGGTTAATTTCAAAACTTGCCAAAAGTAAAGTATGAATTTTTCACTAACTTGTTTTTTTCTGAATACTCAAATTACAGGAATTTATGCATCACATCACAAACCAAGGTTCTATGCCACAATCAGGGCTGTAGTCAAAACTGAAACTTGGCTAAAACTTGGGAACTAAGACTTTGTCAAAAAAGCCAAGACTGAGATCTTAAGTTGCAAGACAGAGATGCGAGATTTGATAATTAATTCATTACCCTCGCCAAAATTTTTGTGACCTTTTCAAAAATAAATGTTAACAGCAATTCCAAGCTATAAGTTTTTCGATATTTCATGCTATTTCCCACTTTTCTTGGTTTTTCCTTTCCTGATATGTGACAGCCAGTGAACAAGTTGTGTTGCAAAAACGTTACCAAGTGATATCGACAGAGCATTTAACGTCTTGAGACCAAGACTTGCAAGTATTGAGATTGGTCTCAGATATCGAGATTTCATCGCTGACCATACCAGTATTGTTCCTGTAGTTTTCTTAATGCTGAAACGCCTGGACATTTTAGTAGGTTTCTGTCAAGTGAAATTACGGTTTTTCGGTTGTTGCGCAAAATAAACAGGTGATAATCCAATTTCTAGAGAGTATTTTTTATTTGGATCTGAGGTGTTTGTAGCAGAAAAATGTAACTTTCCTCCGCTGTGTTTAAAATTTTGCTGGGTTTTGTGCAGCTAAACAGAGTTAACGTTTTACTTGTGTGTTGACTAAAATAGTTTGTTAAATGTAAGAAGTTCGCGTTCTAATTGTTTACTGTAAGAGATCTTGTAGGGCATCAACTTTCATAGTTGCATGGCCTGAAATTTGATGGATGTCTGATCGAAATGTAAGTTGGCATCTAAAGAAAGCACCTGTGAGCACGATTTATGTCATAAATGTGAAGTTTATCAGTTATTTTAAGTGACACTAGTTGGTTATTTTTGCATACGTTGTCTCAGTCGAGGCAATGCTATGTGTCTGAACTCTGATGCAAAACAAGGCGACATCAGTCTGAATTTGCATGCGAAAAATGTCTCTGCGAAGCTTATAAAATAGTTGCCATTGTTGCGATCGGAAAGCTCGAGCGGCAAGTGCGCAAAGCTTCACACTGTGGCAGCAAGCAATAATAGATATCATGCCCCGCAATCACTCTTCGCGTACGTTAGTCATTTTGTTCACTCGTTCACAAGCTAGTATCGGCAGAGATTCCACGCCGCAATCACTGTATTATTGCTTGTTCGTGCCACGTATATATGGTTGTTTTTCTTCGCGCACATCCCGTTCGTGGTGAATCACACATTTAACGCAACGCCAACAGAGAGGTTGCAACACCATGTTGAGAAACTCCCATGGCTCTTTCAGCGCTCATAGTAATACAAAAAAGATGTTGTTTCCTGTAGAAAAATGTAACGTTTTCTTTCTCGTTTGTTGAGCCAATTGAAACAAATGGTTGCGACTAAGTTGCTTGTTAAGAATCTGTCGCTTTCAATCCAGACGTTCGATTTAAGCTCTTTAAAGCACATCTCATCAATTCACAAATAAATGAAATGCTGTTTTTTGTAAGCGTGTAGCTGTAAGAAAACAATTCGACGAAGTCTGATTGAAATGCAAGATTGCTAAATCATGCTACGCGTGAAAAGAGCTCGTAATATGTTTTTGATCACGTAATTCGCATATCATCTCCAACTGCATTGGTTGGCCAGGTCTCGGTCGTTCGAACGTAGAAGGAGCTTTTCGAGGTCTCGGTCAAGATCGCGGGGGAGGCGCCGACCGAGTCCTTCACGCTCCAGATCTCGAAGCCGATCACGACGTCGCAACAGGAGACGAAGCTCCTCTTCCAGATCTAGAAGCAAAAGGTATTGCGCCCGTTTGGTTTTCATGTGGTGAGAACGTCCTTGTCAAATGATCGCTGCTGAACTTAATACGCCTTTTTATCTGTTGAAGAGTGTTTTTGTTGGTTAAAATCCAGGGGTCTGTAAGTTTTTATCAGGGTCTGTGGAAACAGTGCAAAGTGCTGCAAATAAACCCAAACGTTTGTTGGGATCAATCATTGATTAAGCGATTTTCAAACTCGCCAGCATCTTCTCGCTATTCAACAATTAAGACTTGTATTCTTTATTGTTGAGCTTTCGTTCGTCTTGTCAGATATCGTTCCATCTACATCACGATAATGATTTTCGCGATGAGGATGTCTTTTCTGCGTCAAAACCGTTGCTCTCATATTGCAGTGCTTTGAAGCATTCAGTGCCAGAATGAATCGGGGATTACCCTGAAAACGACCTTCCTACGTTGTGCAGTTCTGTATTGCCGAGACTTGCAGAGCCGAGTGGTAATCATATGACATCAAGTGTAGTGCCGATGGTTTGCGTCACCTGTTGCCTTTACAAAATTATCATTCGAGCGAACATTCTGCTTGGGTTGGTTCAGCGGCTCGCATTCTATCTTGGGAAAGCGTTTCAATTTGAAAAGTTATTTTTCTGAAGCTTGGAACAAGCTACCTCACACGTATCCATTTATCATTTAAAAAGAACATCATATTGCCGTTTTTATCCTGTCCAGTTTAACTGCTGCTTATTGCTGGACATGCCCGTTGCGTAAATTGTTATTTTTCAAACTACGGGCACCTTTTTCAGTCAGTCAGTCCAAACATGGTCGTTGATGAAAAGCATACTGGTCACCTAGATCACAAGCAGAGATCATGAGATCACAAGCAGAGATCATGAGATCACAAGCAGAGATCATGAGATCACAAGCAGAGATCATGAGATCACAAGCAGAGATCACGAGATCACAAGCAGAGATCATGAGATCACAAGCAGAGGTCACGAGATCACAAGCAGAGATCACGAGATCACAAGCAGAGATCACAAGCAGAGGTCACGAGATCACAAGCAGAGATCACGAGATCACAAGCAGAGGTCGTGAGATCACAAGCAGAGGTCGTGAGATCACAAGCAGAGGTCGTGAGATCACAAGCAGAGGTCGTGAGATCACAAGCAGAGGTCGTGAGATCACAAGCAGAGGTCGTGAGATCACAAGCAGAGGTCACGAGATCACAAGCAGAGGTCACGAGATCACAAGCAGAGGTCACGAGATCACAAGCAGAGGTCACGAGATAACAAGCAGAGGTCACGAGATCACAAGCAGAGGTCACGAGATCACAAGCAGAGGTCACGAGATCACAAGCAGAGGTCACGAGATCACAAGCAGAGGTCACGAGATCACAAGCAG